>Ga0265797_10003502_pt1 | contig 24986 bp, 20 predicted proteins | sample P2T30metagenome_FD_192433 | JGI IMG/M metagenome (GOLD analysis project Ga0265797, IMG submission 192433) | Plant litter microbial communities from East Loma Ridge, Irvine, California - P2 T30 | ecosystem: Environmental > Terrestrial > Plant litter > Unclassified | place: USA: California... | reverse complement strand
GTCCAACTTGTCCGCTCTGGCACTACCAGTCTTCCCCTCGACGCCACGTCCTTCTCTCGCCACAAGCTTTTGATTCGACGGAGCACATGTAGTAGTTCGTCTTGTATCCTGTGGTGCATCTCTTCCATGTCGATCCGCGTCATCCCATTCCCACATTCTGGGTTCATAAATGTTGGCATCGACGAGCCTGGGGATTCGATACTAAAATACGCAATTGTCACGTCGAGGTGGATGACTAGACGAGTGAGATATTGGTGATATCTCGGAGCTGGGAAGAATATGCCATCAATAATGTTCAGCGGATCGGACAGCGTACGACTGTTAAGTCTCGCGCGGATCTGGGATACTGTGGCTCCTCCGCCGAAGCTTTCTGCGCAGGAATGATCTTTCTGACGTAGCAGTTGAATGTGTTTGAAGCATAGAAGAAAGCGGGTGCCTCGTCATGGAGCTGTCGACATGTCTGCAGCAGCGCCAGTCCAGGCACTCTCGTTACCTGCGATGGCATTATTCGAACTTGCTCATCCACAGAAAGCAGATGCACATAAACAGTTCTTCGAACACTCTCCGGAAAATCGAGAAAGCTGTGCAGCCATGGACTACTTGGTGAGCTCTTCCTTGCTTTGGCTCGATCAGGGCGTCGGAAGATCCTTTGACTACGGCTTGAGCATCGAAAAGTGTGCCTACTCAGTCGCCCCATTAGTATCAGTGGTTGTAGTTTGTCTACCACATGCTCATCGCAGACTGTCGATGGCCGGTTGCCCATAGTGCGTGATATAGTTCCCAACGTGCTGGTAGTGGTGGGTAGAGGTGGTGCACGCATCTGCTCATGTCCAGGATAGGCGACTAAATTTGCTAACCCATGTATTCATACTCTTACGCTTGAAGCGAAGTGGCGTGAATGTGTAGCAGATTCCGTGTTTCTTGTATGGATGAATGCCTCGTACAGTTGAATTCCCTAGCTGGTGATGGACTTCACGTTGTGCCCAAAGTGTTGGTTGAGGTGAACCAAAATGAAGTGAGGCGCGCCCATGCTTCCTGGGCGGGGACAAAGCCGATGGTACATTCCACGACGACTAACAACTTGTGCCTTCTATTCGAGGGGTTTCTGTCAAGTGTTCGATGAAAGCAGCTTTGCGACAGTCACTATTACTTCGAAGATAGGCAGGCACATTGTCGCGAAATTGAAATTCTTCGCACATTCAATGTTCAGGTGAGAACTGACGAGGACTGCGATGGAAATGAGCCACAAAGAAATTCTCACTAGTTACAGTACTCGAACTCGAACGCCAACACATTACACAACTACCTCCCATTCATTTGTCTCATCGCCTTACACCGTTCGACTGCGTGAACCCTCATGCTGCGCCGCCTCCATCTCCCACCTGATCTTCAAATCCAGACCATTTGCCTCAAAATCATGCTCGTACATCGCCACGTCCTCTCCGTCCTTGCCTTCTATTTGCAGCGCCCTCTTCATCACCTCAAAGAAACTCGGCAACAGAATCCTCGTGTCGTGATCCAAATCAAGCTGGAATATGTTGCCCCTCCCTTCAGCACATATACGCCGTCTTACGCTCTTGACGAATTCTTCGCGCGAAACCTCGTCATTAACGACGGCGCGCCGCATAGATATGTTGTGAGCAGTCCATTCGCGAACAATGCTGATGTGAAGGGAACTGTGTATGGATGTTGGAGGGCGGCCGGCGGCAGCGCGCTCAGGTAGGCCGGTGAGCGACTTCTCGAAGCGCGTTGCAATGCCATAGACATCGATGAGATGCTTCGTGCGAGCATCGCGTATAGCGTAAATGTTCTTGCCGTTCACCTGATCAGGTGTTTTCAAGAAGCAGAAGACAACGCCGCATCCTTCAGCGCCACAACGCAGCACTGAAGCGCCGAAAGGATTAGCGAAAGGTATCAGGCAGGTGTGCTGCTTTGCTGCGTCGGCATTGATGAGCTCTGCGTCCTGTACTACGAAGATAGATAGAAGAACGTGTCGGGCTTCGGTTTCTGGGATGGTGAGCTTGGGATCGAGGACTGCAGTGGCGAGAGGCTCAGTCTCCCTCAGTCGGCTGAAGAAAGTTTGGGCCGTGCAGTGACCTCTCTGTTTGAAGAGCAGCCAGAAAAGAATGAGCTGGACCTTGCGCATGACAGAACTGCCATCATCGATGCTTATATGACCGATACAACCAGTGAGGCGCTCCATGAAAGTTGTGACATCAGTGACCACGGACGTCACACCGTGGTCCGTTGGCACGAGTGGGCCGTTGAAGTCCTGGTAGATCACCTGTAGGTATTTCTGCTTCCACTGCTTGTCAGACCCGCCACTTTGTAGTGCTGGCTGTAGCTCCGCGAGATACTTTGCAGCGATCGAGTGTACAGCCTTGGCAGACTTCATGCGGTGCACTCGATCCGCATCGAAGGCCCTGACTCGCGAGCCGAGAGCTAGGAGGTGGTTGAAGCCAGCAGCAGGATACGTGACTGCGAAGCTGGCGAGACCGTTCGTTTCGAAGTCCTCACCAGCCCACATCAATGCTTTGGAATACTCCACCCAATCTCCCGTCTCTTTGAAGTCCTCGCGACTGAACGTGTTCTGTATAAGCTGATTGAGCATCCAGTCGAAAGTCCTCCGTCGCTCCAAGCACTCTCCAGACAATTCAGAGATGTGATCGTCCATGATCGCGCCTGCCCATGCTCGTGTGTTCATGAGTTCTCTGAGAATAGCCATGAACAACTGAGAAAGACCAGCCGCTCCCGTCGCTAAGCCTGCAGTGAGTGCCGAGTACAACTGGTCGTTGATGTATTTCTTGTTGCCACCGTCATACTGTAAGGCTGGAATGATGGCAATCAGATCCTCGTTGTAGATTGACCTGCCCTCGGGTGACAACAATGCGCATTGAAAGCATATGTGCTGACTGGAAACGAGGTCGATGTTCTTGGTCGACGCACCTGCTGCAAGAGGGAAGTTGAGAGCAAAATCGGTGGTGTTGTCTTCCGCCTTGTCGAGATCTGGTACTTTGAAGCAAACTGACATCACTTCGTCCTCGCCGCAGCAAACGAGGCAAAAGCCCTTGCTTGCAGGCGCGAGGAGATCTAACTTCGTCACATCGATAGCTGCGACGGCGTCAATCACATCAGCTCGCTTTGCTCGGTTGCTCTTTCGTGAGAGGATGTCAGCGTTGAAGCCTGCTGCCTCGATGGATGCCAGGCTCCGTAGCGCGGCATCAACAAACTGGTTGCGCCGCCTCGCACTCTGGACCGTCTCCGAGCCAGCGAAGTCTTTGCTGTTGGTCTGATAGTGTACACGATTGGTGGCATGAGCCTGCCTGAGCTGTTCCTGGAGCAAGCTGCGTTCTTCGACCGTCGCTGAATCTTCGTTCATTTTGGCGATTATTTGTGCAGCACCCGCAACGTCCTCCAGCTTTGGTGCCACTTGTTCGATCTTCTGCTTTTGAAGGAGGGTACGGATTTCCGAGATTTGACTGCGGGTCTTGTACGCTACAGCGAGCGTATCGAATGTCTCGTTTGTAAGCAAGGCAAAAATGTCGGCGTCAGACAGCAACCCAGCAGCAAGAAGTAGGTCCAGATCAACGCGAACCGACCCACCCTGCCGGCCTTCCCAATCTGCTCCGAGACCCACGCCTTTCTCGTTTCTGCGACACTCTGCCTTGACGAGTTGAACCTCCATTTGGTCCAGGTGCTTGAACAAGCCCGATTCAGTATTGAAGCGAAGTAGGTCATCCCAGCTTTCCAGGTCTTGTGCGGCTGCAGATCCACCAAGCGCTGCGAAGCATCCTTTGCCTGCAATAACGTAGATCTTCCCGGTCGCGGTCTCTTTGAAGAGTATCAGAGTGTCCTGGGCGCTGGCAAAGAATGAAATACCCACGGAGATGTTGGCAGAACCCGGTGTTTGGCCTTTAGCTCCCGTTATGACAAAAATCAGGGGCACGTTCAACACACCCGCGTCGAGAGCCAAGTCCGCCAGACGATGCACATCGTCATCCCAGATTTCACCGTCCGTCAGAAGAAACCATACATCCGACTTCCTGATAGTGTCGAGTGCTGTTGTCTGACGAAGGATGGACGAGGGTTGCGTCCCACCGTGCCGCGAGAGCCAGTTGATGGTATCAAAATTCTCGGAGGGATGATCGCAATTATTGCCCCATAGTGCCACAGAATCTGCTGCATTGCTATGATGTTGTCGAAGAGCATCAACGAAAGCTTTCTCACGTCGTAGAACAGCTCCAGCCGTCGAGCCGGAGTCGTCTACAGCGTAGAATTTGCGACCTTGAAGTAGAGGTGTGTACTCCAAGTCTTGGTCGTCTGACGTGTCGGGAATGATCTTCCAGCTAGCCATGTCGATGGTGTATTGAGTGTTTATATCTTTGAGATATTGCGCACGGCGTAACAGAAATTGCAAAGAATCTTGAGGCTGTACAGACGGTATCGGTAGTTGTGAATCTGTGTACGGACCCACGAGTCGCAACACCTAGTGTCGTATATCTGCAACTCGGTCAGCTTTTTGAACTCTTGGTAGTGCATTGGTCATTTGGACAACGTACATATGACACGACAAGGGTTGCGATTACGAGTAAGTTACCGCTTGGTAAACAAAGTGCTTTCAATGGTGAAAATTGTCGTGCCTAAGACTACACGGATGATGCACTCAGCTACTGAATCTTCCATGCCTTCTTGTACAGCTACACCGCTGTGACTCAGCCATATCATGCTCGCGATGTGGGACGCCCCAAAACCGGTGAGCCTTCTGCTCGCCGCAATCCTGACCTTTCCAGGGCAGCCGAGGTATTGCTAGTCAACGTTGTGCTGCGCAAACCTCGTATCGGCCTCAAAACAGCAAGAGGGTATGTCACAGTCATCGTATTGCGCCATAGCGATGTTGTTGCTGTTCGAGTGTGAGGCGTGGAAGGGCGGGACACACGAGAATGAGACGCGCTAGCTGTGATCGACACGAGTCATCCTGCAGGATTCCTGGATTCGCACTTCGACGACTCATCCCTATCTTCATCGTCGATATACACCGATGAGGAGATACGTCTTCGGCAACAAGACGTCTAATTTGACGCGTCGAGGGGCGTACGCGATCGCGATCTGCCAGACGGACAGTCTTCGCACACGTTTCTACTCCTTCAGGCAACGCGAAGATGGCCGGGCTTTGAGAGATCTTTCACATTAGCCTCCTCGGTCGCAGCCACCTAGTCGCGGAAGTCTCTTTACATGTTGTTCCCTTTCTTCGCGACACACACGCGCCTGCCAGACAGGCATGGCTTCCACTCGCAAGCATACCGCGGTCACCCGGAAGCATCCTCATTCATCGCGATATATCCTAACGCACTCTTCTTAGTCCTATGTCTCACGTTCAGACCAGCAGCGAGTCGAAAAGTCCTGAACTTCGGTTGCCTACCACAGAAACACCGATACCAATAGGCAGCAACGGTAGAGCGGAAGCATTTCTTGCCACTTTGAGAGAGGCAGAATGCGACATCTGCGGCGACCGGTTCAATGAGATCCATGTGCCAGTGAGGCTCAGGTGTCGTCACATAGCTGGACTCAATTGTATCCGCAACAGGGTACTTTCGCCCATCCAAAGTCACAACAAGTGCCTCAAGTGCAAGGCGGTACTGTTCGACAACGGACTGCCTGCTCCAAACCAAAGGGGCGTTGATCAAGACTCGTCAGCCGCAAGACAGCTGGGAAACCCTCGACTGTGCCATCAGACCAGAGTGAGCAGTGGATCCGTCGATTCGGTCCATGATGCTCCACCAGTTGTCGGCAGATTTTCCAGGCCTCCTACGCTCAGCAAGATGTCTCCTGCGATACCCTTGCAACAACAGCACCTTCAGCGCCACATCGACGACCTACATCAATTTGTCTTGTTGTCCTCTGCTCCGCCAGAGCCTCGTGCACATCTCTTGTCCCTCCCGGGCACGGCTCGAATCCCACGACCTCCTTCCTCGCAGGGACCCCCAGTTTCCCCGTGCAACTCTCCCCCTACGTACTCGAGGAACGCACCTAGCCATTCAACGGCTCAACATCTGGAGCATGACAAGTGGTTAGGCGGCGAAAGCAATCGCCGGCCTCTCGCAGGATCCAGAAAGCGCGAGGACTCGTCAATGTCAGACCTTTCACCATACCCATCTTTCACTGATAATCTGCCTCTGATTGAATATCTCACCGAGGCTCACACTAATCTCGATCCACAACCGCAAGAAGGAGTGCGGGGCGTTTGGCCGTACCAATATCCGGCGATCCTGCAGCCGCATTTCGACAGTTCTCATGACACTGAATTACATTGCTTGGCGGAAAGCATTGTTGCACGAAGGTGGGAAGTCCTGCGGCGGAGAGGCCTGCTTCAACATCTACGATGTCACCCAGTCCAAGAAGAGAACCAACCAGAGTATGACGTAGAGGCTGTGAAGAGAATGCTGTGCGCTGGCTGGACAGGTCAGGCGGTGGATTAGGTTATAGTCATGTAGTTCCTGGGTGAAGTTGTGGAGTGAGTGTAATTCAATTAGTCAAGCTAGCCGTTCCACAGATTTGAATATCCGCGAACCTGTTCTTGTCTCCTTCAAATATTGTTATCGGCCTCGAAATAGCTCACTTATTCCAGGACCCCAATCTCCCTGCTGGCTGGCGTCCTCCATCTCCGTATGAAATTCTTTCCATAAATTGAGTGTCATCCCTAGTCCGCCGCAACGAGTGTATCCCCGACTTCCATGGAGTTAAGGCGTGATGACCACCTAAGGCGTGATGACCCCCCAAGGCGTGATGACCACCCAAGGCGTGATGACCACCCAAAGCGTGCTCGACCTTCACCGAGCAACCAAATCTTTCGCGACTTCGAGCAACATCGCAGCCACCTGTGCTGCACAATGAATGAGCTGAGGGATGCTAAGCCTCCGTAATCTGACCTCAAGGCCCTATATACTGACACCAGTATATGAAGCTCGAGTGTATTCAGCACAAGCAATCCCAACTATCGTTGGTCGAGGCAATCGGAGTTCAGTCTGCACGTTCCCTCCGCCCGCGGTCGACCGCGTTCCTGCGCCAATTTCCAATCATGGAAACGCAGAAGTCCTTGATGGTTTTGAGTTGCGTAGGTATCTGCCTTTCGCTTCCCGTCGTCTTTGCTTCCAGGTCGATGATATGGACCTGTCTCAACATGTTCCTTGATATGTGTTCCCTTGTCGACAAGGTGCCTGGCTTTCGCCAGTGCGCTTTGCGCCCTTTGGTAAGCAATTGCCTTCTGGCAAATGTTGCTTTTGATGCCGAATGGCCCTTAAAGCGGCTTTGGCCTTTCCAACAAATGCCGTAGGTGTATGCCGAACGCCTCCGTTCAGATATCCTCCCGCGACTCGTTGTGCCGCTCTCGCGCTATTCGCGACATCATGTCCAAGCCTCGTCGAGATCGTCTGCCAGCACTCCCTGTTCCTGCTGCATCGTATTGCTCGCCAGGTCGTGCCTGTGGGATCCAGGATCTCCCGATGGTAATCCTGCCAGGATGAAATCCCGAGGGAATGGCCTGAGGGGAAGGACGTATCGGCAATCCGCGCTTTGACCCCACACCTGTGAAGGAGTGCGTGACACCTTCAGTATCAGTATCGTTATTTCCGCTGATGCTGTTAATAGCCTCATTGCTTTCATTTGAATTTGCGGTTTGGGACGAGTCCTGCGTTGAGGGTGTGCAGGTGGCATTGACAATGTGTACTCGCTGTAGTGTATTAGAAATGTCGTCAACACCACCACTATCTTCATTGCCAGTATTGTGGTCAATACCGTGTTGCGCGTTAGCGTGAGGAAGGTGATCGGTATGTCCTCGCCCTCCATCTATCGCAGAAGAATTGGAGTGGGCGTTCGATGTTGCAAATGTGTCATTTGTAGGGTAGGCCCGAGTATCCTGGCGGTGCCTTCGCGAACTCTGATGCAAAGTATCTGATTGTTCCCAAGTCCCAGCTCGGTGGCCATCTCGAATCTCATCGTCGCGGCGTGCGTCACGTTCGTAATCCCTGCGCTGGATGTATTTCCCATGAAGGTTACGGTACTCGCGACTGTCTTCGAGCTGACGGTCTCGCGCAAGCTGACAGATAATCCCAATCTCGAGATTAAGCTGACGATCTCGCTCCCGCTGAAGGCTAAGCTCAAATTCCCTGTCAAGCTGATATCCTTCCTCAACATCAAGCAAAAGCTGATGTCTATGATCTTTGATCGCCCGACACATGCCAAAGCCAGCGAAACGCGCGTTTGGAACTCAAACTCTGGCTGTGAAAGCCTTCCACGAGTGGGTGTGGGCCCTGAAGCTCGATGGTAGTTTTGCAGTGTATGGGAAGTCTGCGTCGAGTTTTCCAAAGGCTGCTGGTAAGTTTGCCCTGTGCCTCTATCGTGCATTTGCCTTTGCTCTCCGTAGTACGTTTGGCTCAGCACGTTCTCGTCCATGTACCTCTGGCGTCCATAGTGAAGATTCTCTGAGTCGCCATGCCCAGTGTGCTGAGAAAACGCGCTATTCGAATGCTGAGACTCCGAATTGTCGGCTTGACTCATGGCATGATTTCGTACTGGATTCGGAACATTCCTGTTCTCATCTGGCGGAAACCAGTACACTTCGCCAGAGGCGCCATGCTCTGCAGGCCTTAAGTCGCATCGTTGCTTGGCCTTAAGTCGCATCGTTGCTTGGCCTTAAGTCCGAGCCATGTGATTGCCCGATGGCACAATCTGGTCCTTGCCTTGAGGCATAGTTATTCATCTGCCGCGGAGCCTGGTTCCAGTCACTCTCACTTCCGCTTTCCGGCGGCCGCAAACCCGTTTGATCTTGCCGAAATATCCCAGACATTTGCCTACGGGGACTGGTTAGCGTTTGGATGAGTCCTGGAGCTGATAGCAGTACTCACGCGCGCAAATGATGTTGTTTGACGTATGACGTAGGTAACTGTTGGAAAAGTCGGCAAAGTGAAGAAAGCAGCCGCTAACCACAACGGTGTTAGCCACGTTGCGACGACAACACGGTGAAGGTGAGAATTTCAGCACCGGACATGACGCACGGCGTTGTAGCAATATGAGCCGGCTCGTATAGCGTCAGAAGCCGAGAAACCGTATAATAAGTGATCCTTGACATATCATTGGATTTGAGCAGTGAACTTGCGAGCGAATACTGGGGTGAAGATATGGACTCTCACATGCAGCATATGCGTGATGAGCGCAGAACGCGATTGAGTGCCGATTCCAAGTACCACCGCAAAAGGTCACCTCACGGATATCACGGTAGCCTGTAGCATTATCCTCAAAGGGCCGTGAACGCCATATAGGCAGATTGCATTCTACGCTTTGTCGAACTTGAAGTGGTCGACCACCTTCAATGCCTCTCTGAAATTGTGCCGCTTCATTATCCGTAGTATCCAACTACTTTTACAAAGACCTCACAACAGTGTTTCATCCAAGGCCTTCCTTCAACGCCGGTCGCATCAGCTGTCGCCTCCACAGTCTCTTCACCTCGCACCACAGTCTCCTCACGCCCTTGTGGCTGCCGTCCTTCGGACTGATCAGTTGAAACCTGCTCACCAAACCCACATACGCGGCTTTCTATGTCTTCCAGACCACTAAACTCAGATGCCAGTGGAGGCTCAACTGCGCCCTGCATACCGCCAAGCAAAAGCTCCTGGCAGCCAATCATATCAGCTTCGGTGATTATCCCTACTTCGGCTGCAAAGCCAGTTCGTAGTATCTTCGGAACGTTGGTTCCCGTGCCTCGCCAGGGTTTGGCAATCTTTCGGAAACGATGTCGATCCATTCGCCTAACAGGCAGTTTTGTTTTATTGAGCATTCGCGCTTATTGGCATGCTCGCCTTTGCGAGCACATTCGCTTTACAGCAATGTGGGATTGTGGGGCAGTCGGCGCCTTGCGGACAATCGTTGCTTTGTGTGCCGTGCTGCTTTGTGCGTGCAGCTTCGCTTCATGGGCAGCTTCGCCTCATGGGCAGCTTCGCCTCATGGACAGTTTTGCCTTCTTCGCGCTTCGATCGATCCCGATACTACTTTCGCCGTAGTGTCGCTTTTATAGTATTTCCAGCGGCCGGAATTTAGGTCATAATCTTAACAGCCACCAGGGCTGCTCCTTGACCACCTCAAATGACTGGTGTTTTCTTTGGTATTATCAAATCGGCTTATCAGCCAGTCTCCCCCATATGTCTTCACTCAGACATCAGGCCGAGACCCATTATGCTGCTGTCGCGCATGCCGGGAGATAGCCTATAGTCCACGTTGAGAAGGTCGCCCAGCATTCACTGTCACCGTCGAGCGATGCTGTTCGTGGTCTGGACTGCCAACAAGGCCGTCGCGCGACACTGATCGATACCCCAGATCACGAGTTGGCCGAGTGTAGCAATCATGCTGGATTGTGTACCGCTGCCAATTTAGACGACCAGAAGTCCTGTGAGTGGAAGCTTGAGTTAGGGCGATGACACGATCATCATGTTCCTGCAGAAGCGGCGAAGCACTAGAAGCAACACCAGTATTCTCTTGGCCCTTTTGGTATAGCGAACCAGCGGAGGTATCAGAAGTTGCATGATTTAGAACATGACCTTCCGCGGGTGGGAGAACTAGAAGTTGAGTCGACTGGAATTGGTCGTCAGGATGTAGAGTGTCCCGATCTGACTGATCAGGTCCACTTACGGGCACATCGTCCTGCTGGGAGCCACGTGAGGAGCGTGAATGAGAACGTGAATGAGCGTCAAGCTGTTCACTCAAAGTACGTTTGCCTGATGGCAGTTGAGAAAGCGCGTTTGAATCGGCTCGACGACGATCTTGATTGTCACCGCGCGAAGAGCGTGACTGAGAAGCTGGCCGGGGTCTAGTACCGAAATTTCTAGTCTGCGAAAAACATGTACGTCGATCCGGCGAAGTAGACTTGCGGCGAGGCGGCGTATTTCGTCGCAAAGGCCGCGAGCGTGAGCGTGAACGTGAGCGTGAACGAGACCGATATCGAGATCGATGTCGACAGCGCTCATTCCGAGAAGAACGAGCATATACAGGCGTATCAGCCCTATAGCGCAATTGCCTCCAATCATGCGAGGAACGCTGTTGAGATCGGGACCGCGAACGGCGATAAGAGCGCTCATAAAGTAACGAATAAGCATGTTCGGACGAAGCCCTTGTGCGGCGAGAATGCCAGTGTCGATGCGAAGATCGGGATCTAGATCGAGAAGCACAGTCACGTCCACTCCTATGCCGTGTCATAACGCGCCTATCGTCTCGACTGCGTGATCGCTCCTCGGAGCAATTTCGGCCACGGCCATATTGGCGTTGAGTGTGTCGGTCTCGCGACCTGCTCCTGCGGGAGGAATATTGGCGCTCCTCTGAGCTGGAGTCGAAGGAGGGCGACGAGTGCCTTCTGGAGTATCGTTCCGGTCTTGACGACCTGGTACTCCGATAGTCCCGAAGAGAAGCCGCGGGAAGGCGAGCGGCGCCTGCGCCTGTCGCGTGACCGAGATCTCAACCTTTCTCGTCCAGGCATAGCGAACAAAAGCCTATGCGCAACTGTGAGCAATTAATGGTGTAAGAAGAAGACGTAACACTTACGCAAACGAACAAAGATGGTTGGGTGGATGTGTAGAGAGAGGTATGTGGAAGGCTGTGAAGAAACACCGTGAAAGGCGCTAGCCGCAAGGGTCTTAGCTGGCGTCTCATGACTGCACGGTGAAGGTGAGGTAGCCAGTAGAGCGCGGATTGAACGAGGAGTGCGGAACGTCTGAGAGACAGGTGCCAGAAATTTACGGAACGCAGAAACATTTGAAAACTGTGACCAGAGAATAGACAGTACTTTTTGTAACGTTACTTTGATTTCATTTCATCGTCAACTTTAGGATAGTGGGCTCATCGTGACTCTAGACTTCATGTCCACAAGTTCCAACGTGATGGTCACCCTCCTCGGGCACAGTCCACTGCAAGTCCATGCCAGTAAGCCCACGCGAGGTGATCATGCTGGCGTTCACAGGGCTCTTAGGGATGAAGTCCTGGCCGCGGGTAGCCAAGATGGAAAGCACGTGGGCAGCAGCCTACGAACGGGTCAGCAAAGAGTTTCCGACGTCCAATCAAAGTACTCACCTTTGCGTTGATGGTTAATGTGGTCGGGTTAGGGTTGTCGATGGTGTCGCATTCCTGGTGGTAGCACGGGTCCTGCTCAATGCCAGTACCGGTGTGCAGACCGCCTACTGGCTTTCCAATGTTCATGAAGCTCTGGTAGTCGGATCCGCCGGTGAAACGTGCTGCTGTGACGTTCACGCCGTTCTTCGTGAAATGCTCAACGAAGAGCTTTTCGATAGCGGCCGAGCCAGGCGCACCAGTCAAATTGAAGGAGCTGCCATCGCCATCGAAGACACCAAAGTATCCACGAGATACCATGTCGAAGTTCAGGTAGGTGAGGATGTTGTTCGCATCGGTGGCGTTCAGGTGCTGAGTGTACCACTTAGAGCCCAACAAGCCATTCTCTTCTGCCCCCCACCATGCGAAGCGGACCTTGTTCTTGACACGGAACTTCTCGACAGCTCGCTTGATCTCAAGGATGAGTGTCGAGCCAGAGCCGTCGTCGTTGATACCGGCACCAGCTTGCACGGAATCGAGATGCGCACCGAGCATGACCACGTTCTCGGCGTCTCCCTCCAGAGTCTCAGAGAAAACGTTCTGAGTGATCCTTGTCTCGACAATCTGCGTCTGCTGGAAGTAGGCCTCGAGGGTCTCTCCGGCCTGGAGGCGAGCAACAAGAGGCTGGCCATCTGCTTGATTGATGTAGCCGGTTGGAACATACTCCTCCGGATTTGGGTTTGACAGAGTTCCAGCTGTGACCTTGGAGACATTATCGCTGTAGAGGATGACAGCTACGGCACCTGCTGCCGCGGCGGGCTTCATGCGACCAGCAAGCGTTGTGCCATCCGGGCATGATCCTCGCTGAACAAGAACAATCTTGCCTTCCACGTCCAAGCTGTCGTATCCAGCGTTCGTGCAGCCCTCGGGACCTGTCGCGCCAAGTACGAGTGGTGCAGTGAGACCTTCTGCACTTGTCGACGGAGAGTAAGAAAGACCAATCACGTAGTACGACGTGTTGCCAATGCTGAGTTCGATTGACTTGACTTCGTTGAAGAGGGCAGGGAAATCCTGGGTCCATGTGCGGAAGCCTTTGGCTTTCTCGGTCTGGGAGAGGATGTAGTCGACGGAAGCCGCGTAACCAGGAAGGCCAAATGCTCGGTTTCCGCCATTGGCTGTCGCAATCTTCTGGAGCTCTTCCAAATTGCCCATCAATCTGTTCAATATAAGCTTTGGCCGCAACTCACTGCTGGTTATACTCACCCTTCAGTTGTAATGAGTTTCTGGATGCCTTTTGACGATACCATCGGGCGGGGCTTGTCGTGCGACGGTTTGGGAGGGAACGCCGCACCAAGCGCGTGCGCAGCGCATGCCAACGTAATACCAAATTGAGCCTTCATCTTGACTTGTGATTGAAGTCTTTCCGAAGCGTGTGTTCGATGCGAGTACGTGGTTTTCTGCTCTTGGGTCCGGCCATATCTTATAGCTTCTAGCCCCGCGTCCGGCTTGCTGGGCTAAATGAGCCTTGATTGCGCGCACGACAGCGTTGTCCCACTCTTATCAAGAACCAGTGTACATCATCCACGGTGCTGTGTCCGGAAGAGAAGGTAACAAGAAAAGTTGATCGTCGTCGCCAAGTGGCCAAGGAGGGGAGAGTCCGCACCTGCCCGATGCTGTTTAGTGTCCCGTAGGGCGAAGTCTGCCATTCCCGCCTTCAATGTTATGAACTCTGACGTCCATTCTGCACGCTTCGCCCGATCGCACTTGAGTAAAATGGGATTGTGATAGCTTGGAGCAATAGGTGTTAAGTTGCCGCATCGACTTGATGTAGTTTGAATATGCCACATTCGTGACAGAACGTATTCGAGATCTTGTAGGTGTTCATGGTAGCCGAATAAGTCCCGACGAAAAGAGATGTTGCATAGAGCAAAGGCGGCTGTTGTTCAAAGCGTGTCCGGAGAAATGGGAACATGGGACATTAAGGAGGAAGGGCTGGTGGTTGGATTAAGTACTGTAGGCCAAGCACGAGTACCGCCATGGACACCAGTACCTAACCACTTGCTGACACTCCTCTCTTCGTACGATCAGAATAGTTACGATGTCAGGTCTGACCAGCTTTATATCGCTGCTCACAGGAAGCTCGTCCTTCAGTCACGGGCGCAACAATGAAATTTGTTGGTAACCACTGCTGGAGACCACCGCCACTATCCTGCTCGTTCAAACAATTGGAAGTCAGGCGGCTTAACTTGGACCATGATTGAATCCATTGCATTCACGCCGAGAAGGCTTGCGTGGGCAAGAACAAACTTGCGTCCAATAATGCCGAGAGTTTCTCGAAGCTGCAGGACTTTTGTGACCACAGCAAACTTGAGGCAATTTTACCATATATAGAAGCTCTTACCAGTAAGCAGCAGGTTTTGACACCAAAGCTTCAATAGACCTCGCCTAAAGGCAACATGGACTCGGAAGACGGCCCGGATAACTTCCTCATATACAAGGACAATCGAGAAGTACCATATCATACCAAAATAGCTTTCATAGCACACGACTTTCGAAAATGGGGCTACACTGTGAAAGAGTATTTCAAGAGCGCAGGGTATCTGGAAGAAGAGAAGGAAAGGGGCGCCGACCTTGATCCGATGGCCCGACCGCTACTGCTGGAGGTATGGGCCGAGAAGGTGATCACAGGCAAGACCGTAATACACAATCGCAACTCGGAAATGGAAGTCACTGATCATCACGCAAGGCTGGATAGAGCGTCGAAGCTCATGAGGGATTTCGTCAAGGCCCTCGCCACCCTCGGGGAAAGTGTGAGCCCGGAAGTTGTCTATACGCCTGTGAAAGACGCTCCAACGGATTTCGTCAACTGGTGTTACTCAGAGTATGGCAGAGTTCGAGATTTGCCCAAGGATTCCTCACTCAATCTGTTCTATCGCTTCATGCGCCTCGTACGTATCGTGGATCGCAAGGCGCAAGTTGTCCTGCCGCGTCATCTTGGTGGTGAGTTCGCACGCACCGATGAGGTCGCTGTCACTTTCAAAAGCGACATACTTTCGAGAGCGACATACCTCCGAGAAGCACTGACGGACGTGGCTTCGTTCTTTGGCCAACTTATTACAGGGCCAGACACCCATCGAAGAACGCTCAGAGTCACGATACGGATGTACACCAATGTGTCGGATCTGAACCTGCCATCAGCGAATGAGCCAGGTCGCAAGGGGCGTACTGGGTTCAGAAAATGGAGTTCAAGAATGGCTGATAAGTTGCGTGCCTTGGGAAGAAAATAAGAGAAGTTGATGAGTGGAACTGCGTTTGAATGAGTACCGTCTTCAAGATTAATTGTATTTAGCAAATGCCTTACTGTGCATCGCTTGCGCACCTTTGAATACCCGTGGCTTCGTAGCTGTAAATGTGTGCTTTGTTTCATAATCATGCCAGGACACTACAAAAGCGGTGTCGTCCGTGTTTGCCTTAACGGCGGTGAACGTGAATGTGAGGGCTAGGCAAACATACACAATTGCTGGCCATACTGACCGTGCTTTGTACACAACTCCTCACACATTGTGAATGGATCTCTCGACCTCTCCAACAGCCTCCACCATTTCCTTGAGGTAGCGGCGTCCGCGACGAAGAGCGCGCTTCTATCATGGTGAGAGCACGCCGCACGAAGGAGTGTATCTGGACGCCGCCTACGCAAGATCGCGAGCTGCAACCCCAATCGTGGAAAGTCTCGACGAGACAGCATGGTCGATATCCAGCCTGTTCTTCAAATATCCAATTGCAGAGATGCGAGATTCAGGTTCGCGAGGTGAAAGAGACCTCCCCGCCGCACTCAGTGCCCCGCTTTTACCTTCGAGACATTCAACACATTCACCGTGTGCGCAGACAACAACAGCACGCGCGCACCTCTGCAATTGCGCCGCAAGCAGACACTGCCAACGTCGTCCTCCGCGTATATAAACGGAACATTCTCAAATCTGCCATCACATCCGTTCGAAGTAACAAGATTACCCCAGCGTTGAGAGACGGCCTGAAGTACAGGCATGGAATCGACTACTAAGTGAGCGCCTTGCGAGGTCAGAGTGGCGAGGGCTTCGGCCCCAGCAACACACCACTCTTGGTAGAGGATGTCCTGGGCGCGCAAAGAGAAGTTCAGCGATTACTAACTGGGAAGTTCAGTGAAGAAATGAAGGAGGGTTGGAGATGATGTCGTGAGTTGACGTTTGCCAGCCGCGTTCACGCTAGATCCAGCCCACACTAGCGCGCGGAATCCTAATCCCTGTACTTTTTTCAACTGGTTCCGCATGCGCAGTTGAACATTCGAACATTTGCAGCACCGGAGATGAATCATGGGGAAAAGGACGCTTTTCGACGCCGATGGGAAGAGCGCGTACGGCGATCATGATTTGAAGCGCCAACGAATCGAGGGAAGCCACGAGCGCAATTCACCGCGCCCGAACGGCCATGCGGAGGAAGTCACGACCGCGCGCGAGCTGCAGAAGGCGCTGGTGTTCGACCAGCGAGCACACGGCGACTTTCGCAGCGGTCAGTACTATGGGACCGTATAAAAACCTCAAGAGCTGACACACCCAGGCCTGAACCTCTTCAAGCGATTCCTCGACTCCATCCTCTACTCGACCGAAGAAGACGACCTGCCCCGCAAGCGTGCCATTCTGCGTGAATACCTCGACAGCCAGAAGGGTCGGGGACGAGATGCAAAGGACACGGCGTTCCTGCAGAACCTCATACAGGCCTGGGACTTCGCGGCAGAGACCAACTTCGAGGCCATCCTCGCGCAGGTGACGGCGGTGCTTGCGCTGCTGTTTAAGGTCCTGGCCAGCCACAGCGAGCTCACCGAATATGGCACTCTCCTGGCCAAGACCATACTGCAGCCCTCGGTGGCTCGCCGTCTTGTACGCAGCACTTCGGCCGCGCCGAACCAGGAAAGCATCATCTCGCCCGCACTGCGCCTGCTCACAGAGCTCACACGCTTCAACGAGGGCGCACATGCCCGCGCCGTGTATTCGAAGAGAGACTTCACGCTGGAGCCTAAGATTCTTGGGCGGAACATTGGCCTGCGCAAGGAGCAAAGCGCGACGGACCACAAGAAGAGGCCTAGCGTGCGCACCACCGCGATACGGTACCTTCTGACCCACCTCAGGCACCAGGACGAGCGTGCGAAGAGCGAGATTCTGTCCAATGTCAACATTGTTCGAGGCGTCTTCGATCATCTCAGCGCGGACCCGCCGTTCCTCATCTACGAGGTGTTCGACGTGTTCAAGAATCATGTGTTCCAGGACAAGACAATAGCGCGACAAGTGAAGAGTCGGATCTTGAGTGGAAAGGCTCTCTCGCGCATTGCTTCTCTTTACAGCTATGAGGCGGAAGAGAGATCACTGGAGGAGGGACACAAAGCCCCACCTGTGCTGGCGCACGAATTCCTGCGCATGGTCTGCACAGATCCGGCGTATGGTGTCATGCTGCCTACCAACGGTTTCTATCCTTCAAACTTCGATGACGAAGACGAGGTCGACGATGCGGGAGAACATGGCATTGACCTTGGCGCTGACTCGGTCGATGTTTACAAGACCGGCAAGATTCGCAACATCATTCTGTCCGAGTTCACCCTGAGCCAGCGACCGTACGCCAATACGTTCCACCAGGAACTGGTCGTCGAGATCTTCAAGGCTTGCCCGGAGCTGGTGGCAGACTACTTTTCGAAGCGACGTGATTTCAACTACGACCCGAAGCTTACGTCCACTTGGATAGGCTACTCGGCGTTCCTCTATCAAACCATACAACTTCCAGTGCCAAAGTATCTAGGTGCAAGGAGAACCTTTCGCGACCACCCGCCACCAGTGTCGACCATGCTACAGAGCATCCTTCCACAACCACTAAACCAACAAGTGCTTACCAAATGTTTGAACCACAACTCTGACCTGGTACAGCTGTTCGCCATTCGTGTCCTCATTGCTGCGCTTCTGAAATTGCAAAGCACAGTGGACGTACTGAGTACGGCAAACGAGGCAAAGTCATCAAAGCATTGGGAACAAGCGACAAAACGTCTGGTAGCAGAGATCAGCCGACGCATACCGCCGATAAGAACCATCTTCTTGGCGCTCAAGAAGCCAGGCGTGAAAGACATGAAGCGAGAGTCCATCACAAGATTGTTAAAGCTATACTATGAAGTGACTCCACAAGCAGCTCTGCAAGAGAAGTTTGACGTGTCGATACCGCTCTGCAACGCGCTGGCAGAGGTCGAAAAGATGACGGCATCAACCGAAGACAAGGCGTTCCGCGTCATGGAGCTCGAGCACTGGATACAGATGGCGAGGCACTCACCAGCCATGCGATGGTGGCAGAAACCTAGTAAGTGACATAAAGCATCATATACGGCTTTCACTGACTTGACAGAATCACTTCCACACTCGCCCTTTGTCACCTTGCTGAGACTGCTTGTTACTTCTCAAGACAGCGAACTGTATGCCGGCATCAAATCACTTTTGGGTGCCATCCTCCAGGATCAGGAGATGCTACAGACAAAAACATCACCGGACGCGCTGGATGCACTCACCGCCAGCTTGGGTGCATCTCCAGGATCCTCTGTGCCATCGGCCGAAGTTCTTGACTTTCTTGATGACTGTTGCGCACGCTTCATCAAAGGTCCCATCAAGTACTTTGACGACATCGACACTTCTTCCCGCAGCGATGCGCCAATCGATGCAGTTGCAGGACCATTCAGCCCACTACTCATGACATTTGTTGAGCAATGGCCATTTCGTGGCGGGGAGGCAACAGTCAGTACCACAGCTGAACCTCTCGCGCAGTGGCTCTCGAAGCTCCTGTATCTGCTCAAGCTGATAGGCGAGGACGAGGCCATGTTGACTTCGGTCCGCGATGCTCTCGTGCAATCAGCGGCTAAAGCCCACAAGGATGTGCTTAAGGACGCCTTCCTGTGGAAAATGGGCAAGGAGCGTGCCAAAGAAGCACTGAAATTGGCAACTGGTGCGGACTTCAGCGGTTCGGAGCGATCGACTTCGTCTCCATCGCCGCTTGAAGACGTTGAACAGATCAAGCGGAAGCCGGATGTAGACTTGGAGGCACCACCACAAGAAGACGAGAAGCACACTGGTCTGGTCAAGTGGAAGAAGAAGGAACTTGGTGAAGCCATCGACGACGGAGACATTGGAGAGCTTTTACACTGTCTCAGTTCGAAGCATGCTGAGATTCGCTTGCAAGCTGTCAACAATATTCGGCAACTCATGGCAACGCTCGACACCAGCGTGCGCGAGTTTATCCCGACGGAAGAGAGCCCGGAGGGTACACAGAAGCTTGCAACGAACGCAGATCACCAGCAACTTTACCTGCTCTTTGGCGAGGTGCTTGAATCGGTCGAGCTTCTCGGGCCAGAAGCGTTCCCGTACCTAGGTAGTACCCTGGCTGCTCGATGTGTTGGCATTGTAGCTGATCCAACACACTCGATGTACAGCAAGATCAGCAAATTCCTGACCAAGGCCCCGGCCTGGAACGTACAGCATCTGCTGAGCGAGTTCTGGCACAGCATCGTAGCCAGCGATCCAGACGACGAGACTACTTACCATCAGGACGTTGACTGGTTCCTCGAATATCTGATGGACTCGCTGCGCACACCACAGGATATGGAGTACTTCAGGAAGAGCAATATCGTCGAGCAACTGCTCGATCACTATGGTTCACGGTCGTGCAACGGTGCTGCGAAGGAGAAGATCTTGAGACTGCTGCTACGCGCCACTCATGTAGAGGGCAGTACCACGCTCGTCACGCGTTGCGGCCTGTTGCCTTGGATCCAGATGATGCTCGACAACCAGGACCCTCGTCACCGCACACTGAAGACGCTCGCATCGCGCGTATATGAGACATGCGACCAGGAGAGGGTCAAGGAGTGGAGTAGCGGCGCGATAGCTGGGGTGGTGTCATCACTGGCGTAGGATGTCTTATAGATATTGGAGGGCTTTGGATGAGGTCAAGCAGCATAGCAGGCGTTATTCGTATTATCTGCATCGGGAGGTCAACCCATGAGGCCACCGCAGGCGCCCAGAGTCTTTCGCGAAGCAATGCATCAATAGTCCAACTTAGTCTAATCTTACGGAAGGCGCGTCAAAGTGCTGCCTGTGAAAGTGAGGGCCGTGTCACATGCCCATGACGCACCTCGCGTGGGCCCTGATTTGTCTTGGCAGCCCGTGTTGCTAACTTACACTCCCGTACCCGCACCCAGCTAGAATACCCACGACAACAAGCACAAGCACCACACACACGCCTCACCTATCGTTTACAATTGCCACGACGACCAATCACTGAAACTGCCCACCGACTCTCCGAACTGTTACCCAGCGCATGCCCGAGCCCGAAACTGCTTCTCCGCTTTTCGTCGCCGGTGTGCAGTTAATAGCAGGGGTCTGCTACTCCTCGAAGGCGCCTTTGCGTCCCACCTCGAAGCTTCGCCGACTTCACTCTGCACGCGTTCCATGCGCCACTACCACGAGCACAGCGAAACGATTACTCCGCACCCGTCTCCACGCCGACCGCTACTATTACCGCATTCGCCAGCGCTCCATTGCTATACTATACGAGAATTGTAGAGACTGCAGTCTGAACAGCGCCGATTTGGCTGCTTCGACATCGCCATAGCTCTAGGGAGGCTTTTCCCCTCACCACTGGAAACATCACGAATATCTGCAAAACACGCCCGCGATACTCAAGACGAGGAACATCACCGCACCAACACAGCTACCCCTCCACCACCACCACCACCACCATCACATACATACTCCCACACAACAGCGCTGCAGGATGGGAGGGCACAGCTACACCGTCGAGCAGCTGGAGGCGCTGAGGGAGTCGCCGCTCGTCAAGAAGCCCGACGGCCTGCCGAACATCTCGCAGTGGATGGACGTGCCCGCCGACAGCAACACCCACAACCAGCAGAACAACAACAATGGCACTGCACGGCGAACGCGCGGCGTGCGGGAGGGCGAGGGCAGCGCACCAGCAGACCAGCGGCCGCTCATCAACAACCCCATGGGCCAGTTCGGGCGCCGCCAGAGCATGCGTAAGTCTGAAGCTCACGGCGTGGTGGCCGCAATTAACGCGCTTTTTGTAGAACCTGGCGAGGACACGGTGCTCGGCCCACCACGCCTCAACTTCGCATCAGCCTCACGCATGAAGGCGCCAGGTGAGCCCAAGGAGCGCACGGGCATAGTGTCGACCGACGGCGACAACCTCGGCGACCGCTTCCCGCGCGAGAAGAATGAGCGGTGGACACGCGGTGCCGATGCTGACCGCACCCGCGACAAGGCCTACACCAACGGCCGGCGCGCGCCGCGGGACGACGAAGGCGGCTGGACGGTCGCCAAGGGGCGCAAGAGCGTAGGCCAGGAGGACTTTGAGCGCTTCGGCGGCCGCAACGGAGATCGCAACCGCGACAAGCAGGAGGGCGATCAAGACATGGACGCAGCGCCACGACGGGGGACACGCGACCGAGCCGAGCCGCGCTGGGGCCGCCGTGGTGAGGAGGCCAAGGAGGAGGGCGTCAAGACGGGCGGCTGGCGCGAGCGGGACCAGAACCGGGACCGTGACAGGGACCGAGACCGAGACTGGGGGCGTGGCGGCAACGGCAACCGCGCTGAGGAGGACCCGGAGTGGATGGACACCAAGATCGAGAAGAAGGAGGCCAAGCCGCGCACCGCCGAGGACTTCCAGGCCTGGAAGGAGTCGATGAAGGCGAAGAACGCACCGGTGGTAGAGAAGGACGAGTACGCGCAGGAACCCACCACGGCGACCGCAGCAACAGTACCGCCCATGCTGACCCAGGCGCTACACACACCCTCTGCTGAGCCTACCCAGGGCATTCTCTTTGGCAACTGGGGCCGCGACAAGGCCGCCGAACTGCCGCCTGCAGAGCCCATGTCCACGAAGCCACGAGCAGACAAGAAGTCGCGCTTCATGAACATGTTCACAAAGCCCGATGAGCCAGCGGCGCCAAGCCAGCCAGCGATGCCAGTACCACCGTCACTATCGCCGCCTGGTGGGGGTGGCGATGCGGATCAGGAAGGCTTCCAGCGCATTCTCCAGATGCTCGGTCAGGTAAATGTCGGTGGTCCCAGTCCTGGTCCACCTCCACAAGCATCTGCGCCCCCGCCCACCAATGGAGCCAGGCACGGCGGGGGCATCTCGCTCGACATGTACCAGCAGTCCCCTCCGCCACCGTTTCAGAGCAATAAGCCGCCACGGAATCTCGAGCAGCGCAACCTCTTGGACAACATTCTGGCTCAGCGGCCTATGACCGAGGTACAACCACCCCAGCAGTCTAGGTACAGCAGCATGTCTCCCGAGAACGCGATGCAAGACCAGTTCAGACTTCCCCGAGAGTCGAGTCATCCCGAAGATCACTTCATGCACCAGCAAGCTCCTTCAAGAGGCCCCATGGCAGATGTCAATCTGAGTGCACTGTTGAGTGGTCGTGCGCGGGCGGAGCAGGGACGTGATCAAGATACGAAGCAAAAAGAGCGTGACTTCCTGCTCACACTGATGCAGCAGCCGTCTCGCGCCACCCCGCCTCAACTACCCAACCACAACTTGCCTCGCCAGAACCAGGAAAACCACCTCGCAGCATTCTTCGACCAGCCTCGCCAACAGCCGCAAGCACCACCAAAGGGACGTCCAGGCCCGCCCCCTGGCTTCATGGAGGACCCTCGCATGTTCAACGAGAGCGACATGGCCCGCCGCGAAGCCGAGCGTCGAGAGCAGGACCTCCGGCAACAGCTTAACATGCAACAACAGCAGCAGCAGCAACAGCAGCAACAAGAGGCCATGCGTGCTAAGAACACGCGCCTACCCATGGGCTACCCCAACCACGACGACGCCATCATGAACCTCCAGCGCCGTAATACGGCCGGCGACTCACGACAGCTCACGAACATGGGCATCCCCTCGCAGCCAATACCCGACATGCCCTACATGGGCGGCCGCGGCCAGCAAGGCATGCAACCCACACCCCAAGAACGCTCCTCCATCCCACCACCACCAGGCTTCGGCAGCGGACCCATGCGCCAACCGCCTGGTCTCAATGGCCCAAATTCGCAGCAACAAATGGGCCCCGGACCTAGTTTCTCAGCCGGCAACACACCGATCGGTCATCCTCCTGGCTTCGCGCCTCCAGGCAGCATGCGCGGCATGGGCTTCCCTGGCCAGCAAGGTCCGCCACCCGGCATGCCACAAGGTTACTTCCCGCAACCTGGCGGATACGGACCCGGTCCCATGGGTGGTATGCCACGCGAGCAAGATCCACGCATAATGTTTGATGGCCCGCATCCTGGCTTTGGCGGTGGACCAGGGCCCCGACAACAGCCGCAGGGTAGGCCTGGCCCGCCGCCGGGTATGTATTAGGAAGACGTCCAGGAGAAGCCGTTTCACAGGAGAATTATACATCGTGCGAGCGACCTGTACTGTACTGTCTCCCAGCATGGCGTTACGGACTGGAACGGAACTTTGTGGAGATTTGCGTGTGTATAGGTTCTGCGCCTCATGGTTGGGCATATATAATGTCATGGTACGATGGGGGTTATCTTGGGCTGTGCAATTAGTGGGGTTGGGTACGACGATGCTCATATATGTACGAGCAAGAGGAGCGAAGGAGTACGATGGGCCTACGAGCGAGAATGAGAGAGGCGAAGTATCAAAATAAGGAAGAAATGGACTCCGAGTTTTGGTAGAATTAAAAGACCAAGATTTGTTGGAGTAAAGAAGATTTGTGCATTAATGATTGGTGACTGGAATCATATCGACATCGCTGACGATGACTACCTACTCATCAAGTGACTACGCGTTGCAACTTTTCGCAAAGTGTTCGCTGCGTCTTTGTCACTGTCCTGTCAGTATGAAAGGAGTACTCTGAAGACTTTAACGTCTTCTTTTCGAAAATAGTTCTGCATAGCTAAAGTATCGTACTCTTAGTCCTTGATATTTCGGTTGTCATGTAGCTGGATAGTATTGCTTCTACTGGTTGATTACTTGTCCTAGAAAATATTTATGTATCGAGACAATGAACATGCACCCTAGTAGCTCCGCCTTCCCTATCGCATTTTATTCGAGTTACGTAGTTCAGAGGTTAGACACTCGTATGTCCACTGGCGTCGTGTACGACACTTAATCGTGCAAAAAATGCGGACAACTCATGCCTTCGAATTCCACGGCGCTGGCAATACAGTACATAGCGGACATTGTGCGCACGTAATATTGGACGACAAATAGACTACGCCTCCGAGCTAAATCTTTGTTGATGTAATGACCATTGGCGTGGTGTGGGTGATTAGATAGTACTGGAGAATAAAAGGTTCGTTGCTAGAACAATGCTGGATCAGGAAGCATGTACGAATCGGTACAAGGGGTGCGGCTAATGATACAATCGCATTTCTCTACCGTCCGACGTGTTTGAGGTTGAAAGCTAGTGGTGGGTCACTGAAAGGGATCATAATTGATTTACATTATTGATTAGCGAGTTTTTAGGCACTGCCCATCTCAAGAGTCGGTGATGGCTAAATGACCAAGGCAGATGATTGGCATGTGTGAACGGTGTACATTATGCCCGAAGCTTTGTCTACATGTAGCATAATAAGTTGGGTAACCTACCCTTTCAGCAATAACCCGCGGCTCCCAGTACAATTACCAATTGCCTGGCGACTTCTTCGCGTATTGCATCCACACGGTCTTCCACTTACCCCACAGTAGATACGGCAACACCACTTCGGTCTTGGCGCGATCGGGGAACCTCACTGCAAATATAGGTAACGGACCGTACTCGTTGAAATGATACGGGTCTCCTGGCCGACTTGTGTCCCGGCATCGATACTCCTGCAGCACTTTGG
>Ga0265797_10003501_pt1 | contig 24991 bp, 19 predicted proteins | sample P2T30metagenome_FD_192433 | JGI IMG/M metagenome (GOLD analysis project Ga0265797, IMG submission 192433) | Plant litter microbial communities from East Loma Ridge, Irvine, California - P2 T30 | ecosystem: Environmental > Terrestrial > Plant litter > Unclassified | place: USA: California... | reverse complement strand
AACGTGCTGATGCCGATGGGCTGGGACGCCTTCGGCATGCCCGCCGAGAATGCGGCGATGGCGAACAACGTACCGCCGGCGGAATGGACTTACTCGAACATCGCCCACATGCGCAGCCAGATGGAGTCGATGGGCCTGGCCATCGACTGGTCGCGCGAGATGACCGCCTGCAAGCCGGAATACTACAAGTGGAACCAGTGGATGTTCCTGAAGATGCTCGAAAAAGGCATCATCTACCAGAAGACCGGTACCGTGAACTGGGACCCGGTCGACCAGACCGTGCTCGCCAACGAGCAGGTGGTGGACGGCAAGGGCTGGCGTTCGGGCGCGACCATCGAAAAGCGCGAAATCCCGATGTACTACGTGCGCATCACCGATTACGCCGAAGAGCTGCTGGACTACGTCGACAACAAGCTGCCGGGCTGGCCGGAGCGCGTGCGCATCATGCAGGCCAACTGGATCGGCAAGTCGACCGGTGTGCGCTTCGCCTTCCCGCACACGATCGCGGACGCGTCGGGTGAGCCGATCAACGACGGCAAGCTGTACGTGTTCACCACCCGTGCCGACACCATCATGGGCGTGACCTTCTGCGCGGTCGCCGCCGAGCATCCACTGGCCCAGCACGCCGCGAAAAACAATCCTGAACTGCAGGCCTTCATCGCCGAGTGCAAGCAGGGTTCCGTGATCGAAGCCGACATGGCGACGATGGAAAAGAAGGGCATGCCGACCGGCCTGTTCGTGACCCACCCGGTGTCCGGCGAGCAGGTGCCGGTCTGGATCGGCAACTACGTGCTGATGACCTACGGCGACGGCGCCGTGATGGGTGTGCCGGCGCACGACGAGCGCGATTTCGCCTTCGCCCAGAAATACGATCTGCCGATCAAACAGGTCGTCAAGGCCGAAGGCCAGGACTTTTCGCTGGACGGCTGGCAGGAGTGGTACGGCGCCAAGGAAGACATCGAGATCATCAACTCCGGCAAGTACGACGGCCTGGATTACATCGCCGCCGTGCATGCCGTGGCCGGTGATCTGGCCGCGCAGGGCCTGGGCGACAAGAAGGTCACCTTCCGCCTGCGCGACTGGGGCATCTCGCGCCAGCGCTACTGGGGCACGCCGATCCCGATGATCCACTGCGAATCCTGCGGCACCGTGCCGGTCCCGGAAAAGGACTTGCCGGTGGTGCTGCCGGAAGACTGCGTCCCGGACGGCAGCGGCAACCCGCTCAAAAAACACGAAGCTTTCCTGAAGGTCGACTGCCCGTGCTGCGGCAAGCCGGCGCGCCGCGAGACCGACACGATGGACACCTTCATCGACTCGTCGTGGTACTACATGCGCTATACCTCGCCGGGCTCGAACGATGCGATGGTCGACCAGGCGCGCAACGATTACTGGATGCCGATGGACCAGTACATCGGCGGCATCGAGCACGCCGTGCTGCACCTGCTGTACGCGCGCTTCTGGACCAAGGTGATGCGCGATTTCGGCCTGGTGAAGTTCGACGAGCCGTTCGTCAACCTGCTGACCCAGGGCATGGTGCTGAACGAGACGTATTATCGCGAAGAGGAATCGGGCAAGAAGACCTGGTTCAATCCGGCCGATGTCGACCTGGTGTTCGACGACCGCGGCCGTCCGCAAGCCGCCGCGCTGAAAGCCGACGGTGCGCCGGTCATCATTGGCGGCACCGAAAAGATGTCGAAGTCGAAGAACAACGGCATCGACCCGCAAGCCCAGATCGAGCAGTACGGCGCCGACACCGCGCGCCTGTTCACCATGTTCGCGGCGCCGCCGGAACAGACGCTGGAATGGTCGGAGTCGGGCGTGGAAGGCGCGAGCCGCTTCCTGCGCCGTGTCTGGGCCTTTGCTTACGCCCAGCGCGAACGCGTCGCCGCGGCGCTGGCTGCCCAGCAGCAAGGCACCCTGGACGATGCACAGAAGACCCTGCGCCGCGAAGTGCACAAGGTGCTGCAGCAGGCCGACTACGACCTGAAGCGCATCCAGTACAACACCGTGGTGTCGGCCTGCATGAAGATGCTGAATACCCTGGAATCCAGCAAACTGGCCGAGGGCGCCGCCGGCGACGCCGTCATCGCCGAAGGCCTGTCGATCTTCCTGCGCATGCTGAACCCGGTGGCGCCGCACATCACCCACGCGCTGTGGACGGAACTCGGCTACGCCGCCAAATACGGCGACATCCTCGACGTGCAGTGGCCGGCGGTCGACCCAAGCGCGCTGGAACAGTCGGAAATCGAGCTGATGATCCAGGTGAACGGCAAGCTGCGCGGCTCGGTCAAGGTGGCCAAGGATGCCGACAAGGCCGCCATCGAAGCCGCCGCGCTGGCTTCGGAAGCGGTGCAGAAGTTCGTCGAAGGCACGCCGAAGAAGGTCATCGTCGTCCCCGGCAAACTGATCAACATCGTGGTGTAAGCGATGACCATCTCCTCCCTGAAGAGAAGGATGGTGCTGCGCGCGGCTGCCGCAGCGGCAGTCGCCGTAGCCCTGCCGGGCTGCGGCTTCCAGCTGCGCGGCTCGGGCGGCAGCTACACGATGCCCTTCCACAGCATCTACATCGGCTTCCCCGACAACTCGGCGCTGGGCACGGAGCTCAAGCGCAATCTGCGCGCGGGCGGCGTGACCATCGCCGACACCGCCACGGCGGGCGAGGCCCAGCTGGTGGTGCTGTCCGAGCACCGCGGCAAGCAGATCCTGTCGCTGAACAGCCTGGGCCGCGTGCGCGAATACCTGCTGACCTACACGCTGTCGTTCACGGTGCGCGACCCGAAAGGCGTCGAGCTGCTGCCGGCGTCCCAGATCTCGCTGCGCCGGAACATGGCCTTCGATGAGACCCAGGTGCTGGCCAAGGAAGCCGAGGAAGCGCTGCTGTACCGCGACATGCAGACCGACCTGGTACAGCAAATCATGCGCCGCCTGGCAGCGATGAAGCCCGCAGCGTAAGAGGAAGAGTTATGCAACTTCGGCCTGAGGCGCTCGACGGGCACCTCGCCAAGGGGCTCGCGCCCCTGTACGTGATCACCAGCGACGAGCACCTGCTGGCGCTGGAAGCGGCGGACAAGATCCGGAGCAAAGCCCGTGCGAACGGCTTTTCCGAACGCGACGTGCTGAGCGTGGAGCGCAGCTTCAAGTGGGGCGAACTGCTGGCCGCCAACCAGGAAATGTCCCTGTTCGGCGACAAGAAGCTGATCGAGCTGCGCATCCCCGGCGGCAAGCCGGGCAAGGATGGCAGCACGGCCCTGCAGAACTATGCCAAGTCCCTGAACCCGGACAACCTGACCCTGATCACGCTGCCCAAGCTGGACTGGCAGACGGCGAAGGCGGCCTGGGTGACGCAGCTGCAGCAGGCTGCCGTCTACATCGAGATCCCGAACGTGGAACGCGCCCAGCTGCCGAACTGGATCGGCATGCGCCTGGCGAGCCAGGGACAGAGCACCGACCGCCACGGCCTGGATTTCATCGCGGACCGCGTCGAGGGCAATCTGCTGGCGGCGCACCAGGAAATCCAGAAGCTGGGCCTGTTGTACGAGCCGGGCAAGCTGACCTATGAACAGGTACATGAAGCGGTGCTGAACGTGGCGCGCTACGACGTCTTCAAACTGTCGGAAGCGATGCTGGCCGGCGACCCGGCGCGCCTGGTGCGCATGCTCGAAGGCCTGAAAGGCGAGGGCGAGGCGTTGCCGCTGGTGCTCTGGGCGGTGTCCGAGGAAATCCGCACGCTGCTAAAATTGAAGGCCGGGATGGCGCAGGGCCGGCCGCTCGGCGCGCTGCTGAAGGAATACCGCATCTGGGGCCCGCGCGAGCGCATGATGGAACCGGCGCTGCGCCGCATTTCGCTGCCGACGCTGGAAGCGGCGCTGCAGCAGGCGGCGCAGGTCGACAAGATGGTCAAGGGCTTGCGCGCGAAGCAGTTCGCGGGGGATGCGTGGGATGCGATGTTGCAGCTGGCTTTGCGCGTCGCTTCCTGATATTTACGGATGAATCACGGCTGGTTGGACGCGTGGACAGCGAAGCTGTCCACCCTACATGCCGGCATAAGGGGTAGGGTGGACGGCTTTGCCGTCCACGCGTTCAACGAACACATGCGGACCACGCACATGGACATCACGGAATACATGCAACAAATCGGCCGCCAGGCGAGAGCCGCCTCGCGCGCCATGGCCCGCGCCGACAGCGCCACCCGCAATCAGGCGCTGCTGCTGATCGCGGCCGCCATCGAACGCGAGGCCCCGGCCCTGGTCGCCGCCAACGCGCGCGACCTCGACGCCGCCCGCGCCGGCGGCCTGGCCCCGGCCCTGCTGGATCGGCTGGCGCTGTCCGATAAAGCCATCGCCACCATGGTCGACGGCCTGCGCCAGATCGTCGCGCTGCCGGATCCGATCGGCGAAATCAGCGGCATGAAATTCCGCCCGAGCGGCATCCAGGTCGGCCAGATGCGGGTGCCGCTGGGCGTCATCGGCATCATCTACGAAGCGCGTCCGAACGTGACGGTGGACGCGGCCGGCCTGTGCATCAAGAGCGGCAATGCCGCCATCCTGCGCGGCGGTTCGGAAGCGATCCACTGCAACCGTGCGCTGGCGCTGCTCGTGGCCGAGGGCCTGCGCGGCGCCGGCCTGCCCGAGCACGGCGTGCAGGTGGTGGACACGGTCGACCGCGCCGCCGTCGGTGCGCTGATCACGATGCCGGAGTACGTGGACGTGATCGTGCCGCGCGGCGGCAAGGGCCTGATCGAACGCCTGATGAAGGAGTCGACGGTCCCGATGATCAAGCACCTGGACGGCATCTGCCACGTCTACATCGACGCCAAGGCCGATATCGCCAAGGCGCTGCCGATCGCGATGAATGCCAAGACCCACCGCTACGGCACCTGCAACACGATGGAAACGCTGCTGGTGGCGCGCGCCATCGCCCCGGCGGTGCTGCCGCAGCTGGCCGCGCTGTATGCGACGAAAGAGGTCGAGCTGCGCGCCGACCCGGACGCGCTGGCCATCCTGCAGGGCTACCCGCACCTGGTCGCGGCGACGGAAGAAGACTGGCGCACCGAATACCTGGCGCCGATCCTGGCGGTGAAGATCGTCGACGGCATCGACGACGCGATCGAGCATATCAACACCTACTCATCGAAGCACACCGACGCCATCGTCACCGAAGACTACAGCGACGCCATGCGCTTCCTGCGCGAAGTCGACTCGGCCTCGGTGATGGTGAACGCCTCGACCCGCTTTGCCGACGGTTTCGAGTATGGCCTGGGTGCCGAGATCGGGATCTCGAACGACAAGCTGCATGCGCGCGGGCCGGTCGGGCTGGAAGGGCTGACGTCGTTGAAATACGTGGTCTTCGGCCACGGCGAGATTCGCAACTAACCCCGCCTTCGCGGGGACGACGTTTATAAGCTGACTCTAATAAGAAAGATTTGAATGGCCTACCTCTGGATCAAAGCCTTCCACATCATCTTCATCGCCTCCTGGTTCGCCGGCCTGTTTTATTTGCCGCGCATCTTCGTGAACCTGGCCCAGGAAACCAACCCGGCAGCAACCGAGCGCCTGCTCGGCATGGCGCGCCGCCTGTTCCGCTTCACCACGATGCTGGCCGTGCCGGCGCTGCTGCTGGGCGTCTGGCTATGGCTGGGCTACGGCATCCGCGGCGGCTGGCTGCATGCGAAACTGGCGCTGGTGATCCTGGTGATCGGCTACCATCACGCCTGCGGATCGCTGCTGAAAAAGTTCGAACGCGGCGTGAATGTGCGCAGCCATAAATGGTTCCGCGTGTTCAATGAAGTGCCGGTTTTGCTGCTGATTGCGATTGTGATTCTGGTGGTAGTAAAACCGTTCTAAGCGTTAGCCTTAAAACGTCGTCCCCGCGGAGGCGGGGACCCATGCTGAGCTGAACGAAACCACTCAGCATGGGCCCCCGCCTGCGCGGGGGCGACGAGCTAGCACGGTAACTAATTAATAAGATTCACCAGCGGCCGGCTGACCCGGCCGCTTCGTTTTTTTAACCTACGGATAAAGGGTACACCTGATGACCTCTTACTTTTGCCCCTGCCCACGCGGCATGGAACAAGCCCTCGCCGACGAACTCGCCGAGATCGCACACACCACCGCCAGCCCGACGCTGAAGGTCCACAACCAGGTCCCCGGCGGCGTCCACTGCTCGGGCGACATGCTCGACGCCTACCGCCTCAACCTGCATTCGCGCATTGCTTCGCGCGTGCTGATGCGCATCGCGAATAAGACCTACAGCAACGAGAACGACATCTACGACCTGGTGCTCGACCAGCCCTGGGAAGACTGGTTCAGCGTCGACCACACCATCCGTGTCGACCTCACCGCGATCAAGTCGCCGCTGAAAAGCCTGGAATTCACCACGCTCAAGATCAAGGATGCCGTGTGCGACCGCTTCCGCGACCAGTTCGGCAAGCGTCCCTCGGTCGACACCAAGGAGCCGGACATGCGCATCGTCGGCTTCCTCGACGCGCGCAACTTCACGATCTACCTGGACACCTCGGGCGAGGCGCTGTTCAAGCGCGGCTGGCGCGAAGAGACCGGCGACGCGCCGCTGCGCGAAAACCTGGCCGCCGGCCTGCTGCGCGTGGCCGGCTGGAAGCCGGGCACCCCGCTGTTCGACCCGATGTGCGGCTCGGGCACGATCCTGATCGAGGCGGCCCAGATGGTGCAGGGCATCCCGCCGGGTGCGCGGCGCCGCTTCGCCTTCGAAAAATTCGCCGACTTCAACCGCCAGGCCTGGCAGGACATGAAGACCGCGATCAAGCCGCATCCGCTGCCGAGCGAGCCGACCATCTTCGGTTCCGACATCTCGGGCGACATGATCGCGATGACGCGCCATAACCTGCGCGCGGCCGGCATCCTGATCGAGGTACCGCTCAAGCAGATCGAAGCCCAGCAGGTGCAGGCGCCGACCGAAACGCCGGGCCTGCTGGTGACCAATCCGCCCTACGGTGAACGGATCGGCGTGCGCGGCGATTCCACCATCCCGCAGGACGAGATGGCGGTCGGCTTCTACCAGCAGCTGAGCACTACCCTGAAGCAGCGCTTCGCCGGCTGGACCGTGTACCTGTTCACGGCCGACCTGAGCCTGCCCAAGATGCTGCGTCTGAAGGAAGCACGCAAGACGCCGTTCTTCAACGGTGCGCTCGAATGCCGCCTGTTCCGCTTCGACATGGTCGCCGGCTTCAACCGCCGCGAAGCTGCCAAGCCCGACGCCAAACCCGCCCAAGACTAAGCATGCTGCCCGAACCAGAACCAGACAATCTACCCAGGGACCCGGTCATTCCGGTCCCGCTGCCTGAGCCGCACAAGGTCACGATGCTGTCGGCCGGCGGCCTGGCCGCCTTGCTGGCCGCGCTGGCGATGCTGGGGCCGTTCTCGGTGGACGCCTACCTGCCGGCCTTCCCGGCCATCCAGGACAGCCTGCATGCGACCTCGATCGAAGTCCAGCAGACGCTGACCGCCTACATGCTGGCCTTTGCCGTGATGTCGCTGTGGCACGGCGCGCTGTCGGACGCCTTCGGCCGGCGCAATGTGGTGCTGGTCGGCCTGGTGGTGTTCGCGGTCGGCACGCTCGGCTGCGCGTCCGCGCATTCGGTGCACTACCTGTGGATCTTCCGCATCATGCAGGGCATCTCGGCCGGGGCCGGGGTGGTGGTCGGACGCGCCATCATCCGCGACCTGTATGCGGGGGCGCCGGCGGCGCGCCTGCTGTCGATGGTGACGATGATCTTCTCGATCGCGCCGGCCATCGCGCCGGTGCTGGGCGGCTGGGTCGTGACCCTGCTCGACTGGCGCGCCATCTTCCTCGGCCTGCTGGTGTTCAGCCTGGGCCTGGGGTGGGTGTGCTGGCAGCACCTGCCGGAAACCGTGCCGAAGGAGCAGCGCCAGCCCTTCAACCCGCGCTTCCTGGCGAAGAGCTACTGGGCCATCTTCAGTTCGGTGCAGTTCCAGATGAAGTCGGGCGTGACCGCCTTCAATTTCGGCGGCATGTTCCTGTTCATCTCGGGCGCGCCGGTGCTGCTGCCGGTGCACCTGCACTTGGGGCCGTCGGACTTCGCCTGGCTGTTCGTGCCGGCCGTGGGCGGCATTTTCCTGGGCGCGCTGGCCGCCAACCGGCTGGCCGGCAAGATGCATTTCTCGCGCCAGATCGGCATCGGCTACGCCTTCATGCTGGTCGCGGTCACCTTCAGCGTGATCTACCACAGCGTGCTGCCGCCGGCGCTGCCGTGGACCGTGCTGCCGATGTTCTTCTATAACTTCGGCAGTTCGATCATCAATCCCAGCGCGACGCTGCTGGCGCTCGACCTGTTCCCGCACATCCGCGGCACGGCGGCATCCTGCCAGTCCTTCCTGACCACGCTGATGGGCGCGATCGTGGCCGGCATCGTGGCGCCGGCGCTGACCCATTCGGTGCTGGCGATGGCGCTCGGCCAGGCCGGCTTCGCGCTGGCCTCGCTGGCGTGCTGGATGGTGTCGCGTCATTACCGCCGCAGGAACGGGCTGATCTGATCCGGCGTCTGCGGTAGTGAGCAAAGATCGCCTACTTGTCACACAAGTATGCGATCATCCTTTGCTTAAGCTTTGTTCAAAATCAATACGCTCTGGTCGAGTTGTGACTCTAAAACACATCACTTTTGTTAGAAACTGTTGTTCCCGGCCAGAAATGTATATATGCTAAGACACGTTTCAATTATTAGAACAGAGCCCAAAAGATTGCTCTTTTCACAAGACTAAAATAAGAAATATTGTCTCCCAAGACTGTGGCGGCCGTGCTTGATACCATACAAACAGACCAGGACATCCGCAATCGTTTGCTGATCGCACGCTTGCCGGCCATGCCGCAAATCCTCATCAAGTTGCTCGCCCATCTGCAGGCGGACGACCTGGGCATGACGGAGCTGGCGGCGCTGGTCGCGACCGATGCCGGCATGACGGGCAAGATCCTGACCGTCGCCAACAGTTCGGCCTACCACCGCGGCAGCCGCCAGGCCAACCTCGAGCAGTCGATGATGGCGCTCGGCACCGACATGATCAAGATCCTGGTGATCGGCGACTCGGTATTCCAGACCTTCAGCAGCTTCCCGAATTCCGGCGCCACCGACCTGCGCGGTTTCTGGAAGCATTCGCTGGCGACGGCCGTGCTGGCGCGCGAGATCGCACGCCGCATCGGCTACGCCCAGCCCGAGGAAGCCTACCTGGCCGGCCTGCTGCACAATGTCGGCCGCCTGGCGCTGCTGGCCACGGCGCCCAAGGAATACGCGTACAACTTCCTGGCGCAAGATGACGAGGACCTGTGCGCGGTCGAGCAGCGCACGCTGCAGATCACCCATGCCGAAGCCGGCGCCTGGCTGATCGAGCGCTGGCAGCTGGATTCCTTCCTGGCCGACGCGGTGCTGTACCACCACGAGCCGAGCGAACGCCTGGAAGCGGCCCATCCCCTGATCCGCATCCTGCGCACCGCCCACGTGCTGGCCTACCACGCCGACGACATCGCGCAAGTGATCGAAGCCTGCAAGCTGTGCGGCCTGGAGCCGGAGGAGGCCGACGCGATGCTGGCCGGCGCCACGCGCCAGGTCGAGAAATCCGCGATCCACCTCGGCATCGAGCTGGCCGGCGCCGACGACGTGCCGGCGCCGCCGGCCTACGCGCCGCCGCCGGCTGGCGACCCGGTGCAGCAGCGCCTGAACGAAGAGGTGCGCAACCTGGTGCTGGTCTCGGAAATCGGCCAGGTGTTTTCGCGCCAGCAGCAGGATGGGGCAAGAAACGGCCATGGCGAGGCCGGCCTGCTGGAATCGATGACGCGCTCGGCGCGCATCCTGTTCGATTTCGAGAACGCGCTGGTGCTGCTGGAAAACCCGACCGGCCAGGCGCTGGTCGGGGCCCCGGTCGGCGGCCAGCAGCGCATCGCCGAGTTCGCGGTGTCGCTCAGCAAAGGCGGCGCCGTGGCCCAGGCCGCGCTGGAACGCAAGCTGGCCTTCGTGCGGCGCGACCGCCCGCTGGCCCTGCCGGAAGAGCAGCTGCTGCGCATGCTCGGCGCCGAGTCGATGGTGTGCGTGCCGCTGGTGGCCGGCGGGCGCTGCCTGGGGGTGCTGGTGGGCGGTATCGCCAGCTGGCAGCTGCCGGCCTGTCAGAAGCGCGAGCGCTTCCTGCAATCCTTCGGCAACCAGGCGGCAAGCGCGCTCGAGAAAGCGATGCAGGAACGCGGCCAGGCGCGCCGCCAACTGGCCCACGTGGCCGAGGAATACCGCGAAGCGTCGCGCCGCGTGGTCCACGAGGTCAACAACCCGCTGGCCATCATCAAGAATTACCTGTCGGTCCTGGACAGCAAGCTGGAACGCCAGGAACCGCTCAAAGGCGAGCTGTCGGTGCTGCACGACGAGATCGACCGCGTCGGCCAGCTGGTCAACAGCCTGACCGAGACCGACCCGATGGCGGGCGGCGCCTTCGACGGCAGCCGCGGCGCCGACGTGGCGAAAGTGGTCGACGACGTGCTGCGCCTGTTCCGCACCACCGACTTCGTGCCGTCCAACGTCGAGATCGTGGTCAACATGGCCGGCCAGGACAGCCGCGTCGAGGGCGACCCGGACGCGATCAAGCAGATCCTGGTCAACCTGGTCAAGAACGCGATCGAAGCCCTGAGCGCGGAGGGCGGCCGCATCGAGATCGCCAACCGCGGCCATGTCAACCGCGAGCGCAGCCTGTACGTCGAGCTGGTCATCTCCGACACCGGCCCCGGCCTGTCGCGCGAGGTGCTGGCCAATCTGTTCGCTGCCGTGAAAAGCACGAAGCCGGGACCGCATCACGGCCTCGGCCTGTCGATCGTGCACAGCCTGGTCAAGAAGCTGAACGGGCATATCGCCTGCCGCAGCGGCGCGGCCGGCACCAGTTTTGAAATCCTGCTGCCGGCGCATGCCGGCGCCAGCGCCCCGGCCCCATTGCCGGCGCGCGCGCTTGGATCCATATAAGGCAACAATGAATCCATTCTCAACCAGTGCCTCCGCACCCTTGCCGTTTCCGGTGACCGCCGACGGCAACGCTGCACCCGGCCTGATGGACCAGCCCAAACTCCTGCTGGTCGACGACGAACCGCGTCTGCTCAACTCGCTGTACGAACTGCTGCAGGGGCGCGGCTACCAGCTGGTCACCGCCGCCACCGGCAGCGAAGCCCTGGCGCACCTGTCCAAGCTGCGCTTCGACCTGGTGCTGCTCGACCTGCGCCTGCCCGACATCGGCGGCCACCAGATCATGGACTTCATCAACGAGAAGGGCATAGACGCCGATGTCATCGTGATGAGCGGCGAGGTCGGCATCGATGCGGCGATCGGGGCCCTCAAGCGCGGTGCCTACGACTACCTGCGCAAGCCCTACAGCCGCGAAGAGCTGCTGAAGACGGTCGCCAACGCGCTCAAGCAGCGCCGCCTGGCGCAGTCGAACGCCTTCATGGCGAACCAGCTGGAAAACTCGGAAAAGATGTACCGCTATCTGGTGGATTCGTCACCGGACATCATCTATACGCTGAACCACGAGGGCCGCTTCACCTTCATCAACGACCGCGCCTACCAGCTGCTCGGCTACCGGCGCGAAGAGCTGATCGGCCAGCATTACTCGATCCTGGTGCACGACGAAGACCTGGAGCGCGCGCGCTACGTGTTCAACGAGCGCCGCGTCGATGAACGCGCCTCGCGCAACGTCGAGCTGCGCCTGAAGTGCCATGCCGGCACCAACCACGAGCGCACCTTCAACAACACCCTGATGACGATCTCGCTGAACGCGATCGGCATGCACGTGCCCGACCAGGAAGTGCGGAAGCTCGAATTCTTCGGCACCTACGGCGTGGCGCGCGACATCACCGACCGCAAGCGCGCGGAAGAGGTGATCTCGTACCAGGCCTACCACGACATCCTGACCGATCTGCCGAACCGCATCCTGTTCAAGGACCGGCTCGGCCTGGCCGTGATCCAGGCCAAGCGCAAGCAGACCGAGCTCGCGGTGATGTTCATCGACCTCGATCGTTTTAAATTGGTCAACGACACCCTCGGCCACGTCAAGGGCGACGAGCTGCTGCAGCAGGTGGCGGGCCGTTTGAAGGAGTGCCTGCGCAAGGGCGACACGCTGGCGCGCCAGGGCGGCGACGAATTCACCATCGTGCTGCCGGAACTGCGCGACCGCGACGACGCGCGCCAGGTGGCCGACAAGTTCCTCGAGTGCCTGCACCTGCCGTTCGACCTCGACGGCCACGAAGTCCACATCTCGGCCTCGATTGGTATCGCTATCTATCCGGGCCACGGCGAATCGATCGACGAGCTGCTGCGCCATGCCGACATCGCCATGTACCAGGTCAAGGGACAGGGCAAGAACGGCCACGCCTTTTATGACCCGTCGATGCAGGATGTGTCGCACCAGAAGATCGCGCTCGAACAAAGCCTGCGCAAGGCACTCGAGAACGAGGAGCTGGAGATGTATTACCAGCCGCAGATCGACGCCATCAGCGGCCGCATCATCGGTGCCGAAGCGCTGATGCGCTGGAACCATCCGACCCGCGGCGTGGTGTCGCCGGGCGAGTTCCTGCCCTTCGCCGAAGAGAACGGGCTGATGCTGCCGATCTCGGACTGGATGATCGTCGCCCTGTGCCGCGACATGCTGCAATGGAACAGCATCGGCGCCAGCCAGATCAAGCTGTCGCTGAACCTGTCGCCGCAATACCTGGACCGCGGCGAGTTCTTCGAGAAGATGCGCGGCGCGCTGCTGCGCCACGGGATCGCGCCGGGCCAGATCGAGGTCGAGATCACCGAGAACATCTGCATCCGCAATCCGCAGCATGCGATCGAGCAGCTGAACAAACTGGGGCAGCTGGGCGTGTCGGTGGCGATCGACGACTTCGGCACCGGCTACTCGTCGCTGGCCTATCTGCACCGCTTCCCGGTCCACACCATCAAGATCGACCAGTCCTTCGTCAAGGAGATCCACGACGAGCACGGTCACTATCCGGTGGTGCTGGCGATAATCTCGATCGCGCGCGGCCTTGGCCTGAACCTGATCGCCGAAGGCGTCGAGACCGATGCCCAGGCCCGCTACCTGCGCGCCAACGGCTGCCTGACCATGCAGGGCTATCTGTACCACCGTCCGATGCCCCTTGGCCGCTTCATCGACGTGCTGCGCGCCCAGGGCGTGCCGGCCGGCGCGCCCGGCATGCTGGCCTTTCCGGCCTGACGGCGCGCGACCGCCATGCCCGACGACGACAGCCGTCACACCGCTGCGCATTACACGGCTGAATTCCTGAGGGCCAAGGCGCTGGCCGAGCGCGGCGTCGCCAGCGCCCAGCACAGCCTGGGCTTCATGTACGTGAATGGCCAGGGCGTGCCGCGCAACGACGAACTGGCGATGGCCTGGTACCGCATGGCGGCCAGCAGCGGACTGGAACAGGCCCAGTACAACCTCGGCGTGATGTACCAGCGCGGTTGGGGAACGGCACCGGGCACGAACCAGGACCTGGTGCAGGCCGTGTACTGGTACCGCCAGGCCGCCGAGCAGGGTTACGGCCCGGCCCAGTACAACCTGGGCTGGCTGTATGCCAAGGGTCAGGGCGTGGCCGCCGACGTGCAGCAGGCGCTGCACTGGTTCGCGCAGGCGGCCGAACAGGGCGACCCCGGCGCCCAGCACAACCTCGGCATGATGTTCGAGGGCGGCAAGGGCGTGCCCCAGGATGTGGCGCAGGCGGTGGCCTGGTACCGGCGCGCCGCCGAACAGGGTTACGCGCGCTCGCAGTTCAACCTGGCGCTGCGCTTTGAAAGCGGGCAGGGCGTCGAAAGAAACGTGCAGCAGGCCATCCACTGGTTTCGCAAAGCGGCCTAGCAGGGCTATGCGCCGGCCCAGTTCAATCTCGGCCTGCGTTACGACAAAGGGCAAGACCTGCCCCAGGACAGTGCCCAGGCCATCGACTGGTACGGCCGCGCCGCCACCCAGGGCCACGCCAGCGCGCAATTCAACCTGGCGCTGATCCACGACAGCGGCCATGGCCACAACCTCGACCCGGATCCGGTGCTGGCGCTGCACTGGTTCCGCAAGGCGGCCGAGCAGGGCCATGCCGGCGCCCAGGACAACCTCGGCCTGCGTTATGAAAACGGTCTCGGCGTCGACCAGGATCACGCCCAGGCCGCGCATTGGTACCGCAAGGCCGGCGAGCAGGGCTTCGCCGGCGCCCAGTATCATCTCGGCCTGTTGTATGGGGCCGGCCTGGGCGTGCCCCACGATGCCGCCGCGGCCGCCGACTGGACCCGCCGCGCCGCCGAACAGGGCCATCTGCGCGCCCAGTTCGACCTGGCACTGCGTTATGAGCACGGGAATGGCGTCGCGGCCGACGTGCAGCAGGCCCAGTACTGGTACCGCAAGGCGGCCGACCAGGATTACGCGCCGGCCCAGTACATGCTGGGCCAGCTGCTGGACCGCGACGACAGCGGCACCGTCGATCCGCGCCAGGCCGGCGACTGGTACCGCAAGGCCGCCGAGCAGGGCCATTCGCTGGCCCAGTTCGCGCTCGGCCTGCGCTATGACAGCGCGCACGGGGTGGCGCGCGACTACGAAGCGGCCCACTTCTGGTACCTGTGCGCGGCGCGCCAGGGCCATGCGCGCGCCCAGTTCAACCTCGGCGTGATGTACGCGGCGGGGCAGGGCGTGCAGCCGGATCCGGTCGAAGCCTACGCCTGGCTGCAGCGCGCCGGCGACGCCGGCCTGGTGCCGGCCGCGCGCTATCTGCAGCGCGTCGCCGCGCGCATGTCGCCCGCGCTGCTGGCACAGGCGAGCGCCTTCGCCGCAAATGGAAACGGAAGCGGAAACGGAAGCGCCGCCCACGGCTAGGCCGGCGCCGCCTCGGGCTGGCGCCGGCGGCTGTGCACCTCGACGTCCTTGAACTCGACCAGCAGCGTGGCGCCGGTGGCAAACAGGATTTCGTGGCGCAGGAAGCCGTCGCCGCACGCGCTCAGCTCGTGGCAGGCGACGTCGCCGAAACCCTCGCCATCCTGGTAGAACAGCGGCTTGTTGGACGGGAAATCGACCAGGATGCGCCGGATCGCGCTGTAGCGCAGTCCCCAGACCTGGCGGTCGTAGGTATCGAGGATGGCCAGTTCGACCCGCACCGGATGGTCGCCCGGCACGATCCAGGGCCGCGGCAACTGGTCCAGCGGTGCAGGCCGGCTGCCGTCGCGGATATTCAGGTGCAGCAGCTCACCGTCATGGATGTCGGCATGGTCGAAAAAGGCGAACACGTGGTCCGGCAGCGTGCCGCGCAGGGTTTCCAGCTGTTCGCGGTAAGCGCGCAAGGCCTTGCCCCAGTCGGCGCTGCTGTCATCGCTTTGTCCGCTACGGACGCTTGCCCAACGTTTTTTTGTCAGATATTTCATGGATTTTCCGGGTCTGAGCTTGGCGCCTGCCCCGCAGGCGCATACATACGACATCAGTGCGTTCGCGCACGGCGCATCGGTAGCGAACTGCGGTATACTGTACATCCATACAGTATTTCTGCCAAGATGGAACTCAAAGATAAGCTGGAGATCCTGGCCGATGCCGCCAAGTACGACGCGTCCTGTGCCAGCAGCGGCGCGCCCAAGCGCGACTCCGTCGACAAGGACGGCCTCGGCGCCACCAACGGCATGGGCATCTGCCACAGCTACACGCCGGACGGGCGCTGTGTCTCGCTGCTCAAAATCCTGCTGACCAATTTCTGCATCTACGATTGCCAGTACTGCGTCAACCGGCGCACGTCCAACGTGCCGCGCGCCCGCTTCAACGTCGAGGAAGTGGTCAAGCTGACCCAGGATTTTTACCTGCGTAATTACATCGACGGCTTGTTCCTGAGTTCCGGCATCATCCAGTCAAGCGACTACACGATGGAGCAGCTGGTCGAAGTGGCGCGCCGCCTGCGCGTGGACCACAAGTTCCGCGGCTATATCCACCTCAAAACGATCCCGGATGCCGACCCGCGCCTGATCGAACTGGCCGGCAAATACGCCGACCGGTTGTCAGTGAATATCGAACTGCCGACCCAGGACAGCGTGCAAAAGCTGGCGCCGGAAAAGAGCGTGCACACGATCAAGCTGGCGATGGGTTCGATCCGCACCAAGCTCGACGAAAAGGACGACCACCCGAAGGCGCCGGTGTTCGCCCCGGCCGGCCAGAGCACGCAGATGATCGTCGGCGCCGACGCCAGCGACGACCACACCATCCTGAACACGGCCCAGACCCTGTACGGCAGCTATAAACTCAAGCGCGTGTACTACTCGGCCTTCAGCCCGATTCCGCAAAGTCCGTCCAGCGTACCCTCGGCGCCGCCGCCGCTGCTGCGCGAACACCGCCTGTACCAAGCCGATTTCCTGTTGCGCGGCTATGGCTTCACTGCAGGTGAGTTAATGCCGCAATCCGGCAACCTGGCGCTCGACATCGATCCCAAGCTGGCCTGGGCGCTGACCAACCGCGAACATTTTCCGATGGACTTGAACCGCGCCGATGAAACCATGATTGCGCGCATCCCCGGTATCGGGCTGCGCTCGGCGAAACGCCTGATCGATCTGCGCCGGCTGCGCCGCATCCGCTGGGAAGATTTGTCGCGCCTGCGCTGCAGCCTGAAAAAGCTGGCGCCTTTCGTCATCACCGCCGACTACAAGCCGGCCCAGGGCGCGGTGTCGTCCGAACTGCTGCGGCGTAACATGGCCGACGCCCCTGAGCAGATGAGCTTGTTTCCGGAAATCCAGGCGGCATGATGAGCGCATCGGCTTTGGCCCCGGCAGCGGTCCTGCGCGTGCAGGCGGGCCAGCCGCTGCTGGTCGAGACCTTTGCCGAATGGCGCGAAGCGGCGCGCGACCTGCTGATCTGGGGCGTGCCGCCCGAGGCCATCACCTGGAGCACGGCGCAGGTGGGTGGCGATTTGTTCACCAGTGCGCCTGCGGCTGCCGAGTCGCCGCATCTGGCCAACCCATCAGCCAACCCGCCAGCCAACCTGCCGGCCCTGGTGCCGGCCACGAATAAGCCGCCGCATGTGCCGCGCTCGCTGATGGACATGCTGCAATCCGCCGCCTGCTGTCGCGTGCCCGACCGCTGGGCCTTCCTGTACCGGGTAATGTGGCGCTGGCAGCAGGGTGAGCACGACGTGCAGTCGCCGGCCGACGAAGACGGCGCCCGCCTGAACGCGATGGTGAAAGCGGTCTGCCGCGAGGAGCACGACATGCATGCCTACATCCGTTTCCGCGAACGCCCGGTCGATGCAGGCGCACCGCGTTTCGTCGCCTGGTACGAGCCGCGCCACGACGTGCTGCCGCAGGTGGCCGACCATTTTGTTTCCCGCATGGGCAAGGTCAGCTGGATGATCGCCACGCCCGAAGCCAGCGTGCTGTGGGATGGCCATACGCTGCACAACACCGGCCCGCTGGTCGGCAAGGCCGAAGAACTGGAGGACAGCGGCGAAGCCTTGTGGCTGACCTATTACCGCAGCATCTTCAATCCGGCGCGCCTGAACACCGGGGTGATGCGCCAGCACATCACCTCGGACGGCTGGAAGAACCTGCCGGAGGCCAGGATCGTGCCGCACATGGTCAGCGAAGCGTCGCTGGGCGCGCGCAAGACCGGCCAGTTCCAGGCGGTCGGCCAGCGCAAGGGCACGACCATCCCGATCGCGCCGGCGGACGCCCAGCCGGAACGCCAGCAGCCGACAAAACTCGACGAATGCCGGCGCTGCGAGCTGTGGGAATTCGCGACCCAGGCGGTGCCCGGCGTCGGTCCGAAGCACGCGCCCATCATGTTCGTCGGCGAGCAGCCGGGCGACCAGGAAGACCTGGCCGGCCAGCCCTTCGTCGGCCCCGCGGGCAAGTTGCTCGACCAGGTGTGCGAGGCGGCCGGCGTCGACCGCGACACCATCTACGTCACCAACGCCGTCAAGCATTTCAAGTGGGAGCCGCGCGGCAAGCGCCGCCTGCACAAGACCCCGGCGCAAAAGGAAATCGAGGCCTGCCACTACTGGCTCGACAAGGAAGTGGCCCAGGTCAAGCCGACCGTCATCGTGGCCCTCGGCGCCACCGCGCTGAAATCCGTGCTGCGCAGCGCCAACGTCACCCTGAAAAATTCACTGGGCAAGCCTTTGATGGTGGACGGACGCTGGGTCGTCACGACTTACCACCCCTCGTACGTGCTGCGCGTGCCGAGCGAAGAGGCCAAGCGTGAAGCGTTTGCTGCCATGGTGGCCGGTTTGAAGCTGGCGCACGAGCTGCTCGACAGGCCGATCGACACGCCGGAACTGGAATAATCTTCGACTTTATATGCATGTGTGCCCTTGCAAATTCGGCACATATGCATGTCAAAGATGTAATATTTTGTTGCGTCAATATCCTGTTTGGTGACAACTAGCTAATCTCTAGCGACACCAATTACAAAGGGATGACGATGAATAAACGCACTGCCTGCGCGCTGGTCCTTGGTTGCCTGACTTTGCCTGCCTTGTGCCTGCCCGCGCTGGCGCAGACCCAGGCCGATTCCGCATCCGCAGCCGTAGCCGCATCCACAGCTGCAGCCGCAGCCGCACCGGCGCCGCTGCAGGGTGCCGCCGATGCGCCGGTGCCGGAGACGGTCGCCGCCCAGATCCTGGTGTCCGGCAAGCGCCCCGGTCCCGGCTTGTGGAAAGTATCGAAGGGCGACCACGTGATGTGGGTATTCGGCCTGTATTCGCCGCTGCCACAGAAAATGGAATGGGATGCCGCGCGCGTCGAACGACTGGTGGCGCAGTCGCAGGAAGTGTTGGCGCCACCGGGCGTCTCGGTTGGGACCAACAGCTTTTTCGGTACCCTGGCCGCGCTGCCGGCGATGATCGGCATGAAGAAGAACCCCGACGGCGCCACCTTGCACGACATGCTGCCGGCCGACGTTTACGGACGCTGGCAGGTGTTGAAGGGCAAGTACATCGGCAACGACGACGACATCGAGCGTTATCGTCCGATTTTCGCTGCGGACGAATTGATGGAGGCGGGGCTGAAAAAGACCGGCCTCACCAAATCCTTCGAGGTGCGCAAGCAGATCGAGAAGATCGCAAAAAAGAACGACGTCAAGTTGACCAATGCCAGCGTCAGCATTTCCATCGATAACCCGCGCCGCGCCTTGAAAGAATTCAAGCAGTCGCAGATGGAAGATACCGCTTGCTTCGTCAAGACCCTGGATCGCTTCGAGTCCGACATCGATGCCATGCGTGCGCGCGGCAATGCCTGGGCCAATGGAAATATCGCCGAGATCCGCAACCTCGACTATGCCGAACGTGAGGATGCCTGCAACAGTGCCGTGTTCAACGGCTCCTTTGCCAGGAATAATCCGCAGATGCAGAACCTGCCCGAGCGCCGGCGCACGGCCTGGCTGAAGGCTGTCGACAGTGCGCTGGAAAAAAACAAGTCTACCTTCGCGATGCTGGCAATGGGTGACATTCTCGGGCCGAAGAGTTACCTGGCCCTGCTGCAGGAAAAGGGTTATACCGTCGAGAGCCCGAAATGAGAGGGCGGACCGGCATGCGTCAACGTATCGCGGGTGCTGTGCTGTCCAGCATGCTGGCGTTGCCGGTGCTGGCGCAGACGGAGACGGCGCCCGGGCCGGCCGCGGCGCCGGCTGACGCCTTCCAGACCGCCGGGCCGCAGGCCGCCAGCCCGCAGGGCGAGGACACGCCGGCGGCACTGCAGGCCCTGGAAGCCGCACCTTCCCAGGTCGTCGTGTCCGGCCGGCGGCCCGGTCCCGGCGTCTGGAAAGTCTCGAAGGGCAATCACGTGATGTGGGTGTTCGGCGTGTACTCGCCGCTGCCCAGGAACATGGCGTGGGACGCCGCCCGGGTCGAGCGCCTGCTGGCCCAGTCGCAGGTGCTGCTGGCGCCGCCGTCGGCCTCGGCGCACGTCGGCTTCTTCAAGGGCTTGACCCTGCTGCCGCAGTTGCCGCGCCTGATCGGCATCCGGAAGAACCCGGACGGCGCCACGCTGCAGGAGGTGCTGCCGGCCGAGGTCTACACGCACTGGACGGCATTGAAAGGCAAGTACATCGGCGACGACAAGGATGTGGAGCGCCTGCGCCCCCTCTTTGCTGCGCAACGCCTGCAGGCCGCCGGGCGCGACAAGTCCGGCCTGGCGAACGGCGGCGTGCGCGATCGCATTTTCCAGATCGCCAAGGCCAACAAGGTCAAAGTCATGCAGACCGGTTTCGAGATGAAGCTGGACAACGTGGGCAAGGCGATCGGCGAGTTCAAGAAAAACCAGCTGAACGATGCGGCCTGCCTGGCCAAAACCCTGGACAGCCTGGAACAGGACCTGGGCGCCATGCAGCAGCGCGCCAACGCCTGGGCCAATGGCAACATCGCCGAGATCGAAGGGCTGGATTACACGACACAGGCGGAGGCCTGCGACGAGGCGATCCTGAGCAGTGCTGCCGCCGACCAGGCCAATCCGGACTTCCGCGCGATCCACGAGCGCCTGCGCGCCACCTGGCTGGACGCGGCAGAAAAGGCGATGGCGGAAAATGCATCGACCTTCGCCGTGCTTGAGATGAAGGATGTGTTCGATCCGAGGGGCTATCTGGGCGCGCTCAGGGCCAAGGGCTACACGGTCGAGAGCCCTAAATAAGCGCGCTGCGGGGCCGGCCTAAGCGCTGTCCCCGTGGCCGTTGACGCCATCCTCGCGCGCCGCGGCCTGGGCCACGCGTGCCCCCGGCGCCACGTCGTGGGTCACCCAGACGTTGCCGCCGATGACCGCGCCCTTGCCGATCGTGATGCGGCCCAGCACGGTGGCGCCGGCGTAGATGACCACGTCGTCTTCGACCACCGGATGGCGCGGCAGGCCTTTCTGCAGCGAGCCGTCGGCCAGCGTTGTGAAGCGCTTGGCGCCCAGCGTGACGGCCTGGTACAGGCGTACGTGCTGGCCGATGACGGCGGTTTCGCCGATCACGATGCCGGTGCCGTGGTCCATGAAGAAGCCGGCGCCGATGGTCGCGCCGGGATGGATGTCGATCCCGGTTTCCGCATGCGCCAGCTCGCCGATGATGCGCGCCAGCAGCGGCAGCCCGAGTTGGTACAGGCAATGCGCCATGCGGTGGTGGATCATCGCCAGGATGCCCGGGTAGCACAGCAGCACTTCGTCGACGCTGCGCGCGGCCGGGTCGCCCTGGTAGGCGGCCAGCACGTCACTGTCGAGCATCATGCGGATGCCGGGTAGGGCGGCGCCGAAGGCTTGCGTGACCTCGAGCGCCTGGCCGGCGGCATCCGCGCTGGTGCGCTGCTGCAGCGCCGCACTGTATCTGAGCTCGATTTCGACCTGGCGCAGCAGCGCATGCAGGGCCGAATCCAGCGCATGCGCGACGTGGAATTCCTCGCTTTCCTGGCGCAGCCCGGGCGGCCCCAGGCGCATCGGGAACAGCACGCCCTTCAGTTGTCCGACGATGGACGCCAGCGCGTCGCGCGACGGGAACTCGATGCCGCGCACCTCGCCGGAAGGGCGGTGCGCCTGGCGCCATTGCTGGCGGGCGTCGTGCAGCCCCTGCACGATGCCGGCGATGTCGAAGTCGGCCATCAGTGCGCTCCCGGCGACATGGCAGGCGGCAACGGTTTCATTGGGGCAGGGGACACGGCAATTCCTTCATTCGATGTGAATATGGTCGAGCTTTCAATATATGAGTCCGTGCTCGCGTTTGCAAACGAAGAAATTAGAGCAAGATCATATGGAAAATATACCAGTATGAGCCTTGTCTTGCTGGCCGCGGCCCATTGCCATCAACCGTATAAATCGTGCCGCACCGCATGCTCGTAATGGGCATCGAGCTGGGCGGCCGCGGCCTGGTCGGCCGGTTTGCCCGCGGCGGCGGCATTCATGGCCACGACCATTTGCCCAGGCGTCGGCAGCGCGTGGCGGTCGAGCCGGGCTTCCTCGCGCCACAGGCCGGCGCGGTTGATCGCTTTGCCGCAGTGAAATAACACCTCGTCGATGGCAACCACGATGGCGGTCTTGGGCAGCTTGCCGCCTTCGGCCAAGGGCGCCAGCAGGGCGGGATCGACCGTGGCGCGGGCGCGGCCATTGATGCGCATGAAGATGTCGAGGCCGGGAAACAGGAACAGCAGGCCGACGCGCGCATCCTGTTCCAGGTTGCGCAGCGACTCGATGCGGTTGTTGCCGGGCCAGTCGGCAAACGCGACGTGGTGGGCGTCGAGCGCCTGCACGAAGCCCGGCGGCCCGCCGCGCGGCGACGCATCCAGGCCGCGTTCGCTGCCGGTGGCCAGGCAGAAAAAAGTGGCGGCCTGCAGGTAGGCAAGGTGAAAATCGATCAGGTGGCCGAGCACGCTTTTCTGGATGCGTTCGGCGGGCGGTTCGTACAGGGCGTCGAGGTCGGGCAATGGGCCGGTGTCCGGCAACAGGCTGGCTTTGTTCATGGCAATCTCCTTGAAAGGGCAAGTCCAGTGTAAAAGCAGCAGCACTGGCGCCTGTACAATATTGGTGCCACCTTATATCGATTTGACGCCATGCCTGATCCACACCATCCGCCGGGGCCCGGCGACCGCCAGGACGGTCCGGCAGTCATCGTGATCGCCGGCAGGGAAGAGCAGGAACACCGCACGCCTCCCCATCGGCACGCGCGCGGGCAATTGTTCGCTTCGACGAATGGCCTGCTGTCGGTATTGCTCGAAAGCGGCATCTGGGTGGTGCCGTCGACGCATGCGGTCTGGGTGCCGCCGCACCACCTGCATGGCAGTGCCACCCACGGTGCGATCCAGGGTTACGCCGTGTACGTCGCCGAAGCCAGTTGCGCCGATCTGCCGGCGCAGCCGTGCAGCATGCGCACTTCCGGGCTGCTGCGCGAAGCGGTGGTGCGTGTCGCCGCGGTGCCGCAGGAGACACGCCATGCGTCGATCGAACGTATCGCCAACGTGATCCTCGACGAAATCCGCAGCATGCCGGTCGACGCGCTCGGCCTGCCGCTGCCGCGCGAGCCGCGTCTGCGGCGGATTGCCCAGACGCTGGTCGACGATCCGTCCGACGAACGCGACCTCGACGCCTGGGCCGACTGGGCCGCGGTCAGCGCCCGCACCCTGAGCCGGCGCTTCGTGAGCGAAACCGGATTTACTTTCACCGCATGGCGCCAGCGCGCGCGCCTGATGCGTTCCCTGGAAATGCTGGCGGACTCGGTGCCGGTGACCACCATCGCACTCGAGCTCGGGTACTCGACGCCCAGCACCTTCATTGGCCTGTTCCGCCGCACCTTTGGCGAAACGCCTGCCGTGTATCGGCGGCGCTTCTCGAGCGACTAGTCAAAAAGGCCAGAACACGCGTAGAATATGAGCAACGCGGGTGTAGTTCAATGGTAGAACGGCAGCTTCCCAAGCCCCTCCACATCAAGAACAACCACTGTTCATGCGCGTTTCCCCCACGCGAAACCCCCTGTAGACCAAAAGACCATTAAATCAAGGGGTTAGTCACCATCACATTCTCGACCCCACTTGGGTTTCGAAAAGCTGCTGTGTTGCCATTGTGACTTTCAGCCACAAACACTTCCGAACCTGCCACACATCAAGCGAGCGTTGATACAATGCAATATTGTACTTGCACTTAGCTCAGGTAAACATGCTCATCAAAAGCGCAGACGACAAAGAGTCGCAGATCGCAATACTTCAGAACCTGCTTTCTCACGAACGTGTGCCCGCTGAAAAGAGGCAACTAATCGAAAGGGAGCTACGGAATCTATCGGTTGGTATTGCAACCGAAAGACAGGCTGCGTTTGAAATAGATTTCTATGCTGCGCCTAGCAAAAATCTATTCGTCATTCACGACCTTCGCCTTGAAATTGGCGGTCGCGTCGCTCAGATTGATCATTTGTTGATGAATCGAGCGTTTGAAGTTTTCGTTCTTGAAACGAAGACGTTTAGCACTGGACTGTCAATCAATGATAGGGGAGAGTTCTCGACTTTTTATGAAGGGAAAGAAGTGGGTATTCCTTCTCCGGTAGAGCAAAATGCACGTCACATATCTGTACTCAGAGACGCATTCAAAGAAATCGGCCTGCCCAAGCGGCTTGGTATTACGTTACAGCCTTCATTCAATTCAGTAGTTCTCGTTTCGCCAAAAGCGATTATAAATCGTCCCAAACTAGCTAACTTGGACGCGTCGATCATAAAACTCGATCAGTTTTTTTCTTGGTACCATAAAAAAATCGACGGGTTGACGCTGAAAGATACGGTGGGAATTCTTAAAATATGCTCTAGCGATACAGTTAAAAATCTTGGTGAAAAACTGCTGTCATTGCACAAGCCTAACCGCGTTGATTACATTAAAAGGTTTGACCTGGGGTCTGCACTGCTCAGCAAGGAACCAATTGAACCAGCGTATGCTGAGCAGAAGACTAGCACTGCTTCAACGGCATTAAAAAGAAAAGAAGAAACTGAATATTTTTGTGCGAATTGCAAAAGCTCGATAGCAACGGTTGTGGCCAAATATTGTTGGAACAATAAATCTAGATTCGGAGGAAAGGCTTACTGCCGCGTTTGCCAGGCAAAGATGTAATTGCGTTAAAGAGCGACATTTGGATAATCTTCGATTCAAGAGATCGCGTCTTCAAAAATTAGAGCAGGCCGCCATAGCTTATAAAAGCCATCGATGTGGCGGCATGCATTGCGATGTTACTTCTCTAGGGAGCAAGTCTCTCGAATGTCTCGAGGCTGCCTCCGAAGGAGAACCTAGACGCTGCGCACACGTTGTCCTAGGGCCCTCAAACCTTTAATACTTCTATCGTTTCTGGGTGGATATTCATTTGGTCGAGCCCATCCAACAATCTCACCAAGAGCGCTGAATCCTAGACTAGGTGTCAAGACCCGTCTGGTTATACACGCGTTTCCTGAACAATTCAGGGCGTTTTTCATTCCATTCCTTGAGGGCTTGAATAGGCGTTTTATGCTTTAGCGCCCGCTGGGGAATGTTGTGGTTGTAGAT
>Ga0265797_10003500_pt1 | contig 24994 bp, 27 predicted proteins | sample P2T30metagenome_FD_192433 | JGI IMG/M metagenome (GOLD analysis project Ga0265797, IMG submission 192433) | Plant litter microbial communities from East Loma Ridge, Irvine, California - P2 T30 | ecosystem: Environmental > Terrestrial > Plant litter > Unclassified | place: USA: California... | reverse complement strand
GTGTGGGTGTGAGTGAGATGTGGTGTGGGAGTGAGTGAGATGAGGTGTGGGAGTGAGTGAGATGAGGTGTGGGAGTGAGTGAGTGGAGGTGTGGGAGTGAGTGAGTGGAGGGTGTAAAAGTTGGGGCGTGGATGAGTGAGAGGAGGAGGAGAAGCGCATGTATGCGGGAAGAGTGCAGTTGAGAAAGAGAGAGCTCGGATAATTCTGAAGTCACAAACGAACGCTTTTCAACTCCTTCATTCTTCGGCGTCCACGGTACCTGAAACGAGACCCGCTGGAGACTGCGGATTGGCAAGTCCTCCATCGTCAAGCTCTTTTGTTCTACCCGGCCAAGTCGATGAAGAGAGATGGTAAGACGCACTTTTGTCTTGATTGCTATTGACGCAGGGGGATGCTCGAATTGAGATGCTCGCAGATTTATGCCAGAGAAAAAAGTAAATGAGTCGAAAGAAAGAAAGAAAGAAAGAATGCAACGCTTTGCATCAGCCATTAACCACCATCAGAAGCCAGATCGCAGTATCGCAAGAAACAGACATCAAACCAAATACACTCTCCTCATCCCCCTTCACGACCACTGATCTCAATCCAGAAGCCCCTCGCCCACCCGCAGCCTCAAGCCAGCCCCAATAAGAACATCCACCTCATCTCCAAAACCTACGGCGCACTAACCCCCGTCTCCCCCACCCCGCCAACAACCCCACTAACAACAATAAGCTCCCTCTTCAACCTCGTCTCCCTCGCCACCACAACCGGCAGCCCCGCCCCATCCCTCGCCATATCATTAACCCAGCGCGTCCCAGGCTCCACCTTCTCCCCCCGCGCCAACGTATCCGCCAAAAACAACCAACTCAGCGCATTCCCCACAGTACCCACCTCATCGCTCAAATTCTCGCGCGCGAATTTACTCATCACCCGACGATCCGCCGGGTTACGAAGGAGGTAGGACATGTGTTTCGCGACGTGGGCGTGGTAGTCTGGTTTACTGGGATCGAGCACGAAGCCGGATGCGCCGGGCGTGATTTGCAGCGGTAGGCCGCCGCGGTTAGTCGTGATGATGGGGCGCCCGTGGTGTAAGGCCTCGCTGACTTTTACTTCGAAGCCTTCTTTCGTGGAGAGCTGGAGGGCGAAGATGGAGTTGCGCATTAGGGCGTTGAGGATTTGGTCTGTGGGCCCGACGCGCATGACGATGATGTCGCGCTCGTAGTCGGGGTAGGAGGTGCGGATGAGTGCGAGGGTGGCGTCGTAGATGGGTGTTGCGTCCGGGTCGTCGACGGCGCCGTGGCCGGCGATGACAAGCTGGGGGTGCTTTTCGGAGGGCCAGTCGGCGAGGTATTCGCGGCGGAGTTTGGCGTAGGAGAGGAGGACGTCGTCGATGCCTTTGGCGGGGTCGAAGCGGGCGATTTGCACGATGTAGGTGCGCTTGGGCCAGTCGAGCTCGAATTTGACGCCGCGCTCGGTTTGGTTCTTTTTGATGTTGAGGTAGAACTCGTGCATGTAGTATTCGCGGTCGCGTTGGGAGAGCTCCTTGTTCAGGCCGTCTAGCATGTCTGTTGTAGCCGGCAGGTAGCCGACCTTCAAAGAGGGCACAATCTTGGGCACGAACTCTGGGACTGGGTGGCTAACAAACACATCGCACTCCTTGATGTGGTTCCAGATCCAGTTCCAGACGCCAGCTGTTGGGGTACCCTCTTGATTGGCAAGATCGGCCTTGACTTGGATGTGGCTGCGGTAGATGACAGGGCGATTGGGGTCTGCCTTTTTGGCAAGCGCGACGAGTTGCGGCATCTGCGGGTCATCGACAATGATGACATGGGCACCGCCCTTGTCAGGCGCTCGGAGAGGACCTCGCTTTCTCAGCCAGTAGCGATTGGCGTTTTGTTCGCACCAGGTGTCCAGCTTCTGGATCTTTGCAGCGTCCAGCGTCTTGCCTTCCTTGTCCACTGCCTGGAGGATGTTGTGGTTGTCCTTCGTGATGCGGAATACCTCTGCATTCGCTCGTGGAACGTACCTGCAAGTGGTCAATATCAGGTCCAAGGCATGTTCTGATGGTCATACCATTTGCAATTCACACCAAGAAGGCGAAGGAAACGAATGAGCGCATGTCTCATCAAAGCAACACCACCACCTTGAGGGGTACTGTTGATGAAGGCGATGCGGGTCTTGTTCTTGATGAGAGAGTTTGCGAACTTCAAAGTTGCCCTCCAAGTATCTTCGTTCTTGACACTTCGTCGATAGTCTTCAAGATCGGCGATCTCGGCCTTGCCACCTGCGTCAACCTCGACAAGAGTTCCATACTTGAGCATCAGACGTGGGAGGTTGTTCGGACCGAATTTCCTAAGCATAGTCAGTCAATTGATTCCACTCATCAAGACATCAAACCTACTCGATAGCCTTTCTGGCAACAGAATCCGACTCCTCGTCCACTTTGAACTCGTCATCCGGAGCCAGCTCTTCCTCATTGTCCCCACCATCACTGAAAGGTTTGAAAACAAAGCACACGATGTCCAGCTGGCTCCACAGCAGTGTTGGCAGCCTGGGGCACAGACCCTTCGCTTCCTGGGTGATGGCGCCTCCGATGATCTTATAGTTGTGCTTGATGCCGTAACTCGAGAGCTCGCTCAGGACAAAGTCTTCCAATGTAGTGGCTGATGTGTTGACCTCGGCTGCGTCTGTGACTGTCTCGGTCGGAACTGGGAACGTGTATTCGGTGTAGCCAATAGAGTATGTGCTATCATGCACGGTCACGCCAATCTTGAACTTGGCCGGGCTTGCTTCAACGCGAGTAATGGCAATGCCTATGTAAACCACCTGTACACTATCAGATCGTGCTGTCACAGCAATATTTACTGAAGCACTGACCTCAACCGGGGTTGCTGGCTTTCCTTCCTCTGCCTGTCTCTCTCGAATGGATTTGACAGAGCGGATGGAGTCCATCGAAGAAGTGGGACTCAAGGCTGGGGTATCTTCAGCGGAAGAACCGGGAGCATTCGGCTCATGAGTGTCCGACTGATGCTCGGGCACGCCAAGTGCTTGCAGCGGCAGGCTTGGGGCTTCGATATTTGGTACCATTATGTGAAATGCTGTTGATGCTTGTCAATCGAGATGTGAAGTAGAAGCTGTGTGATTGTCTTTTGAATGAAGTATAAAGTTGAATTGATGCTGCTAGGTCAATGTTATAAGAATGTAGAACTGGTGTCTAAAGAACAAAGAGGGCGAAGACGAAGCGACTTTTATATTCCATCGCGACATCCACACATGCCACTCTCGCAGCACGCGTGTGAAGCGAGCCCGTCGCGATTGCAGGCGGGAGCAGCATGCTAGCGCCTCGCGATGTGGTGGCGAGTATTCAATGCTATCGTGCGGATCCTTAGTCTTTGCTGTGACTCGGACGCGGAAATTGAAGCCAGAGTATGCTGAAAAGCTGTGGAAGAGCACGAGCTGCGTTGGTTATGACACATTTCATACCAGAGTCGTGGCATGGTAACGCGACGATGTTTGAGAGTGGGGAGCATGCGATCGTTGGGTGAATATAATCGCCACTCGGGAAGGAGCGACACCAGCGCCATCGATCTGCATCACACGATGGGTGAAAAGCGCAGTAATGGCGGTTATTATCGAGTGCGGTGTTACTGCAGCGAAGGAGCAGCGTTTGACATGAACGAGTTTTCTGACAGACGATGATCACCGTTGTGGTGGGGGCGATCGATAAACCCGAACGCTCTGTGTGGCCATCGTGGTGAGCTGTGAGTTGTCAAAACGGCGTGCATAAGCTAGTAGATACTCCCGGAGGCGCATTGGTAGCTCAGAGTATCCCTCGTACGGTGCAGAGGACGATTCTCGCTCCTTGACACACGGCGCGCACGCGGGTCATTGAAGTCAGCAGATGATACTGGATCCTTCCGCTCGGGACCGTACAGCCCGAAGTTCGTGGGTGAACAAACTGATCTCCGCTTGCTTCCAGAGGAGCTCAGAGACTCATTGAAGTTCAAAAGATGAATAAGTATGAAATGCAGCACGACCACGCTGGTGACGGAGAAATATGAGTTCGAGAGAGATGGCGTGCTGGGGGTATTAAGCGACACACGGCAGCGGCAGCTAGTGCAGGCGCTGCAAGGGTCCACATCTAAGCAAGCCGGTCTAGAGATGTGGTGTTGGGAAGGTGGAACGGCACCATTTTGGGGCGGCGATTCGAATGGACACAAGACGGAAGATCGCGATGCGATCATGTTGGCTGCGCGTATGTTTCCACAAACTGCCATGTGGCTCGAATGGCCAACGAGATGTTCAACGGGCGACTTTGCGATCGTTTTTAAGGTTTCTGCTCGCCTGCCACACTGGACAAGCTAAAAACAGCTCCACTATCCGTGCGTGCAGACGCGACCGACCCACAACCTCCCACACGCCCCGTCTCTTCGCTCCGCTAGACCTCGCGTTCCCTTACCTTCACCACCCGTTCCACCGCACACACAGCATCATCCAGCGACGACCGTCCATCCCGCCCATCCCACCAATTCATCGCCTGTCGCGCTCGGGCCGGCCCTGCACGCTTCTGCGCCTCCCCCATAGCTCTCGACAGCTTGCTGCACCGCCAGCCTTGCCAGCCTCGCGCCCCAGGCACCAACTTCGTCGTCGCATCCTCACTCTGCCTGTCGCATCCCGGTCGCATACAGCGTACAAATCACCCCAAATACCCTGATCGCCAGACACATCGTGTTTGCTTGCAACCGCCGTCATGAACCACGGCTATCCTCCACCACGCGTGCTGGGAGGCCCCCAGGTCAACCCTACCCAGCGCCTGAACGAGCTCCTCGACAACATCAGGACCGAGTTCGAGACGGAGTCGCAGCGCAGCGTCGACTATGAAGGCCAGAGTAAGTGGAGCTTTCTCATCACCTCTGGAGTGCGGTGACAGTCCAGCTGAAGGAGGTTGGGACGATTGCTGACATCTCCACCACAGTCACCCGCCACGTACAGGAGATTGATTTGATCCGCGGCAAGGTCTACGCGCTCGAGCAGCAGCACAACCAGATGAAGGCAAAGTGAGTTTGTTTGCTCGCATGCAGCCCAGCTACTGCGCCATCAGACGAGACTAGAGCATTGCCTAACAGCTCACAGGTACGAAGACCGCATCTCACAGCTCGAGCGCGAAGTTGAAGCCCGCGGCGGTCCCGCCCAGAGCTCGCAGCACCACTCCCAGCCACAGCCGCCCCAGATTGGCCACGGACCAAGCAACCTCTTCGGCGGCATCATGGCAGGAAGCGCGGCTCAAGGCGGTCCTGGGCTGGCACCCCCTCCACAGGAACCCCCGCAGCCGCAGGGCATGCCACCACACTTGGGCCCTCAAGGTCCACCAGGCCTCAACCCGGCGCCTGGGCCACCACAGCACTTCGGTGGCTACCAGCCCGGCCCGGCAGTGAACGGCTACGGTCAGCCTCCACAGCCTACCGCCTCGCCTGGTGGAAAGCGTCCTGGTCCCCGTGGCCCTCTGGGAGGCCCAGCCACCCCCCAGCAGAACAACCCTGCGCCGTACCCTGGCTCGCCCCAAGTCCCTCGGCCAACGCCCCCTCCTCATATGCACCAAAACTCCCTTCCCTCGCGCAATGAGCCGATGCCGCTGGCGCAGAGCAACGTCTTGGCGGATCTCGACATCGAGCAGCTGCCGGAGAACTTCAAGAAAGAGGGAGCTGATTGGTTCGCCGTCTTCAATCCCCGTACCAGGCGCGTCTTGGATGTCGACCTGATCCACAACCTTCCCCATCAGAGTGTCGTGTGCTGTGTGCGCTTCAGCTTGGACGGCCGCTATGTCGCCACAGGGTGCAACCGCTCGGCTCAGATCTTCGATGTCGAGACCGGAAACCCAGTCGCACACCTGCAGGACGGCAGCCTGCCAGAAGACGGCGATCTGTACATCAGGAGCGTGTGCTTCAGTCCCAATGGCCAATACCTCGCCACTGGCGCTGAAGACAAGGTCATTCGCGTAAGTTTCATCAATTCCGCCTTTACTTGAATAATTGCTGACTTTCGGTGTAGGTGTGGGATATTTCCAGCCGCCAGATCAAGCATCAATTCACCGGCCACGAACAAGACATCTATTCGCTCGACTTCGCGCGCAACGGCAAGATCATTGCATCCGGCAGCGGCGATCGCAGTGTTCGCCTGTGGGATCTCGAGAGGAACGACCAGGTCGCCAACTTCTCCATCGAGGATGGTGTCACTACGGTGGCCATCTCGCCCGACAACCGCTTCGTCGCCGCCGGTTCTCTCGACAAGAGCGTCCGTGTTTGGGATATCCAGAGCGGACAGCTTGTTGTGAAACTCGAGGGCGAGCAAGGCCACAAGGACAGCGTCTACAGTGTCGCCTTTGCGCCTTCTGGCGACCGTCTCGTCAGCGGCAGTCTCGACAAGACGATCAAGATGTGGGAGCTGACAACCAACAACCGCTTCATGTCGACGCACGCTGCTCCAAGCGGCAAATGCATCCGCACTTTCGAGGGCCACAAGGACTTCGTGCTTAGCGTCGCACTTACACCGCACGGCGATTGGGTTCTCAGCGGCTCCAAGGATCGTGGCGTGCAGTTCTGGGACCCTCACACGGGTGTTGCGCAGCTCATGTTGCAAGGCCACAAGAATTCTGGTATGTGGCCACAGAATCTAGGAGCATCCTTCGTCATGCTTCAATGTAAACACAGGCTAATCCGCCCACAGTCATCTCCGTGGCTCCCAGCCCAACTGGCGGAGTCTTCGCCACAGGCAGTGGCGACATGCGTGCGCGTATCTGGAGGTACGTACCCTTTGTACAAAGCCCTGAGTAAGCTATTGATCGCCAACCCAACATCCCGCCTATGACCCTGCCACCTCGTCAAGCTATCGCACGCAATGTGTAGTTGCGAGAGGTACTTACGTCGATGTGGGGCACTTGGTCCGGCTGATCACCGGCACCCCACGCCTACGTGGGATGATGTAGTTGGAGGCTATTCATGAAGCACTTTAGAGTCATCCAGCCCTGGCTGAACTTTGCTAACAAATCGACAGGTTCGACAGATATGCAGGAGCGTAGAATTGTTCAGCTGTACCGGCCCAGGCCTCTCTGCTCATACTCGAGCCTGAAACGGGCGTCTCGGCAGTCCCCGATGGCATGCTGTTCGGCATACAGTACTCTATTGGCAGAGGCATCTGCTTGCCTGAGGGGCAGGTTGGGGAGTGCATACAAGGCGAAGGGTATATGGAATGGTGATGATGGGAGGCTTTTGATATGTGGTTGAAAGTAGCTTTTTTATCTTAGGTATGAATTGATTCCCCCGGTTTTTATGGTTTACTTTGTGTGTGATTTGGTTTGGAGTGGGTTTTGTGGGTGGTGTGAGACGAGTGACTGCACCGCTGTTCTGAATTAGTGTGTTCGCATGGAGGAGTAGTGCGTGGGATGCGAGGCGAGTGCTGATACGTGCTGTTGTTGATTTCAGACTCAAGGGGTAAATCATTGACGCGAATATTACTAGCGGTGTTTACATGTGTTTGGAACGCCCAGAGCACGTCGAATACACACACTCCTTGACGATCTCATTTTTCGCATCTAGAAGCACATGAGGAGCAGCTGTGATTCACCCCCTTACTCCCTGCAATGTAACGTAAGACGCGGTGTACCCTTCGCCGCGCCGCGGAGTGAATTGGTGTGCTGCTTTGGGGGTCGTATGTGTGTGTTCGCTGGATGTGTCATATTTTTTTGTGTACTTTGACAGTGAAAGTGGTAGATTCATTTGGAGAGGCTGGTGTTTGGGTTGGAGAGGGAGCGAATGCAGGAGTGAAAGAATGTGAAAGTGGCAGCAGTATCAATGTACACTTCCAGTCGAGACGACGAGATGTGACATGTTCACGTATATCCCTCTATGTGAGTCATGCGTAGGTTTCGGATGATGCTGCAAGCAGTAGAGTGAGTGAGTTGTATGACTATGCAGAAAATTACCAGTGTTGTTCCTTGGGCTTACAATTCACACTTTCTCTTCTTTTCTCGCAAGACTGTAACTCTGCGCGCGCGAGTTTAGTCTACCGTTTCTTGTACTTGCCGCCACAGTATGTGGAGTGGTCATGCGTTCAGTCGTGTCGGTGAGCAATAAGTGGAGAAAGGAAGCAGTGGTGAAGTCACTACAAGACACATTGATGAGCGATAGTATTCTTCGTGATACGGCGGCGCTGTACTTTATTCAATCACTCACTTGCTCGAATCTGAATATTGGAAGCCTCGTCGCTGGAACGCGGATGGAGAAATGGATGAGGTGAGGAGCTGCGGAAGCGAGAAGGTACACGGTGTGTTGCCGGTGATATTCAAAGGAAAAAGCGGTATCTGGGCACGTATGGTGTCGTTGAACTCGTTGCGTTCCTGCAGTGCCTGTACTTGAACATAATACCTCCACTATTCTCCCATCGAGTGACATACATTGGCCCCAAATCTCGGCTTACATTCTTCCCTACCTACATCTACATGCCAAAACACCAGTGACTTCCCGAGCACGTCAACATCTTTTGGCGTGGGGTGTGTCTATCAATACACTCGCTTCAGCACAGTGCGCGATCTTTCATCAAGCAGCGTACGTGAGCCTCAAGTTTCAGCTGCAAATCCTTTCCAAATATTCCTACGGTCGAGGAATTTGCCGAAGCACGTCAATATGCATGTCTGTCGTCTTCCCCTTCACTTCACTCGCCACTCTTCATCGCATCACGGTATTCGATCACTCATCAAACAACATGCATGAGCCTCAAGTTTCAGCTGCGAATCCTTTCCAAACATTCCTACGGTTCAGCGATATACCGAAGCACGTCAACAGTGCCGAAGTGTAGGGCATGTTTGTCGTCTTCCCCTTCACTCGCCACTTCCACTCATCAAACAATATACATGAGCCTCAAGTTTCAGCTGCAAATCCTTGCCAAGGTCGAGTGTTTTCCCGGGCACGTTTTCTGCTCACTCGTGCAGATGGCGTGTCATTGCGATCTGCTTGAAACGTAATCGGCGCTTCTGGAATCCTGCGTCTTGCTCCGTGGTGGTGGTGATGCTGGCGTGTCGAGTCATGTTCCTACATGGGACCTACATGTATGGCATATGGTGATGATATGGCCTGTATGTGCAGCTTGATCCTGGCACGTCGTGGGGCGATGTCCAGATAGTGAGCCTTTGTTCTCTTGCCGCGGGAATTCCCGATATCCTTGCCCTTGCCCTTGCCTTTGCCCTTGCCCTGGCCTTTGAGATGCAACGTTCTAGAGTGCGCGAAGGGTTGACGTGGGGATGGTGAAGGATCAGAACGTGGTGACAAGGCGTGGGATGGTGTTTGATAGTGATCTGGATACCGGTATCAGCCAAGCAATGTGTAATCAGATGGATCTGTGAGAGCCTCGGTGTGGTGTCGATATTCCACCTTTGATGAAGCGTAATCACTCAATTCGTGCCATTGATTCGGCCGACAATGTCACCACGCCACCACTTGATCCACATAGTGAAGGCATTGATGATGAGCCTCTCTCCATCTCGTAATTAGCACCTCCAGTGACGTTCCCACACCTCACCACTCGTTCCTGACATTCAGCTCGGCCAGGATTCGCTTACCCCAACCGAACCCACACCACCCTCCCACTCTGACACAATCCACCCGACATGCCTCGATCTCCCATGATCAAGCCCCAGTCCATAACCACGGTCGACCCGCTATCCCCCAACTGCACGCTAGCAGCGCCCCCTCGGTGGGGGTAAAGGTAATAGAGCGGTCACCACGATCCCCAAGACCTGCACTTACCCAATCCGTACCCTCATGCATGATCTGAAAAATGCGAGACCGATGCACGCCCCCGTACGAGATCTTGATGAGACTGGCAGGCCCGGAATCCTTCGTCGTACGATGCAAAAGCCGTGGTTTGAGCAACAAGACACATGACTGGATTTGGCGGGTGGCGAGATCAGACGAAAGGTGTTGGTATGGTGACACAGGAGGCGCGCGCGCAATCGGATCCAGCGCGGTGGGATACGCCGCTAAAATTGACAGCTCGTAGCGTTTACGGCGGCGTGCAGTGACAGTGACATTGGCGTGCTGGATACAGTGGGACGCCCGGATGCTGTTTGTCCCTCAGCCAGCAGTGCGACATGTCGTACCGATCGTGGTTCCGCGGCGTTTGGTTCATTGTGCCCGGGCATTGATAGGTGTCAGATTGGTCGGCGAGATACCCGGCAGAGTACAAGGTCCATACAAGCCCTAGATCTGAAGGCGTGCCGCAGCATCTTGCATGTGTATGCGTGTCGCTCGAAATAGTGGTTGTGGCGGATTACTAGCGCTGTTTCGGTAGCTTAGCGTAGCGAGATCTTCGATGAAGGGCGAGGTGCCGAGGAAGGCTACTGGGATAGAGGGGTGGATTTTGTTGTGCTGTGTGTAGAAGTGACCTGTCGAATTGTTGTTGTTGCACGTAGATGGGCGCAGGATCGTGGCCAGATTGGCGATGATAGCCGCGGGGCGTGTCAGCATCTCCGATTGGTTATTCTAGTAGGCGCTTCTGCACCAATTGCTCAGGGTTGAATGCAAGAGCGGGTTATCGATACAGATTTGAGATGTCCCATTAGTTCATGTTGGAACCATGCACCATGTCCAAGTGCTTCATCGTAAATAGCGTGGGAAACTTCAGCCAGTACTTTGGCCTGAAGAGCTGTCAACGTAGACAGCGCAAAACCCAGCATTAATCGAACCGCAGACTTATCAAATGATAGATATTGGACAAGCATATACGAACGGTGAAGCCGTGGAGACACATGGTCTAAGATCGACCATTCCTCGACCCTTTTCAAGAGTGTTTGCTCCGCCGTTTGAGACCAATCTTGCATGCTGACTGTAGCGGCAGGGGTACCAGATCTCGGTAGGTTATCGCCTCCATATGCCGGCCGAGATCGAGACCAATCGTAAGTATTGCTGACTCGCGAGCAAATGCAGGCACCTCTGAAAAAGGAAAAGACAAGAGAGCATGTGAGACGAACCAGCATTTGGAATGCAATCGATCGTGTCTGACGTCGTTCCCGCCGGTATGCCATTAGCCAAAGGATTGTGCAGTAGTCCCACCATACCACATCTCATACCGCACCTCATACCGCACCTCATACCGCAATCTGCTTAATTGTTAATGTATACCTAGATGAGAAGGATTTGAGCTTGATCAAGATGGATTGTGGGGAGCCTCGAGAACTGGGTATATATCAACAACATGATAGATCGCGGTATGCGCCGAGAAGTGCTACTCGGTTTGCAAACAGTATGTAGTGATACGGTGAGAGACCACGTGATTTGAATACCTTACAGATATTCGTATGCGCGAACGGATGGCTCTCGGTGTCTTTCGCCGGCATTGAGTTCAATGTGTTCGACGTTGACAGACCCACCGTGATGCGCAGGGAGCCTTTGCATACTGCAGGCACCTTAGTGCGGCAGTATACTTGACTGAGCAAGTTGCATACAGGGACCGACATTAATTCCTCAACATTCGGTTTGTCGCGTCTGATTTCCTCGAAGCTAGGCTCTCAGGTACCAAATTACGTATGCATCTGCCCTGGTGCTGCAATATGACTTCTGACAGGCATAGACGCTTGCAACCATGCTACCTCATAATAACCGTGGCTTCCTTATCGTGGCACTCACATGGACGTACTTTCGTGTACTGATGCTCGCGCACTGTTGGTGGGGGCAACTAAATAGCTTCCGACCAACCTTGTACAAGCCCGCGTTGGTATGAGGACGAGTGCCACGCTTCACATTACTCGGTCGCTCTGTCTCCTCCTCGCTGCATCGTTTTGAGTTGGACATCTCCATGGGAGCCATCTGTCTTGGTCAATCTGGATTTTCGATTGAATGCGCTTTAGGTATGTGATCCTTCATCTATCAATGAGAGTAGTAGCGTCACAAGATCGCTAGTTGCTCGGATGAAAAGACCGTCGATGTCAGCATTTTAGAACAAGATCAACAACGGTGGAACATGGTTGTGAGTCCTCTATCCGTGGGTGACTCTCGTAGGATCATATGGTTGGGCACCAGACCCGCTGAAATGTACCCAGCCTGGGTACTGCTCCGTTGAACCCGAGGTACTTTGAAGTCGCGTGGCGAGCAAGTCGTGTGGCGAGCCGGTGGTAATGCCAGCCAGCCATACGGTCGACATGTGATGCGAGACAGACTCATGTGCTTGCACCTATTTCAGTATCGAGATGTATCAAGTCCATGCGCAATCTGCGATTCTGCGGGAGATCCTCCGGAGTAAACGCCGCCGTACAGAGCATGAAGATGTGGTTGAGGTTTGCGTCAGGGAACATGGTTGAATGAGACAAACGCGTTTCTAGGATTGCGCATTGATCTGAGCTAGACCTGATCGGTTCTGACAGCTCTTGGCACGGCATGCTGCAGGGGCGTGCACGTGGGGTCAATTTTCGTGGCTACTTCCTCGGCAAGGGCCTGGACGAATTCGAAGCATCCCAAAACCTGAAGCATCTCAAGAGTGATTGCGCGTACATAGGTGGAGAAATTCGTAAGAGGAGATCCACGGGATTGAAGTTTCCAGCGGCACTTCACGAACGCTCGAACGTGTGTCCGGAGAAGGGCCGTTGCCGCGTGCCGCTGTCCGTGTGTGGATCAGGCGGGGATATTGATCGATGAGCAATTCAAACCTTGACTCGCGGAAGCGGCCACCATACGGCAGACAGGCAATCCGGAGCTTTCGTCAATCTTCTCATTGGCCCGACAACCAGGTCCTTGCCCTAAACTCAAGGTCAAGGATAAATCCTCGCATGCTTCTTTGAGGCAATTGAAGACTGGTGTAAGTGGTCTTGCCTCCTCCGAGGTCAGAGTATGGAGCCTGAGCTGCATCGACAATCCATCATCTCAGCGTTCGCCCCTGCATTTGTTTGAGGCTACTGCAGGTCCACACATCCGGTTGGCGCTTTGCCTTTCGCAAACACGTTCAGACCCTGTCGCTAGGCGGGCAGTGTAGCTGCTGGCGAGACGATCTGGAACTTGGCATGGTAAGAAGAGGGGAACGAAGTGGTGCGAAATGGTCCGTACCCAAGCAGATGCTGCTGCAAGGCTTGCAAAATCCATGTAAGCTCTGACATTGCGATCACCACGATGATTACTGTACCCACAACTTCATGGGCGACTCGATGTTTCTCTGGCGTTTTCCGTACTGGTTTCCGCAATTTGGAATATGCTCGAAATGGTCGTCATCGAGGCTCTCGCAAGAACGAATGACATATCTGAAATGCAGAATTGCCCATGTGAACACCAAAGGAAGAGAGACTGAGGAACAGGACCGCGAGGAGGACAGCTCGTGGTGGGAGTGACCAGTGGCTCGAATCTGTCTTAGTATTTCCTTACGGAAATTGATCTCGCGCTAGTTGATCCTCATGGTGCTCGCGATAATACTGATTTGACGATCAAACAACAATAAGGAAAGAGGCCATGCCAGGAAACGCGACCGAGTTTGCGGAGGGCTAAGTTTGGCTTCCTTGAAAACGTCTTGGCAAAATCAAACATGTCAGCCTTGTTGCATCCGACACAGGAAAGCAGACGTGAACGGATAGACGTAGCGAATCTCGATAGTTTAATCCCGAGGTAACCTGAGCTCGTCTGGGACATGGCGCATGTATTTCCGATCGAGGCTGCCTCGTGTCCGTAGTACTGGAAGTAGGGCCCCCTGTTAAGAGCAGTGCCAGCTGCAGGTCGGCGAAGATAAAGCATTGGCAATGAAGTCACAGTGGCGTCGAGGCTTGCGTTTGGAAGCCAACGACTGCGTGTTTGGGGAAGCAAGGCAAGATGGCTGTATGCATGCTGCTCTGAAAAGGGAAGGAAACGAGATCCTTGGATCCTTGAATGATGCATGGTGGAGATGGTGCCTTTAGATAGATTGAGATCTATCCAGACGGCCGGTATGTAATGGAATTACTTTTAGGAAATCACTCATCGTCCAATTAGCTCTTAGATAAGGTACGCCCCACATTGGCGCACGGCCAGATCCAGTGGGCTGGGAACCTCTAGCAGCCGTGATGACCATCAACACCAGTCTAAGTTCACTCTATACCAAAACCCTCTGCAACAAATTCAAGTCAAGAATGCGATGTAATGATTACGATTCGCATTATGTTCCAAAATCGCCGATGCACTGGTCACAGCACGCTGGAAGCAGTGCCCTCTTCAACGCGCGAGGAGGCGCACGACCCTGAGCCATGACAACCAGGGGTGTCCATACGACCTACCTAGCAGCTGTGGACTTCAGCATGCCTTCTCATTACATAAGGCACGCCTCATCAATCGCCCTTTGCCAATGTGGCTTGCAGGCTAGACTCTATTTGCACAAGCTGAGTCTCGGGAAGAGGCAGGAGGCCGCCGCGGCCGCCGTCAATTTTCAGTACGCCAAACACAATAGCGTGGATTTACACCCACGTGTGTCCAACGGAAGGATTCTGAGTCGTGCGTGAGGTTGAGCACGAGAGAGATTGCAGAGCAAGGCCAGCCAAAATGAGCCAGCATAAGATCCTCACAAGGGTATTAGCGCGCCTTAATTGGATCTTCAGCTGGCGGACTTTGAGGTTCTCGAGCACATTGGCATCGTCCGCCAGTGTCTGGCCGAAACTCGATACGCTGACAGCTCGCACATCTAGCCCCAGAGCCAAGCGTGTCCATGGAGATGGGCACCATCGAGCCACATCATCCTCGCTGCCAATCAGCTCGTTTGCTACAAGCATCAATTAGGATGAGGATGTGCCCAATGAGATGCGGCTCTGGCGTCTGTCCCGGGCGGAAGAAACCCCCACACTTGTGTGCACCTGAGACCACCCCAGTGCAGCCACATCCTGATCGTTCACACTCCTGAGCAAAGGCCCCTGCCCCGGGCCGCCCCAAGATGTGTGTGAGGCGCCTTCAGACGATATCCCTGATCCACCGCAGTGACCCCCAGTGCCCCCATTCACGGCGCTGGACCGCTATCCCCTGCTACCACCAGACCTGGTCCATGTCCACTAAAGCACCCATGCCGGGCGACATTTGTGGCCTTCCCTCATCACGACTTGGCTGCATACGAAAGCGAAAGTCCCTGTTCATCATCCTGTATCAGTTTTGGCATCGATTCCCGTATACGTCCTTGTACTCAAGCCCTTCGATCTGCTCCACAACAGATCCCTATCCTTGTCTATTCGTGGGATGCAACGAGCAGTGTACCACAGAGCCATCATATGTAAACCCCCAAAGTCTCCCCCAACCGCAATCAAGTTCGAGCGGGCATATCATCCCACTACCACATATCACCCACGCCACTTGTTTGTCGCTAGCATCTCTTCATACCCTTCCCACCAGCCTTCGGTTCAAGCCGCGATCACTGCCCACCCTTCACTAGTTTCTCGCCCGGAGCTTGAACTTGGCCTTATAGCCTCACACCCCACTGTCCGGCCCGTGGCATAAGCTTCTTTATCTACGATGACTGCCGTCATTTCATCCCATCACGCCGACTTGTGGCATCGACGCACTGAGTCTTCCCTCCACTTCTCCGATATGCACTACGTAGGCATGATGCCTTCCTATCATCCCCAGCGCCCTGCTACCACCACATCTTCTATGCGCGACTACCCTGCCACGACAGCACAAATGGATATCAGCATGCCGCTCTTCTCTGCGGGCGTTGTTGCAACCACGCTCCCGTACTCCTCTGGTGGGGGAGTCTTTGCATACGACTCTACGAACCCATACAATATGCAGCAACACACCCTACCGCAGAACTACTCCCTAAACTACGCACCTAGTGCTATGACTACGCCAGTCTCTTTCGCCGGAACAGCTGAGACCCAACCACTATCGATTGTAGGAGAAGGACAGCATGCTTTCGCCGCATGTGCTTCTCATGCGGTGAAGTCGGAAAGCGCATCGCCTGTTCAATCACAGCCATTATACAACGACGTATCTTATGGCACAGAGTGTAAACGATCAAGCTCCGAGCCTACCGAAACAACCAACATCAACTTCGCAACAGACGTCGATACACTGATGAAAGCTATCCAGGCTAAGGAGACGACAACGCCCCAACGACAAGAAGCACCCAAGGTGAGTTTGCATTGACTGGTATTGCGGTATTGTGTTTGTTGACTTTGATGCAGCCCCAGGAACCCAAAGTCGTTCAGAAGCCAAGGAAAAGGTATCAATGCAACATGCCTGATTGTAACAAGAGTTTCTATCAGAAGACGCACCTCGAGATACACATTCGTGCTCACACTGGCGCAAAGCCATTTGTAAGTTGACCTGCTCAGTGGCCCATGTGAAAGTACTGAAGCTAATCTGTGCAGGAGTGCAAGGCGTCAGGCTGTGGCCAACGATTCTCACAATTAGGAAACTTGAAGGTACTTGCATTCCAACTTCTGCCAAAGCTTACCACTGACCTCTTCATAGACACATGAGAGACGCCACACTGGCGAGCGACCCTACAGCTGCGACATCTGTGGAAAGACTTTTGCGCAGCGAGGCAATGTTCGCGCCCACAAGATCGTGCATCAACAGATCAAGCCTTTCACATGTCGACTTGACGACTGCGGGAAACAGTTCACTCAATTGGGCAATCTCAAGGTACGCCAAATATTGTACAAGACCTAACAAATACTGACACTCAACAGTCACACCAGAACAAGTTTCATGCCGGTAGTCTCAAGTTCCTCACCCAGAAGTTTGCCACGATCAACGCAGGCGACTATGTGTCGAAAGCAGACAAAGAGCTCTGGGAGTACTTTGCTTCACTATACAAAAATTCCAACAAAGGCATCAAAGGCCGTGGCAAGGACAGACGAATATCGGCGGTCTCTTCCTCGACTGCGACTCATGCCTCATCTTACTCGACGATTCCCATGACTACAATGCACCAAAGCTTTTCCGGGGCCTACAACAACAGCGACCGTAGCAGTCGCGGCTCATCTATGTCCACAGACACAAGCAATCATCGACCAGACCACAGCTACGACTTCAACGCTCCGATGCAGACTAGCTACCATGCACAAGGCACGGGCTACGATGATATGGTCTTCCCCGAGCGCAAGATGTACTAAGCACTGCACTTGCAAGTTGTCAAAACCGCCTGCGAAGTGGCGATGAGTGTCACGATATCCAAGCTAGTGCAGCGAGGGTGCTATTTCACTTTTCTTCAACATATTTATGAATTCATGGGCTGAGGATGGCAAGGGACGATCTCTTTTGTTTGTATATTTCACTCTCGCTGGTTGTTAAATGGATTTTGTATCATACCTATATATAAATTGGCGATGCCATGAGAAACATCATGTCTCGTTGTATGTACCAAGAGTCGCAATCACTCGATCTTCCATTCACTCATCTCCAAATTATGAACATCGTGCAACATGTTCGCGACAGCAATCTGACCACGGCACTCCGTGGTGGACCGATACTCATTGCTGGATTTGACATGAACGCCCGAGGTGTGCCCAAACTCCTATGCAAACTTGCCATTTGCCATTTCACTTACGCCACACACGTCTTTCCTCCATCAACTAGCATTCGCCATTATCTCCAGAGCCAGTTGTCACACCGCATGTGGGTCGGTATCGATCTGTAGTCGCGCAGCCACGCTTATCTGATATCGCAGAGTCGTTCTCATGGCCACAGGCATATTCGGGTTCGGTTCGGTTCTCGCTGTTGCAGGTCCAAGACGCCCCACGCTTAACTTAGTGTGTGACAGACGACATGTAGGGTTGTGGAGAGCAGGTTGGGGCTTCGAATCTCTGCCACACTGCGAACAGCGGGCACGCTGAGAAGGGCCGACTTGCGGGTCACCTTTCCGGCCCGCTTGCACACGACACCGCGCAAAATCTTGCAAACTGCAAGACTCCAGCGAGACACCTTTCGCGCCCATTCCACCACAGTATTGCAACACAATAATCTGATAGCAAATCCTGTCAGCTCAGCATGACACTTCTCTTTCGCTTTACTGCGACCATTACATTTCTCCGCGGATCACATTGGTCGACTATCACGTATTATTCTGGCCCCAATCCGCTTCGAGATCGACATCCCGCGCACATCAAGCAAGCTCCCAGGTTCCCCATGCGTGTATGCATGCACTCCCAATTCGAGACACAGCGAATGCGTCGCTACGCAACCAATAGGATTTTCTTGCTTCGCGATGAGCCGATTTCCGAAAATCGGGTTGGTCCTCCAGCAAAGTGCCGGAGCGGCCATGTCCACACTTATTCGACCGGCTTCCTCGCCCACTGCGCTTCCGATGCGCGTGACGCTGTGGTTCTGTGTCCTGCGCATTTTTGGACGAATTTATGAGTGATGGACAGCGCGAAGGATTCAATACTGGATCCTGTTCCGCTTCATTATATGGCGTAAACTGCATCGACATCTTTAGATCCCCACACCGTCGGCGTGCATGTGGGCATGATCTGCGTAAGCTAGTGGTCGATCTGGAGCTCTTCGCACGCCCAGAGCCTCGAAGTGAGCATGACGTCTATCCGCCAACTTTCAGCGACACTTGGGGGCGCCTGGGGTCTGGCTTATTTGATAGGAAACATTAGTCGCTTTGAGTAAGTGTCTCCTGGATAAGAATTGTGGGAGCATGGTTCGAGGAGGATGGGGGGATCGCTGAGCTGCCAGTTGGCGAGTTCTCGTGGGGAGTTGCAGGGGTGGAGGGATGTGCTTATCGCTCGGTCACTTGCGAACCCGACCATTTCTTTGACACGGAATGTTGGGCAGGGATAAAGAGAAGGATTTATCGAGACATTTGGGTGCTGTGTGAAGCGAAGAGCACGTGGACAGCGCTACGTGTGCAGAAGGTGCGGTCACCAAGCAGCACGAACAGAGGTAAGTCATAGTGTAGAAATTGGTTGTCACTCTCATACTACCATTGGCTTTGGCAGGTATCACGTCCAGATCTATTCGCCTGTCCTCGCCGCCACCCAACGTCCTGGACGCACGTGTGATAGGGCGGGAATTTTGTTCGCTCAGTTCTTTGTACATAACGACCTTGCGAGAGCAAGTACCCACGGTACACTCAGTCAGTACGCCTTCGCCACCGGAAGGATTCGAGGATCCACGCTGAGGTCTCAATATTTTCTTCACGATGGCCTCAGCACGCTCAGATCGCGCTTGCTCTCGGTTGCCGCTTCTATATGGACCATCCTTGCATGGCGGGATATTCACAAATCGCTATGGTCATCGCGATGCAGCTTGGACCGCCACTGACAGCCGTCTGCTTTGGCGACGGGACTGAGAAACGCAAGGCAAATATTCGTGCCGAGAAACTCCCCTCCTGCAGCCTTCAGTGCCGATGGCAAAGACGTCGTGCCAGTACTATCCGCATGGTGACATAGCTCTACTTCCAGCCCGGTGAGAGAAGTGAAGTGGTCCAGCAGCGGCGCAAGCAGTCCGCAAAGCGCACTGTCTTTGGTCCTCATCGAGCTGCTGGGATCTCTGATGAACTTCCCATACGATGGAAAGCCATATATGCGAACCACGCGGACAGACGTCCCATTCTGGAGATGAATAGCGGCAAGTCCATAGCGATTCATCGAGAAAGAATATCAGATTTTCCATGTTGCAACTCACCCATAGTCCGGTGTCAGCCTGGAGGCCACGCCAGGCTTTCGAGCACTGATTGCGTGCTGGTCTTTGATCGCGAGTACTGTAGTGAAGAACAAAAGCGCAATCCCAAATAGCATCTTTTGAACACCATAGCTATACGAGCTCATAAAAGAATGAACTTCTTCACACTCCATGATCTCGCTGGAAAATAGTCTCAAGCTTGATTGTGGCATAGACAAGGCTGACACACCGCAGAAGGGCTGCGGGTGAGGCTGACTTTACTATGCAAGCAAGAACAGCAATCTGTGTATGAGGTTTTTTTGGTCTTCGAAGACATGTCTTCTCTTCGCTATAGTGTTGCTTCCCGCATGGCGCGCCGCCGTTGCAGATACATCGGCGTTTCACACTACGAGGGTCGCCTACGCAAAAGTGGTAGATCAACAAAGGTATCTTAGGTCAAGAGAGATCGAAATGACTGCTTCAGATTGATTGATATCGCCGCATTGTCGTATTCATTTTCATTTTGATCTGGCGCAGTCAAGTGTTACCCGTGGTTGGGAAAAACGCCCACATTTCCTAGTTCTGAGATGAAAGAATCCAGCTTCCCCTACAATTGCTCCGCAGATCAGCAGAGTCCAAACGATGGTCACGGAGCACCTGCAGCCGCGACTTTCTTCGATAACCTTTCCAATTCGCATCTCGACGCCCAAGATCTCATTCTCGTCCTCTCGACGCACACATCGTTCATCCAACCACGCATTCGAAAACGTGTACCTAGCCCCGGAACCCAGCACATGCCCGCCGGATGGAACATTGGGCTGCCTCACCTGCTGTGCCAAGGAGAACGACAACGAGACAATGTGATACCTGCCAAGCTCAATTGTATTGACACTGACACTGACGTCGCTAGGCACGTGTCCAGTACATCAACGGCTTTGAACGTGTGACTCCAATTAGCCAAGCCAATACGTACTGGCTCACGTGAAGTCCTCGTGACATGTACCTCGTCGCCGACATCGCTCTGTACGAACGACGCAGGACCATCTCGCGAGTCTGAGCAGACGCCGAACGGGCGACCTCAGCACCATCTCCCGGCCCACCGCATCATCTCGACTCCCCGAGATCTTCATGGGCAGCATTCGCGCATACCTACAAACTCGTTTCCTCCTCGCACCGCATCATGCACTCGCCCCCGGCTCCCAGTTTTCCCAAATTTCGCGTACTGCGAGCTTGTCCGCACGCGAACATTTGCGCAGCGCAACACAGCAGGACATCAATACAGGGTGCCCTGGCTCCAGCTTTCCTCTGAGACCCGCATAGCCCACTCGGTCCCGAGCATGAAGGTCGTGTGACTGCGCGTGTTGTTGCTCGAGTCGGAGCGGCTTGCAGATGGGCGGTTCGCGGTATGAGGGTGCAGGCTTGAAGGTCCAAAGCTGCGGGCATGTCCGTTCGTCATGTGCGACTTTAGTGTCACGACTTGCTTCGTCGTAGGATGCTGATTGATTGGGAACGCATCGCCGGCCGGCGGTGCGTGCATGGTATTTCCGAAGTTGTCCATACTGCGCAGGTGGTGCGACCGCGACGTTGGGTCGTGGTTGCATAATGAGGCTGTTCGTGCCGCCTGGTATTCCAGATCCTGCGACTAAGCGAACCCGATGTCTCGACCCGGGGCTTCGGAAAGTGTGGTCACGCAGACGTGTATTTGTCCCGATGTGGATAATGCTGGCCCGGCGGGGAGGTTGGTGGTTGCACAGTTTGCGTTGGCGGATTGATACGACGCATCGCCGAGGTTTGGGAGATGGAAAGGGCGAGGGGTCTGTTTGGAATTGAGGAGTGGAGGGCATATGCGGTCGTTCATGAATGTGGAAAGGTGTAGCGAGCATGGGCGTCGAGTGGTACAAGTTACTTATCTTCGGTCTCTCCTACCTCGTGTATACTTCCGCTTGGTCGGGAACAACGGAAACACTGTAGTAGCACCAGCTGTTTTATTACCATGCAAGAGCAAGTCGCATCCATCACCAGACTTGGCGAGAAGCAGTATCGTGCTTGCATCAGGTCGCATGCAGGAACTGACTTTCGATAGAAAATCTCCGAAGCGCACGGCAGGCGGATGCTCAACGTTTGCCGCTGCAGATGCAGCGCTCCCGAAAACGACTGCAGTGCTTCAATTACCTTGAAAAGCAGGTTGAAAACGTCCCGCATGACTGCATAGCCTTTTTGAGAGCTGCATGCTCGCCGCGCGTGCGAGAAAGCCCAACCCGCGGATATTGGACGATCCGGGAGCATCGCATGCCCGACTTGCCAGAAGATATCGCGAGAACACATGGCGACCTCGAGACTGCTGGAATCGGGTGGCGCGTCATGCAACATGCAAGATGTGCGCAAACGGAGCCCTGCTTCCGTGTCCGATTAGATACCCGTTGCAGGCTGAGAGAATTTCCTGCGTCGTGAACGCTTCTGCGGATCAATACGTTCATTAATGGAGAGTGCAATTGATGGAAATTGGGAAATGACGTCGGAACAATGAGAAGATGCGAACCGACGCAGAACATGACATGTCCATTATTGGCGCTGTGGAGCAACTTCATACAACAATCTTACTAGTGGAAACGTGCGCTGAAGTCTGTCCAAGGCGATTGTAACATGCGGACGAATGTAGATGCCTTGTTTTCATTAAGACGTTGAGATAACATGAAGACTGGCGAATGAACCCATGGGCACCAAATCATGACAGTGCTCGAAGTTGAATATCCTTCGACTAGGTACGTCAACGAAAGATGACGACAGAAAATCAGGCAAGCGGGTAGATCAGCAACGACGCTCGAGTGAAAATGCGTAATCGAGTAGAGCTCAGTCCGTTGATCGTGCTCAATTGTAACACTCGAATGGACCTTATCAAATCGAGCCAGTCCTCAAATGATGATATTCCGGCTCAGAGTCGCAGAATCCAGAATATCTCCAGGTCTTTCCCCGAAGACGTGGGCCTCATGCCACTCTCCATGACCCAGAAGATGCACCGAGTCGCCTTCCACGAATCGAAACATGCCGACACGTTTGTAAGAATGATCCCAAGCTTCTTCCACACGACGCAGAATGACGCCGCAGAGGAATTGCCCTCTCGTCGTCTCTTGTAGACAAAGTGGAAGGCAGAAGTGATGGGCTTCATCGACGTCGTCGCGGCAGTCCGGCAAAATGCCGTCGGCGATGAAAGGACCGGGAAGAATCTTGAAGAGGTAGCCGCGAAGCTTGAGATGACTGCTGCTCGCGGAGCCGGCTGACAAACGGATGTCGCTTGTACTTGGCTGTATCTCCACAATGTCAGCCAAGTTTCCGTTGTAATGCGAGTTGGGGTAGTGTGCGATTGGGGAATCCACTGATGACCAGCTCCATGATGGAGCGCTTGCTCGGTCGGATCATTGGGGTGACGTGCCATCTGTATACCACAGAATATCGTTTACGATATTGCTGTGCCATAGTCCATCGATGTGCGTGTTTCCGCTGAGTGCTGCGAGTTCATCCGCAATACCAGATATGCCAGGCAGCTTTGTGCATAGATCTGACGAAGTGCACTACGTGTACTGACCGACGACGATATGCCACACTTCTGTCCACGATAGCAGGGCGGCGCTGTTGATCGATACTTATGGCAATCGTGCCCCCCTTCTTAATTAGAACCTTATTCTTGGATGACAGGGCCTTCTTCCTGGACAATGCATTTCCATCATGAACTTCTCCATGACACTTTCGTTGATGACTTAATAGAGGATTTGTGAAGGTAGCGTTGTCGGAGAGGTCTCGCAGACTTTGATGTTCGCGCAATGCCCAAAGATCTGAGGCTTCCCAAAGTGCAGTCGGTGGGGGGCGAAGAACTGGTCTTGGGAACATCCGGCGGCACAACTCATAGAAGAGAAGATCATCTCTGCGGCCTATATGTTCTCGTGCACTATCCCACAGGTAGAAAGTGCTGGAGCACAACCGACACTATTCACTGGTAGTAATGATCGAATAACGAGGCAGCTGAATCTGTGGTAATGTTAGTGAAGCAATGCTGTTGAAAGTGAGCTCTCATTTGCGCCAATTGATTCTGATCTTCGAGAAGGTCCTGGACCAGACGGAGCTCCTCGATCCAGAATCCAGATGAAATGATAGCCTAGAGCTTCGGCCTTCGGCAGCCAGGCAAGCCATTCCAGAAAGTTGCGGAATATCTTCAGGTAGTGATGTAAGCCACTCCCCATAGATAGAAGACATTCGAATCGAGCATCTGTGGGTATGTGGCTCAACGCAATGGACGGATGATCCGGTTGCCATCGTCGGTTCGTGTCGATGAGGAATGGTCGACCGCCGGAAGCGTGAATTCCCTGGTCCGACGTCGATCAGACGAGCGGGTAGCTAGGGTATCTGCCGTGAAGCACGAGAGCAATCGGCACACAATTTGCACTTTGATGATTGTTTGGAGATCAGCTCCAGTGGGCTCCTGAGGTCCCCTCGTTTATGTCGCCTGCTCTCGAATCGACAGGCAGTGAAAGTCCGCCAGCTTTCCTCTGGCAATTGCCTTTCCCAACGTGTAACATCTCGAAGACGTGCTTCAGAACGGTATCCCAATGCAAAACAACGGCACACTCGGCAGATTTATATTGCGCTATGACTTCCAAGTGCTGATTTGTCAGGCCGTCCCAGAACGGAAGTGCTTGCAGAAGACGACATTCCGACCAAGCTCATGTATGTACTGCGCATGCCATGGATCCTCGTCGTATAGCTTGTTTTTGAAGGCTTGGAAGATTCGGCTTTGGATACGACTTGCTTGGGCAGTGTATCAGGGCATCATGGCTGAGGGTATCGACGTTATAGACAACCGAGTTGTGGGTAGCTCAAGTCAATGTCGTTCTGAAGGTTACGTGTTGAAGCTTTCGCTACAGAGAGTCTTCATGGTTTCTCAGATGGTTGTATTTCGTAGCGACAGCGACATCGGCAGCCAAGGCGGTGAAGGTGACTTCTTCATCGACGTTCACTGTGGATTAGACGGTGGCGGTCCGAGCATGATCCGAACACCGGCTGTTATCAGATCATCAGATTTTAAGGGGGTCGACAAAAACAGGCCACCCGGAAAGTACGGATGTCTCATTTCCCGCGTTGAGTCGTGTTGGCGTGATTAAGCTAGCGGGACGTTTGACACGCGTGATTGGCAGCTCGGTGCTGATGTAGTTAGCGGGACCCGCGGCGCGCGCAGCCCTAAGGGACAGGTCTCGGCGCAGAAAGTTATCGCCGCCGATAAAAGTGGTGAACTCGCTCAAAGGGCAGTCATTTGCCTCTTGCCCCTGCCGTCCGGTCATTGTAATTGCTACTTTACCTACGAGCGCAGCCGTTCTTTTTCCTCCGTTTTATCGACAAGCAAACGGCTACTAAACAGTTTTGCGCCT
>Ga0265797_10003499_pt1 | contig 24995 bp, 19 predicted proteins | sample P2T30metagenome_FD_192433 | JGI IMG/M metagenome (GOLD analysis project Ga0265797, IMG submission 192433) | Plant litter microbial communities from East Loma Ridge, Irvine, California - P2 T30 | ecosystem: Environmental > Terrestrial > Plant litter > Unclassified | place: USA: California... | reverse complement strand
GCGCGCAGCATGTCCGCCAGCGTATCGGCGGCATCGATATTATCGTCGACCACCATCACGCTGCGCCCGGCCCGATCGAGCAGGGGCGTACGGCCCTGGCCAGGCGCATGGACTGGCGTGTCGCCGCCTTCCGACAGCGGCAGCATCACCGTAAACGTGCTGCCCTGGCCAGCGCCCGGGCTGCTCGCCACAGCGCTGCCGCCATGCATCTCGGCCAGATTCTTCACCAGCGCAAGCCCAATCCCGAGGCCACCCACGGCGCTGTGCAGCTTGCGTTCGCCCTGTACGAACGGCTCGAAGATCCGCGGCAGCAGCTCCGCCGGAATCCCGATGCCGTTGTCGGACACCTCGATGCCGAACATGCCATCGGCCACACCCGCGCGTACCTGGATGCTGCCGCCGGCCTGGCTGTAGCGGCTGGCATTGGTCAGCAGGTTCGACACGATCTGCGCCAGTCGCGCCGGATCGCCATGCCAGCGCAGCGGCGCGATCTGGACCTGCAGCGTTTGCCGCTTCTGCTCGATCACCGGCGCCACCATTTCGATCGCCCGCGCCAGCACCTCTTGCACCTCGAGGTCTTGCTTGCGCAGCTCGACCTTGCCGCGCGTGATGCGCGACACGTCCAGCAAATCGTCGACCAGGCGTGTCAGGTGATCGACCTGGCGCCGAATGATCACCTGTTCGCGGTCGGTCACGCGGTCGCGCATGCGCATCAACTCCAGCGCCGTCACGATTGGCGCCAGCGGGTTGCGCAACTCGTGGCCGAGCAGCGCCAGGAACTCGTCCTTGGCCTGGGCCGCCGCCTGCAAATCGATATTCAATTGCTCGACCTCGACGCGCGCCTCGACTTCGACCGTCACATCGACGGCAATCACCATCAAGCCGTACACCTCTCCTGCCAGGGTGCGCAGCGGCGACAGGTTGTAGGTGAAGTAGCGATCGTCCAGCGTCCCGCCGTTGCGGTGGATCTGCACCAGCGTCGGCTGGACCGAGATATAGGGCTCGCCGGCGCGGTACACCGCCTTGAACTGCTCATGCACCGGCGAGCCTTCCAGCTCGGGGTACACCTCGACAAACGGCTTGCCGACCATCTCCTCGGCCGGGCGACCACTGACCATGGCGTAGATCGGATTGACCAGGTGGTAGACCAGCGCTTCGCCCACCGTCACCGCCGCGCCCACCGGCGCATCGAGCAGCAGGCGGTCGCGCTCGGCCTCGACGATGCGGCGCTGGGCGTCGATATCGATGCGACGGCGTGCACCCGCCACCAGCAGCGTGAACTGCTCGAGGAACTGGCGGAATGCCGGGTCGAGCGGCAGGCGTGGCGACAGCGTGAAGGCGACGGCGAGCGTGGCATCGACGCCGACGTCCTGTGCGCGAATGGCGACCGTCGTACCGCCTGCCTGCGAACAATCCAGGGCATCGACGATGGCCGCATGGAGCAGGTCGCCCGCACTGAGCGGCAGTGCATCGGCAACGGCCGCCACTAACGCATCGCCCGTCTCGGCCGACGCGACGCGGTGCCGCAGCCCGTCGAGCGTCGCCTGGCGCCGCGCGCCCAGCACCTGATCGGTGGTTTCAGTCGAGATGACCAGCACCCCGCAGATGGCCCGCGCGTCGTCGTGCACTGGCGTAAACGAATAGGTCCAGTAGGTATCGTGGACACGCCCGTCGCGTTCGACGCTGATCAGGCAGTTCGTATGGCGCGTGGCGGCCTGCCCTCCCATCACGCGCGCGAATTGCGGCGCGACGGCGGCCCAGCCATCCTTCCAATGTTCGGCGGCGGGCTCGCCCAGCGATGGTGGCCGGCCGTTGTGTTCGACACGGGGCGCGTAGGCCTCGTTGTAGATCTGCAGCGCGTCAGTGCCCCACCAGATCGCCATCGGTTCGGGCGAGTCTAGCACCAGCGTCACGATGGCCTGCAGGCTTGCGGGCCAGGTGTGCATTGCCCCCATCGGCGTGGCCGCCCAGTCGAAGCCGCCGAAAGGCGCGCGCAGGCCAGTCGCGCCATCGACTGGCGCAGCAGGTGACGGTGAGCGGGACGGCATCGGCGGGGTACTGGAGAAATCGGACATGTTAAAACGGCGCTATCCGAGCCGGGCAACCAAGGTAGCCCAATTGTACCGGTTAATGACGCCCACGCGGGGCGCCCATGCGCGCGTCAGCCGGCGGGCATGCCGCGGTAACTTGGTGGCACCTCCATTCCGGGCCACTGGCGGTCGACCTGGGGCAGCGCGTGGCAGAAGCCATGCGAGACCAGATCGCCGCTGGCGATATCACGGCAGGCCCACAGGACCAGGCTCCGGTGCCTGAACTTGTCCCACGCCGAGCCGGTAAACACCACCGGCATGGCGCCTGGCGCCGCCGGCACACCCCTGGCGGCGGCGGGCGGGATGCTCGCCGCCGTGCTGCCGCAGGCGCCAAGTGCGGCGCACAGCAGCAGCACCGACCCCGACTTCTTCAAGCTCAGGCCAAGGCTTCCTTGGCCGCTTCCTCGGGCGTGAGCGAATCGTAGAACTGATCGGTGAACCATTCGATCTCCTCTTCGATATGATCCTGGGCCTCGCGCACGGTGGCGCCGCCGGCGACCAGGAAACCTTCGACTTCAACACACCACTGAATGAACGCCAACGTTTCTTCGTCGAGTTCTTCTTCCTTCTTGGCCATCATGTTTCCTTGAACTGTTGCTGGTTGCGCGGATCGACGCGATCCGCGCGTGGCCTATTTTAACGTACCGCTTCGCTCTGAATCACGATTTTCCGAAGCCACCCCCGCCCGGCGTTTCGATCACGAACACATCGCCCGGCGCCATGTCGGTCTTGCCGATATGGCTTAGCTGATCGACCCGGCCGTCGGCGCGCACGACACTGTTGCGTCCCCGCTCCGCCGGCGCGCCACCCGCCATCCCGAACGGCGCGTGAATCCGGTTGTTCGACAGGATCGCCGCCATCATCGGCTCCAGGAAGCGCACCTTGCGCACTCCGCCATTGCCGCCGCGCCAGCGCCCTGCCCCACCCGAGCCGGGGCGGATCTCATAGCTCTCCAGCCGCACCGGGAACCGGAACTCGAGGATCTCGGGATCGGTCAGGCGCGAGTTGGTCATATTCGTCTGCACCACATCGGTGCCGTCAAAGCCTTCTCCGGCGCCGGCGCCGCCCGAGATGGTCTCGTAATACTGGTAGCGCTCATTCCCGAAGGTGAAGTTGTTCATCGTGCCCTGGCTGGCGGCCATCACACCCAGCGCGCCATACAGCGCATTGGTGATGCAGGTCGAGGTCTCGACATTCCCCGACACCACCGAGGCCGGATAGTGCGGGTTGAGCATCGAGCCGGGTGGGATGATCACCTTCAGGGGTTTGAGGCAGCCGGCGTTGAGCGGAATCTCGTCATCGACCAGCGTGCGGAACACGTACAGCACCGCCGCCATGCATACGGCGGATGGCGCGTTAAAGTTGTTCGGCAGCTGGCCTGAGGTGCCGGTAAAGTCGATCTCGGCACTGCGCGCAGCCTGGTCGACGCGGATCACCACGTCGATGTGGGCGCCGTTGTCCAGTTCGTAGTGGAAGCTGCCGTCCTTGAGCGCCGAGATCACGCGCCGCACCGCTTCCTCGGCATTGTCCTGCACATGGCCCATGTAGGCGCGTACGACGTCCAGGCCAAAGTAGGCGACCATCTTGTGCAGTTCCTCGACGCCTTTCTGATTAGCGGCGACCTGCGCGCGCAGGTCGGCCAGGTTCTGGTCGGGATTGCGCGCCGGGTAGCGCGCGCCTTGCAGCATGGCGCGCGCCGCTTCTTCGCGCAGGATGCCGTCAAGCCCATCGATCAGCTTGAAGTTGTTGATCAACACGCCTTCCTGCTCGATATGGTCCGAGTCGGGCGGCATCGAGCCGGGCGTGGTGCCGCCAATGTCGGCGTGGTGGCCGCGCGAGCCGACGTAGAACAGGATGTCCTGGCCGGCCCGGTCGAATACAGGCGAGATCACCGTCACGTCCGGCAAGTGGGTGCCGCCGTTGTAGGGGTCGTTCAGCACATACACGTCGCCCGCGCGCATGCGGCCCGCGTTCTCGCGCATCACGGTCTTGATGCTCTCGCCCATCGAGCCGAGGTGTACCGGCATGTGCGGGGCATTCGCTACCAGGTTGCCGTCATGGTCGAAGATCGCGCAGCTGAAGTCCAGGCGCTCCTTGATGTTGACGGAATAGGCCGTGTTCTGCAGCCGCAGGCCCATTTGCTCGGCGATCGACATGAACAGGTTATTGAAAATCTCGAGCATCACCGGATCGGCGGTGGTGCCGATCGCGCGCCGCTCTGGCAGTGCGGTCACGCGCTGCAGCACCAGGTGGTTGTAGTCGCTCACGCGCGCTTCCCAGCCCGGTTCCACGACCGTGGTCGCATTGTCCTCGGCGATGATGGCCGGGCCGCGCACCACGTGGCCCGGCTGCAGGGTGCGGCGCGCGTAGACGCCGGTATCGTGCCAGCTGGCGCCGCTGAACATCGGCACGGATTCCTGCGGCGCGGGCGTTGGCGTCGGCGCGCTGGAAGCGGCTGGCTGCTCCGGCGGCGCATCCGACTGGCCGATCGCTTCGACCGACACCGCTTCGACGATCAGCGCGCGCGACGGCATCAGGAACGAGTAGCGCCGTTTATAGGCCTGTTCGAACTGCGCCTGCATCGCCGCCACGTCGTCCAATTGCACGACCAGCGCCGAGTCGGTGCCTTCATAGCGCAGGTGCACGCGCTCGACCAGCACGATGCGTTCTGCCGCCACGCCCTGCTTGAGCAGTTGGGCCCTGGCCGCTTCGCCCAGCGTCGACAGGCGCGCCGCCAGCGCTGCGAGCGCGGCATCGGACAGCCTCTCTTCGACCGCCTGCTCGCGCATCGCGGTCTGGTCGGCCAGGCCCATGCCGTAGGCGGACAGCACGCCGGCCAGCGAGTGGATGAACACGGTCTTCATGCCCAGCGCATCAGCCACCAGGCAGGCGTGCTGGCCGCCGGCGCCGCCGAAGCTGGTCAGCGCATATTCGGTGACGTCGTGGCCGCGCTGCACCGAGATCTGCTTGATCGCATTGGCCATATTGCCGACTGCAATCTGGATGAAGCCTTCGGCCACCGCCTCGGGCGCCGGGCGCTCGCCCGTGGCGGCGCCAATCTGGTCGGCCATCTCGTCAAAGCGCGCGCGTACCGCATCTCGATCGAGCGACTCGTCCCCTGTTGGCCCGAACAGCCGCGGGAAGTAATTCGGCTGGACTTTACCCAGCATCACATTGCAGTCGGTGACCGCCAGGGGGCCGCCGCGGCGGTAGCTGGCCGGGCCCGGATTGGCGCCGGCGCTGTCCGGTCCCACGCGATAGCGGCTGCCGTCGAAGTGCAGGATCGAGCCGCCACCGGCGGCCACCGTGTGAATGCTCATCATCGGGGCGCGCATGCGCACGCCGGCGACCTGGGTCTCGAACACCCGTTCAAACTCGCCCGAAAAGTGGGATACGTCGGTCGAGGTGCCGCCCATATCGAAGCCGATGATGCGTTCGAATCCCGCCAGGCGGCTGGCGCGCACCATGCCGACGATGCCGCCGGCGGGGCCGGACAGGATGCTGTCCTTGCCCTGGAAGGTGCGCGCATCGGTCAGGCCGCCATTCGATTGCATGAACTGCAGGTTCACGCCCGGCAGCTCGCCCGCCACCTGGTCGACGTAGCGGCGCAGGATCGGCGACAGGTAGGCGTCGACGACGGTGGTGTCGCCGCGCGCCACCAGCTTCATCATCGGACTCACTTCATGCGACACCGAGACCTGCGTGAAACCGATCGCGCGCGCGATGCGGGCCACCGCCGCTTCGTGCGCAGTATGGCGGTAGCCGTGCATGAACACGATCGCGAGGGAGCGCAGACCACGATCATAGGCCTGCTGCAGACCGCTGCGGGCAGCCGCTTCGTCCAGCGGCAGCACCACATCGCCATGCGCCCCGATGCGCTCGTCGATCTCGACGACCTGCGCATACAGGAGCTCCGGCAGCACGATGTGGCGGTCGAACAGGCGCGGCCGGTTCTGGTAGGCGATGCGCAGCGCATCCCTGAAGCCGCGCGTGATGGCCAGCGCGGTCGGCTCGCCCTTGCGCTCGAGTAGCGCATTGGTCGCGACGGTGGTGCCCATCTTGACGGCCTCGATGCCGCTCGCGGGCAGCGGCGCGCCCGCCGCGACACCCAGCAAATGGCGGATTCCCGCCACGGCCGCATCGCGGTACTGTTCAGGATTTTCCGACAGCAGCTTGTGGGTGATGAGTTGCCCGTCGGGGCGGCGCGCCACGATGTCGGTGAAGGTACCGCCCCGGTCGATCCAGAACTGCCAGTCCATGCCTGCTCCTGCGTGTGAAGAGTGAAGCGGCTATTGTAGCGACAACGTTGGCTGGAATGCACGACAATGAATCCTGATCCCACTACCTTCTCACCGCCATGGACCAACGTCTTTACACCGTCGCGCAAATGCGCACCATCGAACAAGCGGCCTTCGAGCACCTGCCGCAAGGCGCCCTGATGCGGCGCGCCGGCAAGGCCGCCGCCGACTACGCCCTCGAACTGCTGGGCGACGACCAGCGCCAGCCGGTATTGATCCTGGCCGGTCCCGGCAACAATGGCGGCGACGCGCTCGAAGCCGCCGCCAACCTGGCCGAGTCGGGCATCGACGCCACCGTGCTGCACCTGCCCGGCCACCGCGACGCCTCGGACGAGACAGCCGCCGCCTACGACCGCGCCCGCGCCGGCTCGGTCGGCTGGATCGACACGCTGCCGCCCGATGCGCAGTGGGGCATGGTGATCGACGGCCTGTTCGGCATCGGCCTGGAACGTCCCCTCGATGGCGAGTACCGCGAGATAGTGGCCGGCCTGGATGCGCTGCGCTGCCCGATCCTGGCGCTCGACGTACCGAGCGGCCTGGATGCCGACACCGGCGCCGTGATCGGCCCGGACGGCATCGCGGTGCGCGCGACCTATACCATCACCTTCCTGGGCGACAAGCCGGGCCTGCATACCGCCGATGGCCGCGACCACGCGGGCCGGGTGCGGGTCGACCTGCTCAATGCCGACGCCCGCATCCTCCCGCGCGCGAATGCGCAACTCAGTAACCTGGCGCTGTTCGGCGAGCGCTTCGCGGCGCGCCGCCAGAACACGCACAAGGGCAGCTTCGGCGACGTCGCCGTGATCGGCGGCGCACACGGCATGGCGGGCGCCCCGGTGCTGGCCGCGCGCGGCGCGCTGTATTCGGGCGCGGGCCGGGTGGTTGTGGCGGCGCTCGGAACGCCGCCCGGCTACGATTGCAGCCAGCCCGAGATCATGTTCCGCGCCGCCGAGGACCTCGATTTCTTCGGTCGCACCCTGGTGATCGGCCCCGGCATGGGCGACTCGGTCGACGCCATCCGCCTGGTCGGCAAGGCCCTCGACAGCGACAGCCCGCTGGTGATCGACGCCGATGCGCTGAACCTGATCGGCGCCAGCCCCGACCTGCAAGCGCGCCTGGCCCAGCGTAGCGCGCCGGCGGTCTTGACGCCGCACCCGCTGGAAGGCGCACGCCTGCTCGGCATGACGGTCACGGTGGTGCAGAGCGACCGCCTGGAAGCGGCGCGCGAGATGGCGCTGCGTACCAATGCGACGGTGATCCTGAAGGGTTCGGGCACCGTGATTGCGCGGCCCGATGGCGAGGTGCTGGTCAACCCGACCGGCAATGCAGGCCTGGCCACGCCGGGCAGCGGCGATGTGCTGGCGGGGATCTGCGGCGCCTTGCTGGCGCAGGGCTGGCCGGGCTGGGAAGCGGCGGCGGCGGCCACCTGGATTCACGGGGCTGCCGCTGATGCGCTGGTCGAGGAAGGGGTCGGACCGATCGGGATGACGGCCGGTGAGTTGCCGGCGGCGGTGCGCAAGCTGCTGAACAAGCTAGTAAAGGAAGCGGCAGCGCGCTGACCGTGGCGTGGGCGGGTCCCCCGCCCACCCGTTCAACTGAAGCACGCGATGTGGCGGTGCATGGGCTGGCTGGACGCGTGGACGGCAGAGCCGTCCACCCCACCTACCTCAGTCCATCCCCGCTCCACCAACACTGGTTATGCCAGGCGGCCTGCCGCGATCGTGATCGTCCTGCCGCAACGCGACGCCATGCCCGGATCGTGCGTCACCAGCACCAGCGTCGACCCACGTTCGCGATTGAGCTCGAACATCAACTGGATCACCGATTCGCCGGTCGCCGCATCCAGGCTGCCGGTCGGTTCATCCGCAAACAGCAAGGGCGGTTGCGTGACGAAGGCGCGCGCCAGCGCGACGCGCTGCTGCTCGCCGCCGGACAGGAATTTGGGATAGTGTTTCAAACGGCTGGACAAGCCTACCCGTCCCAGCATCTCGGCGGCCTTGTCGCGCGCACCGGCGTCGCCGCGCAATTCGAGCGGCAGCATCACGTTCTCGAGCGCGGTCAAGTGTGCGAGCAGCTGGAACGACTGGAACACGAAGCCCAGCTTGGCCTTGCGGAAGGCGGCGCGGCCGTCTTCGTCGAGCGCGAAGATATCGGTGCCGTCCAGGAGCACGGTGCCCGACGATGGCGTATCGAGACCAGCCAGCAGGCCGAGCAAGGTCGACTTGCCCGAGCCGGAAGCGCCTACCAGGGCGAGCGTCTCGGCCGGTTGCACGGTAAAATCGATATCTTGCAGGATGGTGAGTTCGCCACTGGCGTCGGCCACCTTCTTGGTCAAGCCTATTACCTGAATCGCGGGCTGGCCGCCTGCATTGACGCCAGCGTCGGTGACGCTGTTCTTGAAGCCTTCCGGAAGATCACGCATGCGAGCTTTTCTTAAAAAATTGACTGTCGTCGCAATCCTTACGCTGGGCGCGACGGCGAGCGCTTATTCTGCACCAAAAACCGTGCTCGTGGTGGGCGACAGCCTGTCGGCCGAATACGGCATCGCGCGCGGCGCAGGTTGGGTGGCGCTGCTGGAGCAGAAATTAAAGTATGAAAAAATCGATGCGAAGGTCGTCAACGCCAGCATCAGCGGCGAGACCACCAGCGGCGGGCGCGCACGCCTGCCCGCCCTGCTCGGCCAGCACAAGCCGGACATCGTGGTGATCGAACTTGGCGCCAACGACGGCTTGCGCGGCCTGCCGGTGCCGTCGGCCGAAGCGAATCTGCGCGCCATGATCGGCGCGTCGCAAGAGGCCAAGGCGCGCGTGCTGCTGGTCGGCATGCGCATGCCGCCGAACTACGGGCGCGCCTACACCGATCGCTTCTTCGGTATGTACAAGACCGTGGCGACGTCGACCAAATCGGCGCTGGTACCGTTCATGCTCGACGGCGTGGCCGACAAGGCGACGCTGTTCCAGCAGGACCGCATGCACCCGACGGCGCAGGCGCATCCGATCATCCTCAATACGATCTGGCCGCAGTTCGCGGACCTGATCAAGCAATAAAAGACCAGCCATGAAGTATCCCGAAGTGTTGGGGTTCGACGCCCTGCTGCCGCAACTCGCCGAGTTCGACGCGATCATCGATGTGCGCAGCGAGGCCGAGTACGCCCTCGACCACATCCCCGGCGCGATCAACTGCCCGGTCCTCGACAACGAACAGCGTATCCGCGTCGGTACGATCTACAAGCAGGAAAATTCGTTCGAAGCCAAGAAGATCGGCGCGCCGATCGTCGCTGCGAATATCGCACGCCACATCGAGACACAGTTCCTCGACAAGCCGCGCGAGTGGCGTCCGCTGGTGTATTGCTGGCGCGGCGGCAACCGCAGCGGCGCGATGGCGCTGATCATGGCGCGCATCGGCTGGCCGGTGGCGCAGCTTGAAGGCGGCTACAAGAACTACCGCGCCTTCGTCAGCGCTGCCCTGCTCGACCCGCCGGCGGTGGATTTTCGGGTCGTATGCGGCACCACCGGCAGCGGCAAGAGCCGCCTGCTGCAGACGCTGGAAGGCATCGGCGCGCAGGTGCTGGACCTCGAGCAGCTCGCAGCCCACCGCGGTTCGGTGCTGGGGCACCTGCCCAACGAACCGCAACCGAGCCAGAAGATGTTCGAGACGCTGGTGTGGAACAAGCTGCGCGGTTTCGATCCGCGCAAGCCGGTCTTCGTGGAAGCCGAAAGCAAGAAGGTCGGCAACCTGCGCGTGCCCGATGCCGTCATGGAACGCATGCGCGGCGCGCCGTGCATCGCGCTGAACCTGTCGCGCCCGAACCGCGTGCGCCTGCTGCTGGAGGACTACCAGCACTTCTGCGCCGACCCGTCGCTGCTGGCGGGCCAGCTGGCGCACCTGGCGCAGTTGCATGGCCGCGCCAGGATCGAGACCTGGCAACGGATGGCGCACGATGGCGAGCTGGCCGAACTGGTCGACCAGTTGCTGGTGCAGCATTACGATCCGGCCTATCTGCGCTCGATCGACCGCAACTTCGTGCAGTATTCGCAGGCCGAGGCGCTCGACCTGGCTGACATGACGCCCGCAGATTTCCTGGACGCGGCCCGCACCTTATCGGCCCGGGCAGGGTCTTAAGATTCGTCGCTCCAGCTGATGCGCGCCCCCAGCCGCTGCAGGTTTTCGACGAACTCCGGGTGGGCGCGCCGGATCGGCAAGGCATTGCGGATGACCGAACGGCCGGGAATGCTGGCCGCCAGCATCAGCAGCGCGATCGTGACGCGAATGATGTATGGACTATCGACCTCGGCCGGTGTGAGCGGCTTGCCGCCAAAAATGACGACCCGGTGCGGGTCGCACACGAAGGCGTGGCCGCCAAACTTGGACAGCTCGGTCACCCAGCCGAGCGCGCCATCGTAGATCTTGTTCCAGAATAGCGTGCTGCCGCTGGCCCTGACACCCAGGGCGATGAAGATCGGCAGCAGGTCGACCGGCACATACGGCCACGGCGCCGCCTCTACCTTCTGCAGGATATTCGGTGTGAATGGGGCGCGCACGCGCAGCGCATCGACCGAAGCGCGCGACCAGCCGTCCCGATGTTCGAGCGCGACGCCGAACTTGGCGAAGGTGCGGTCGATCAGCGGGAACTGGCGGGGCACCGAATTACTGACCCGCACATCGCCGCCGGTAATCGCGCTCAGGGCCAGGAAGGTGACGATTTCGTGGTAGTCCTCGGCAAACGTGTATTCGCCCCCGCCCAGGGCGCCAACGCCGTCGATCGACAGCCTGGAGCTGCCCACATCGCCGATGCGCGCGCCCAGCAGCAGCAGGAAATCGCACAGTTCCTGGACGTGCGGTTCGGACGCCGCATTGGTCAGCTCGGAATGGCCATCGGCCAGTACCGCGCACATGATGAAATTCTCGGTCGTGGTGACCGAGGCATAATCGAGCCAGTGACGCACGCCGCGCGCGCGGCCATCGGCCCGCACCGCGATCGCGTCCGGCGTGTGCGCGACTGCGCCGCCGAACAACCCGATGACTTCGACATGGGGATCGATTTCGCGCATGCCGAGGGTGCAGCCCTTGACGTCGTTCTCGATGCGCGCCGCACCGAAGCGTGCCAGCAACGGGGGCACCAGCATGATCGAGGAGCGCATCTGCACCGGCAGCTGGTGGACCTGCGGGTCGAATGCCGCATCGCGGTGATCGATCTCGAGGATCCGGCGCTCGCTGTCGTAGTCGACCTTGCTGCCGATGAGCCTGAAAAAATCGACGATCTTGACCACGTCCGTGATCGGGGGCACGCCATTGAGCGTCACCGGCTCGCCCGTGAGCAAGGTGGCGCACAGGATCGGCAGCACCGCATTCTTGTTGGCCGACGGGATGATCGCGCCCGACAAGGGGCTGCCGCCATGGATGATCAGATCTGACATGGAATTCCTTCATCAAGTGGCGCCATCGATTCAATGCTGACTGAACCACTGTGCCAGGCGCGAGGCTGCGCGCTCGACCGTGCCGGCGTCGGCCGCATAGGAAAAGCGCAGGCTGGTGAGGCCCGCGACCGGGTCGAAATCGACGCCGGGCGTGATCGCCACCCCGGTCTCTTCGAGGATGCGGGCGCAGTAGGCGACGCTGTCGGCAGTGCGATCGGCCACCTTGGCGTAAATATAGAAGGCGCCGTCGGGCAGGATCATGTCGGACAGTCCCGCACCCTGCAGGCTGGCGAACAGGACATCGCGATTGCTGCGGTAGCCTTGCACGTGCCGTTCGAGCTCGTCGCGGCAGTCGAAGGCGCCGAGCGCGGCCAGCTGGCTCAGGGTCGAGGTGGCGATGAACAGGTTTTGCACCAGGCGCTCGATGCGCCGCACGCCAGGGCCCGGCACGATCATCCAGCCCACCCGCCAGCCCGTCATCGCGTAGTATTTCGAGAAACTGTTGATCACGATGGCATCCGGCGCATGACTGAGCGCGGTGCTGGCTGGCCCGCAGAAGCTGATGCCATGGTAGATCTCGTCCGAGATCAGCTGGATCCCGTGTGCGCTGCAGTAGTCGGCCAGCGCCCGCAATCCAGCGGCGTCATACATGGTGCCGGTGGGATTGCCGGGCGAGGAGACAATCAGGCCATCCACCGGTTCGGGCAAGGCCGCCAGGATGTCTGGCGTGACCAGGTAGCGGCTGTCCGCCGCCACCGGGACATCGACTGCGACCAGGTCGAGGGCGGTGAGGATATTGCGGTAGCAGGGATAGCCCGGCCGCGGCACGGCCACCCGCGCGCCCTGGTCGAAGGCGGCCAGGAAGGCCAGCAGGAAGGCGCCGGATGAGCCGGGGGTGACGATCACCCGGCCCGGGTCGACCGCAGCGCCATAGGTGGCCAGGTAGTGAAAGGCGATCGCTTCGCGCAGCGCCGTCACGCCAAGCGCGGGGGCATAGCCGAGCGCCTGGCCGTGCAGCGCCGCTTGCGCCGCGCGCAGCACGCCGGCAGGCACGCCGGCGCCGGGCTGGCCCACTTCGAGGTGCAGCACCTCCTGGCCGCGGGCGGCGCGTTGGCCGGCGGCGCGCATCACGTCCATGACCACGAAGGGCGACACCTCGGAGCGGCGCGAAGACAATGTCATGCGGTTTCCCGGCGCAGGATACAGGTTCTGATGAATGCGCCGCTAGGCGCCGTACTGGAGCTGCATGGCCCGCCTTCCAGTTGCCAGCGCAGGCAGGAAGTCGCCCAGGTCGAGCGGCGAGCCGGCCACCACGTCGCCTATTTCGCCGTGCGGCGCGGTGCAGGCGCATTCGCCAGCCTGGCCGGCCCCGATATCGGTGCCGATGCAGCAACCGTAGATGGCGCGCGCATGCGCCAGCACGTAGGCGATGGGAGCGCACAACCCCCTGGCGTGATAGCGCGCGAGCAGGCCGGGCCAGGCGATCCGGTCCCCGTCCTTGTCGATCAGGCGCACGACGTCGGCGACCAGCTTGATGCCGCCGCGCGCACCCAGCAGGGCGATATCGACGTAGGCCTTGTAGCACAGATACACCAACTGGCTTTCCGGGTCCAGGCAGCGTCCGTGGGGAAGCTCGACGATGCCCGCCGCGCACAGGGTGAACGGAATGCGCCGGTCGGGTTCGAGCGCATAGTGGACTTCGACCTGGGCCGGGATGCTGGCGATATCGTCCTCGACCACCAGCCGGGTCGAATCGGCCAGCACCGGCTGCAGCCGCTCACGCCAGAGCGCGTCGAGCCGCACCGGCAGCATTTTGACCAGCCGCGGCAGCTCGTAGCCGCGCGGATCGTCCAGCGTCACCGGGTCGTCCCGGTATTGCACCTGGCGCCGCGCACGGTCGAAGCGGCCCTGGCGGTAGTCGAGGCGGTGCAGGACGCGGTAAGCCTCCAGCGCCCGCGCCTGGTCGACCAGCACGTCGATGTCCTTGAAGCCGCGGTGCCACGACGGCGCGTAGTAATGGCGGCTGGTGACCGGCCCTTTCAGGTACACCGGCCGAAATTCGAGCGCCCCAAGCACATAGTCGATCTCAGCGAGTGCCGACCATTGGGCGGCCTCGATCAGGCGCGACTCCCAGTTATAGGCCGTCATCCTGGCATGAGCGGCGGGCTCGATGCGCTCGGATAAACCGCACTCGGCGAGTGCGTGCGCCAGCAACCCGACCTGGGCGTTCTGTTTGGAGGCGGTCAGGAGCGCATCGAAATCGCGCGCGCACGACGTGGCGAGCGCCGCCCGCAGCCAGTCGGGCACAGTGGACCACGCACCGGCCAGACCGATGCCGCACGCCTCGACGTCGGTCAGCGCAAGATTGAGCGAGAATTGCATGGAAGCTCCTGTCGGATGGCCGCGCCTGGATTCTGCAAGGAATGCCCGTACCGCCTCGGTTTTAGCAGATGCCGACCGAAATACTCCGGTCGGACAGCAGTCCGAGGACGCCCTTGTCGGAGGTCTTGAGCGTAAATTCGCTCGGGTCGCCGACAAACCGGTTTCCTGCTACCTTGACGATCTCGGCATCGATGCCGCTATGTCTGATTTCCTCGACAATCTGCTCCAGCCGGTTATAGGAGACATTACCCACACGATAAAGATCGGTACCGGATGATTCCAGTGTTCTTACCTGGCCCGGGGTGAGCGGCATTCGCCCTGGATATTTTTCTTCGGAGGGAGTTTCATTCGGATCGTTGCGCATCGAGCCATTCCACCGCACGCTGCCGATATTCACCCGCTGGTGCGATAGCAGACCCAATACCCCTTGTTCATCGGCGCGCACCGCAAATTCTTTTCGCGACTCCGAGAAACGATGCGATTCATCGGCTACTATTTCCACCGAGGCGCCGCTTTTTTGCAGCCTCTCGACCAGGGAGCACAATTCGTGCTCATCGATTCCACCTACCTGATATATCGTCGACATGGTATTACTCCGGTTATTGAGTGCGATGACGGGATCGGATCTGGATTGCCGATTCGAATACTGCGCTTTATACCCCTGGGTGCTACTGGTGATAATGCTGATTAATAATTCCTCCACGACTTCATGCGATGCCATTGCGCTGAATGCCGCCGTGAAATCGGCGATTTCTTCTCCCGGCCCGGGATCGATGACGTAATACCCCATGCGTTTCAGGCGCTCGACGTTGTGCTGGACCGTGGGATGCTCCCACATCGCAGGGTTCATGCTGGGGACAAAGATCACGGGCGTCGATCGCGGCGTGGCGCAGACTGCCAGCGCGACCAGATTATCGCAGGCGCCGCAGGCGCAGGACGCCAGGATCGCCGCCGTGGCTGGCATGACCAGGAAGGCAGCGGCCCGCGCCGGCAATTCGACATGGGGTACGGCGATATGCGGATCCCGTTCGGCACTGTCGGTGAATACTTTATTGCCAGACAGAAGTTCGGCCGAATAAGGCGTCATGAACGCGGTCGCGGAACGCGTCATGAAGACGTGCAACGACATGGAAAGTCGCCGCCGCAGTGAATAAATACGGGCTGGCAACCAGGCAGCCGCGACTGCTCCGCACACGCCAAGCAGCAAGATTTGCCGAGGATCAGACGATGGCGCGCCCAGACTGTTCATCGAAATACATTCCTCGAGTCTCTGTATAAACTATCAGTAATTGTTAATAAATTACATTGAGTAAATACAGCGTAATATGGAGAAAGTTTGCACTGCGAAAGCAAGAAAGCACGACCTGATTTTATGTTTATAGCAGAAACCCTGACGGCTTGCTATTTTTATTTTTTGCAGATACTGTTCCGATAAGCGCAATACAACACGATTCGCGAAGTCACCCCCGGGAGCCATTCATGGAGCGGTTTGGTGCACGACGATGTACTGTCGATACTGGCGACCTCATCAGCGTTAGCAATGAGGAGCAGCTACTCGTCAGCCATTGGATATCGAATATATTGGCACGCGGCAAATGGGATATTTACCGTATTGCCGGTGGCGTTTCTTCCAATGTGTGGCTGGCCCGCGACGGTGACGCAGCCTACGTCCTGAAGCAGGCACTGCACCGCCTCAGGGTCAGGCAATGCTGGGAAGCGCCGCTGGCGCGCGCCACATTCGAGCGGCGCTGGCTGGCGCTGGCCGCCGAACTCGATCCCGGGATGGTCGCGCCCACCCTGCACTTCGACCCCGCGCTGCCCTTGCTGGTCACCGCCTACCTGGCGCCGGAGCGCTTTCCGGTCTGGCAGCGCCTGCTGTTTGCCGGCACGGCGAACTGCGCGCAGGCGGCGGCGGTCGGCGCCGCGCTGGCCGGCCTGCACGCCCACACGGCCGGCAAGGCGCAGTACCGGCAGCGCTTCGACGCCGCCCCGGTGCTGTGGGCCACGCGCATCGATCCCTACTTCTTCGCCACGGCCGAGCGGCATCCGCGGCTGGCCACGCGCCTGCAGGCCCTCGGGCGCTCGGTGCTGCGCGAAGCGCGCGCCGTGATCCACGGCGACGCCAGCCCCAAGAACATCCTGCTCGGCCCGGCCGGCCCGGTCTTCCTCGATGCCGAATGCGCCTGCTATGCCGACCCAGCCTTCGACCTGGCGTTCTGCCTGAATCACCTGCTGCTCAAGGGGTTCGCCCTGCCCGCGCTGCGCACCCCGCTGGCCGCCCAGGCCGGCGCGCTGGTCGACGCTTACCGCAGCGGCGTGCGCTGGGAAAGCGCCGACGCCGTACTCGGGCGCGCGGCACTGCTGCTGCCGGCGCTGATGCTGGCCCGGATCGACGGCAAGGTGCCGCTGGCCTACCTGAGCGCGCCCGCACTGCAACAGACCGTGCGCAAGATCGCGCTGCACCACCTCGAGGCCGGCACCGGCGCGCTGGAGCGCCTGCTGGAATCGGTAGTCGACGCCAGCCGCCCCCCCATCGAAACCGCACAGGAGAACGCAGATGACGACGACGCATGATGTCCGCCGCAGCGCGCAGTGGGCCCGCAACTGGCTGCGCGAGAACGGCTTCCCGTATGGCGACGATGCCCCGCTGGCCGGTTCCGGCGCCACGTTCGCGGGCGGCGGCAGCTTCGGCGTCGAGATACCTGCCGTGAACAGCATGGCCACCCTGGCCATCGTGGTCAAGGCGCTCGACGACAGCGGCACCTACTGCACCCGCTTCGACGAGACCCACGGCGCCTTCCTGCGCTCGGACAGCGAACTGGGAGACATGCTGGCGCTGTGCGCCGAGAAGCGCTATGGCCTGTTGCTCGGCCTCGGGCCGCGTCCCGAGTACGACGTCAAGGCCTCGTTCTACCGCACCGAATTCGGCATGGAACAGGGCCGCCAGCTCAACAACAACGATGCCGTCGCCCAGTCGGTCGAGGAAGCACACCGCCTGTGCGAGCTCGGCTGCCGCGGCCTGATCGTCTACGACCCGGGCGTGCTGGCGCTGCTGAACGCCATGCGCGCCAGGGGCGCCCTGCCGGCCGACACCCAGCTCAAGACTTCGTCCCATTGCATGGTCACCAATCCCCTGATCGCGCGCATCATGCTTGACAACGGCGCCGACAGCGTCACCAGCGCGCACGACCTGGGACTTCCGGTGCTGCAGGAAATGCGGCGCTACAATCCCGGCTTGACGATCGACGTGCCGGTCGACGTCTACGCTACCAAGGGCGGCTACCTGCGCTTCTACGAGGTGGCCGAAATGGTGCAAGTGACCGCGCCGATGTTCCTCAAGGTGGGGGCCAGCACCCAGGCCCATCCCTACGACCAGGCCGGCGCGGCCGCCACGGTCGACAAGGTGCGGCGCCTGCAGTTGATCCTCGCCCATCTGGCGCGCGTGCTGCCAGAAGCGCAGCCGATCGGCGCCGACGATCCCGCAGTGTGCCTGCCACGCGCACGCTGAAAGCGGCCCATGGATACGCGCCCGAACCACCGTGCCGGCGCCGCGCCAGGCGCGCGCTACATCCTCGCCTCGTATGCAGGCGCAGGCCTGCCGCCGGAACGGGCCAGCGCGCTGGTGGACGACCTGGTCCTCGAAATGCCGCACTACCGGCCGCGCGCCTACTTCGGCGCCAAGCCCGAAGCCCTGAGCGGGATGGACTGGCTGGTGACCGCGCGCGATGCCCGCAGCGGCCGTCACTGCGCCTACCTGGGCGCCTGCTGGCTGCCCTATGGGGCCGGCACCGTCATGCTGTACTCGCTGCTGGTAGGTGAGCGGCAGCAGCGCGGACCGGCCACCTTCCTGGTGCTCGGCGCGCTGTTCGGGATGCTGGCGGACCAGCAGGCGCCGCCGTTCCAGCGCCTGATCCTCAAGACCGCGCATCCGCGTTCCTATCTGGCGATGGAGCGCTTCGATGGCCTGGCCGGCAGCGAGTTCTTCCCCAACCGCAGGCGAGCCAATGGCGAGCAAGTGCGGCGCAAGGCGCAGGCGCTGGCCGCGCTGCTGCATCCGGCCAGCCGCTTCGACGCCGAGCATGGCGTCATCCACGACGCCGCCCTCGGAACGCCCAACGATTTCTACCAGGCTGCGCCGACCAGCAGCGATGCCTCCCTCAACCGCCTGTTTGCACAGCGGGTCGGTCTCGACCATCGTATGCTGTGCATCCTCGAATTCGGCAGTGCAGCGGCCAGGCTGGCGCTATGCAACCGTTTCCAGCCCGGGCGCCGCGGGGAGTGCGCATGAAAACGGTGCTGGTAGGCGACCTGGCCTGCGCGATCGGCAGGGCGATGGACCCCGCCACGGCCGCGCCGGCGGCGCTGCATTTCCTCGATGGCACTCCCAACCAGGCTACGCTCGATGGCGCCCTGGCGCAGGCCGATGTGCTGGTCTCGATGGCCTACGACGGGCGCTTCGGCGCGGCGCGGCGCCTGAAGCTGCTGCAGCTCCCCGGTATCGGCCTGGACCATGTCGAGCTGGAACGCCTGCCCGCCGGCGTGCGGGTGGCCGTCTGCCGCGGCCATGAACAGGCGGTCGCCGAGTATGTCCTCGCCAGCGTGATCCTGTGCCGCCGCAGGCTGCCTGCGGCCGCGGCCAGCCTGGGTGCCGGCTCGTGGGAGATGAGTTCGCGTGCCGGCGGACCGCTGGGCGCCGAACTGTCGGGTTCCAGCGCCCTCATCATCGGCGGTGGCGGCATCGGCCGTCATCTGGCGGCGCTGTTCTGCACCTTCGGGGTCGCTACCGTGTGCTGCACCCGCCATCCGTTCGCCGCACCCGCCGGGGTCCGGATCGCGCCGCGCACCGGCCTGCATGCCGAACTGGCGCGGGCCGATACCGTGGTGCTGGCCTGCGCCCTCGACGCCAGTTCGCACCGCCTGATCGATGACGCCGCGCTGGCCGCGATGCGCTCCGATGCCTGGCTGGTGAACATTGCACGCGGCGAGTGCGTGGACCCGCAGGCACTATACGATGCCTGCCGGGAGCGCCGCATCGGCGGCGCCATCCTCGATGTCTGGTACCGCTATCCGCCGCATGCCGGGGTCCGCATGGCGCCGTCGGCCTACCCCTTCGAAACGCTCGAGAATGTGTTCGGCACGCCGCATGTATCGGCCTGGACGCGGCAAGTCGTGCAGCGCCGCGCCGCAACGATCGCCCACAATCTGCGCGCGCTGGCGCGCGGCGACGCCTTGCTCGAAGAACTGACGCTGCCAACGGCGCAGGTGCGGGCATGAATGCGCAGGAACCGCTGCTGCACCTGCCCGCCGCCTCACCGACCGAGGAGATCGGGGTGGCCAATTGGCGCGGCCTGAGCGCGATGCCAAAGAAGCGCGAACTGTATTCGAAAGAAACGTATTTCCGCGAATCGTGGCGCGATGCGCGCCAATGTCTCGGCGCCCTGGCCGTGCCGCAGTTGCAGCGTACCGCCTTGCTGGTGCTGAAACCGGACGCTTTCTTCGGGCGCCGCGCCGAAGCCGCCATCGACTTTTTCAGGGAACGCCGTTTCGTGCCGATCGCGTGGACCGAGTTCCGCTACACCCGCTGCACCATGCGCGAGGACTGGCGCTACCAGCTCAACCAATTATCGACCGACCGTCTCGAACTCAACGAACGCCTGCTCACCTGCGCCGACAGCACGCTGGTGCTGTTCCACGATGGCGATCGCGAGCCGGCGCTGCCCGCCGCCGTGAGGATGCAGGCACTCAAGGGCAACTCGCTGCCCGAACTGCATCAGCCCCACCAGCTGCGCTCGGTCTTGCACAGTACCAACCGCCTGTTCAAGTTCGTCCACACCGCCGACGAACCGGCCGACATCGTGCGCGAGCTGGGCGTGCTGTTCGACAGCGCGCTGCGCCTGGAACTGTACCGGATGATGGGCGCCGGCCAGTCCGACGGCAGCGAGGCGCTGCAGTCGCATCTGCACGCCAAGTACGCGCAATTTCCGGAGCACGCGCTCGGGCTGCAGCAGTCGCTGGCCCTGCTGAAACAAGCCAGCGCCGCCGGCGGCCCGCGCGCGCGCAGGCTGGCCGTCGCCCTCGAACGCTATGCCACCGACGGCCTGCCGCCCGGCCGCTTCCTGTGCCTGGATGCATTCGAGGCCGAGCTCGATGCGGCCGGCCTGGCCCTCCCGTTTCTCGACACCCTGGTGCTCGCCACGCATTTCATCCACCACAGCTACCCGCTCGAGTTCGCGGTGATGCGCGGCGATGGCCATGACGGCTGGCTGTCCGGCGAAGGCCGGATGGCAGCACCCGGCGAACCGTGCCTCCTTGAACAGGAATCCCGCCCATGAACCATGACCATGCCATCCTGCGCGCTCAGGTCGACAGTCTGATCGACAGCCGGATCGAGCGCTTCAAGTCGATCCCCGGCGTCCAGCAGCAGCTCGACGCTGATACGATCAACCTGCCCTATTACAAGCGCAACCTGATTGAAATCATTTTGCGCCTCAGGATGAAGCGCACCATCGATGCGCTCACCATCCACTACTTCACCAGGCACGCACCACGCCTGGCGAAGCGCTGGTCCGAATATACCGCCGACGAGATGCTGCACGACGAGCTGTTCGCCGCCGATCTGGCGTTGGTCGGCGTGGGGCGCGAAGAAATCTACGGCACCGAGCCGCTGCTCGCGACCCGTCTGCTGCAGGGATATTTCTACTACGGCCTTGAACACGAGGGCTTGCCGCTGGCCTCGCTGTGCAGTTCCTACTTCATCGAGACTGCCTCGCTCAAGACCCAGCCGGCCATCATCGCCAATGTCGAGCGCCTGCTGGGGGCGCAGTTCGTCAAAGGCCAGCGCGCCCACGTGGCCCACGACGAGCACGATAATCACACCGATCTCGTCTGGGACGTGCTCACCCAGACCGCGCGCTTGCCGCACGACGCCCAGCGCATCCTCGACCACGTGGCCAATGTGTACAGCCTGTTCGAGATGTACTACCGCGAATTGCTGCAGGCGACGGCCACGCCGCCGCAGCCGGACCGCCAGCGGCGCGAGGCCAGTGCGGCATGAAACAGCCCACGCCGCATGCCCGCGCCGTGGTCACGATCGCCCGGGTCCACGGCCGCGCGGTGTGGAGCTCGGCCGGCCTGCCGACGCTCGAAGTCGAGCTGACGCTCAGCGACGGCGCCCATGGCCGCGCCATCGCCCAATCGGGACTATCGGGTGGCCACACAGACACCCCGGCGCCTGGCGAAAGCGCATTCGACAGCCACCGGCGCCGGGTTGCCGCTGCCATCGGCTTCATCGACCGGTCTCTTGGCGCCGCGCTGCACGGGCGCCCTGCCTTGCAGCAGGCCGAGGCCGACGCCTTGTTGCGCGCGTGCTGGCGCGATGGCGGCCTTGCGCACGCGCATACCGCCGCCGTGTCCACGGCGCTGGCCGCCGCCTGCGCGGCGTCGGCCGGCGTGGCGCCATGGGCCTACCTGATGGGCGATCCGGCAGGTGCACGCCTGCCGCTGCCCGCGATCGAGATCGTCAGCGGCGGCGCGGCCGCTGATTTTCGTGCCGACATCCAGGACATCATGGTGGTCTGTCCCGGCGCCGGCAGTTACACCGCAGCGCTCGATGTGGCAGCGCAGGTCTACCAGCGGGTGCGCGGGCAGTGGGCGCGGCGCGGCTGGAACGCCGGCGTGGGCGAAAAAGGAGGCTTGTGGCCGGCCTACGAAAGCGTGGAACAGGCGCTGGACCTCGTCAGCAACGCCCTGCACGCCAGCGGCCTGGCGCCCGGACGCGACATCGGCCTGGCACTCGACTGCGCGGCCGACACTTTTCATCGCCATGGCAACTACCACTTGCAAGACCGGCCCGGTCCGCTCGATGGCGACGCCATGTTCGAGCTGGTGCAGCGCTGGTTGACCGACTACCCCATCCTGTCGATCGAAGACCCGTTCGCTTCCTGCGACCTGGCGCCCTATGCGAGGCTGCAGCGCGCGCTTGGCGACCGGGTCCAGATCATGGGCGACGATCTGCACGATTCCGCGGCGCCGGCCATCGCCGCCGCCAGCGAGCTGCCGGCGCTGTGCAATGCGACCCTGCTCAAGCCGGCCAAGGCCGGGACCCTGACCGATCTGGTCGCGGCGCGCGACGCCGCGCGCGCCAACGGCTGGGGCGTCGCGCTGGCCGGGCGTTCCGGCGACAGCGAGGATATCCTGGCGATGCACCTGGCGGTTGGTCTGGGCATCGGCCAGTTCAAGATCGGGGCCCTGGCACGCTCGGAACGCGCGGCCAAATACAACGAAGGCTTGCGCATTGCCGAGCAGCTGCCCCCCAGCGCGTTCGCCGCGCATGCCGAACTGCGAACCGGGTCCGGCACGCCTGGCGCTCGAGCGGGATGAACAGGCCGGCGCGCAGGCGCAAAAAAGCCCGGCTACTCACGCAGCCGGGCTGTTTACTCGTCCAACGTCCTGATTACTGCACGTCGTTGTTCGCACCCAGCTCAGCCGGCTGCACAGTGACCTTCGCCTTCGACTTGACCTTCAGCGCTTCGACATAGTCCACCAGCTGCTGCTGGCCGACCAGTTGGCCGATCTGATCGGATTCCTGCTTGCGGCGTGCCTGGTCGGCCTGGGCCGGCTGCGACACCTTGCCGATGCGGTAGACGCCATACCCCTGGCCCGGCACCTCGACACCGATATAGACCGGCAGCTTGGTCACGTCGGCCTTCAGCACGGCAAGCGCGGCTTCACGGTTGACGCTTGGCTCCTTGGTACGCGAGACGGTCGTCGGCGCAGCAAAACCGGTAGCGTCGCCCGATGCCTTCACAGCCGCCAGCTTGGCTTCACCGGCAGCGCGCGCCAGGCGGCCTGCTTCTTCCAGCGTCACGCGCTGACGGATCTGCGCTTCGACTTCAGCCAGCGGACGCTTCGCTGCAGGACGGAACTCGACCACGCGGCCAGAGACCAGCACGCTCGGCGACACTTCGACCGCTTCGGTATTGCGCTTGTTCTTGATCGCGTCATTGCTGAACAGGGCGGTCAGGAACTTGGCGTTGTTGACCGGCGCCGTGCCCAGCGCCGGATTCGGCGTGCGGGTCAGGTTATCGGCGGTCTGGATCTGCAGCTTGAGCTTGTCGGCGACCGGCTTCAGGCTGTCCGACTGGTCATACGCGGTCTCGCTGAACACGCCAGCCAGTTCGGTGTACTTGGCCGACATCTTCTGCTGCTTGAGTTGCGCGGTGATTTCTGCGCGCGCCGCGTCCAGCGACTTCTGCGAGGCTGCCTTGATGCCGGTGAGCTTGATGATGTGCCAGCCGAATTCCGACTGCACCAGGCCACTCGTTTCGCCTTCTTTCAGCGCGTAGATCGCATCCTCGACCGACTTCACGAACAGGCCCTTCTCGACCACGCCCAGATCGCCGCCAGCCTGGGCCGAGCCCGGGTCTTGCGAGTTGGCCTTGGCGATCGCGGCGAAGTTGGCCGGATTGGCCTTCAGGTCAGCCAGCACCGCTTCGGCTTTCTTCTTGGCTGCAGCCTGGTCGGCGGCGCTCGCGTCTTTCGAGGCCGTGATCAGGATGTGGCTCGCGCTGCGCTGCTCCGGCGTGGTGTAGTTCTTCAGGTTCTTGTTGTAGAAGTCGGTGACTTCAGCGTCGGACACCTGCACCTGGCCTTCAACGGTCTTGGCGTCGAACACGACATATTCGGCCTTGACCTGCTCGGGAATCTGGAACAGCTGGGCGTTCTTGTCGTAGAAGGCCTTGACCATCGCGTCGGTGACTTTTACCTGCGGCAGATAGGTCGCCAGCGGGAACACCAGCTCCTGCACTTCGCGTTCCTGGTCGTTGATGTCCGACAGGCGCGTGGTGACGCTGCGCGGTGCGAAGGCGGTGGCCTGGATGGCGCCGGTCAGCTGCTGCGTCGCGAGGTCGCGGCGCAGGCGCTGGTCGAACATCTCGGGCGTCATGCCCTGTGCTGCCAGCGCGGCGGTGTAGCCGTCCATGTCGAAGCCACCGTCCGGCTTGCGGAACTGCTGGATGTCCATGATGGTCTTCTGCAGCGTCGCATCGCTCACGGTGATGTGCGAACGGTCGATTTCGGCAGCGATGGCGCGTTCGCCGACCAGATTATTCAAGATGGCCTGCTTGGCTTCAGGAGTCTCGAACATCTTCTGGTCGAACTGCTGGCCCATCATCTGGCGCGCCTGGTCGATCTGGCGGCGCTGCGCGTCTTCCCACTGCTGCTGGGAGATCTTCTGGCCATCGACGGTGGCAACACTGGCGCCGGAATCATTACTCTGGTAACTCTCCATACCGACGAACACGAACGACGGGATAATCAACAACAGCAGGATCCCGTACATCCAGCGCTTGTGGGTCCGAATAAATTCAAACATGGTCAGCCATTCAAGATTGAGAATGCATTAACAGCACAGTTAAAAAAAAAGGCGAACTCGCGTTCGCCTCTTCTCGTTTCGAGGCGGCTCTGAGAGCTGCCCCTATCTTACTCAAATTCTGGCGGAGCGGACGGGACTCGCCGACATCCTGCCGGCCGCGGCTTGCCTTGCAGGGCAAGCCCTTCTCGCCCAACTCCGTGCTCCCCGCAGGGGGAACACTCTTGTCACTATATTCTGGCGGAGCGGACGGGACTCGCCGACATCCTGCCGGCCGCGGCCTGCCTTGCAGGGCAAGCCCTTCTCGCCCAGCTCCGTGTTCCCCGCAGGGGGAACACTCTTGTCACTATATTCTGGCGGAGCGGACGGGACTCGAACCCGCGACCCCCGGCGTGACAGGCCGGTATTCTAACCAACTGAACTACCGCTCCAGACTTTT
>Ga0265797_10003498_pt1 | contig 24998 bp, 30 predicted proteins | sample P2T30metagenome_FD_192433 | JGI IMG/M metagenome (GOLD analysis project Ga0265797, IMG submission 192433) | Plant litter microbial communities from East Loma Ridge, Irvine, California - P2 T30 | ecosystem: Environmental > Terrestrial > Plant litter > Unclassified | place: USA: California... | reverse complement strand
GCGGGCGGCCCCCCGCCCCCCAACGCGGCGGGTGAAGGTCAATGGAAGCTGAGTGCTGAGTGCTGAGTCGTGCGCCCCGGCCCTTCATCAACGTGCAAACAGCGAGGCCAAGCTTACTCGAGCACGCGGCAACAAGTCGTCGTCAGGTACGGCCAGAGGTGCAGCTGCTAGCACCTTTACGAAATGAGTCGGTGCTGCCAACTGCGAGGGATCCCAGCCCTACTTGCCAGCAACTCCTCTGTCCTTTGGGCAGGCCTGTTCTCGGCTGACGGACAGCTGTTGGGCGGCCACCTTGCACGGCATTGCGAACAAACAACCATGCGCCATGTCCAGACCGACGCCCTTGTCTTTGTTCTCGGAATTTCAAATGTCGTCGTGCAGGGCGCCTCTCCGCGCCTCTCCTTGCATGTGCGACGACGACGACGACGACGACATCATCATCATCACCACCACCACCACCATCGTCGTCACCAGGCAACATGAAGCACCCGCCAGATAGCAGAAGGCTGACTGCAATGGCACCGGCACCAGTCCACACCATCAGACTGCCAGTCGACTAGCTGCAGGTCCACAGCTCGCAGCTCGCCTCTTGTCAGCACCGCAGTTCTGCATATCCCCCTCCCCACTGCATTTATGCCTCCGCAGCCAATCACGCTCGCCTACTAGCGAACAATGCAAATGCCCGCCTGCTTTCTTTTTGCATTGCATGAACGGCCATCGTGGCCATGCAAGCCCATACCCGTTGACGTCTGTCCTGTCCTGTCCTGTCCTGTCCTGCACGGTAACTTGCGAGAAACAACTCGTGGCCGCCCAGGTTGATGCTTGCCGCCGCCTGCCAGCACCACCCTATGTCCTACACTTCACTGTGCCGTTCCCACGCGCAAAGCACCGGACACACAAATCTTTTCATCGGCCAATGCATTGATGACTACCACAAAACGCCCTGTAGCGCGGGCTGCTACTATAGCGTCAACCGCCGTGAACAACTGCAAACTGTCCAATCACAGCCCCAAGCCTCGCTTCACCACTCTGATTGGCCCACCGGCACCGCCGCCTCCATCTCGTGATGGGGACCCACAAACAAGTCCATCCAAGCCACAACCAGGACAATCAACCTTCGCAATGCCGGCAATGGCCGAACGCCCACCTTCTGACCACTTTGTCCTGCCGCTTTCGCCCATTGTCTGTCTATGTAGATGAGAGCCGCCGCCGTGGTGCCGATCCTCTCGACCCACTGCCACTCGGGCGCACCCGACGCTGCCCACTCTGAGACACAGGGACCACGCCAGCCCAACTCTCGGATCCTAATCTCTTCACAAACAGCCTTGCACACCTTGCACACCACAACCTTCCATATCCCCCAATTTGTTTCTGAAACCACTTTTCCTAGCAAGCCCGTGACGTACCAAACAGCCACACGTGCGCACTGACTGTTCGCCCCTCATCTGAGACGTCAAACGCATGAGAAGAAAAAAAAGACCAGAAGCATCCAAGCATCCAACGCATCAACGGCACCCCCGCCTTCCGACTAGAAAAATTGTTGAAAACACGAGCTTACTGACTTCGGGAAACCGCGGTCTGAGACAGCCGCTCAGACATACATGTCCAGTGACGTATACCAAGCTGGCGCAAGACATCGTACCATATTAGTGTAGACCAACGACTCCAAATCGGAATAGAGAATATTTGCAGAAGATGGAAACGTAAAGCGTGTCGTGTGCGCCCATGTCGACTCATATTTGGCCTTTAATGTCTACTTTGCTGAATGCGGCTGCACGACGCTCCTCGAACAGTTGCGCCACTTCTCGGATCTTGACGCGATACTGCTTGTTGCCCTGGTCTTCTATGGCGCCTTGTGCACCGTGTGATTCGAGGAATTCACGACATGTTACATCGTTGTCGAAGCCGAGTTCATCAGTGAGGAAACGAAGAGTGACATTTACGTATCTGCCCAAAGTCAGCACGTGGCCATACTGCATCCAGTGCATGTACATGCCCTTTGGAAATATTAGCCAGCGCGCTAAGGCGCTCACGCTCGACAAACATGTCCATGAGGTAAGCGCCCATGTTTTCTGCTTCGAGGTAAAGCCTGAAGAACTTGTGATAGTTGCCGAGAGCAAGTGAAGATCGAACATCAAGAGCATGCTTGATCCACTTGTGCGATTTGTCTGCAAGGGTTAATTCTGCCAACATGTCGTTCATGTCGGTCTTGTTGCATGTGTATACAAAATAGAGAATGCGATATGCCTTGAACTCTGCAGGATTGCCGCCCAAGTTCTGCGCATACAGTGCTTTCAGCTGCGTCTGGCACTGATTATACTCACCCAAGTCCCCCTTTTCTAGTGATATCCGCGCATGGATCTCATACACTTTGACGGTAAAGGCGTTCTTAATGTGCTGCACAGTAAGATCCTGGCGGAGGGACTTGAACTGGTTACAGATGTAGTTGTAGTTCTTATCCGCCTTCCACCTTTCCACGAGCATAGCCAAAGTCTTCTTGAGGATGTGGAGAGGACGGACCGTCTCCGCTTTGGGAGGTGCGGTCAAACGGAAATAGCTCTTTTCGAGGCACTCGTTGGTTCCAACGACTGGGCCCGTGGGCATCTCATCTTCGTCCTTACGCGGCGAGCCCCAGGGCGGCGTCGTCTTGGTGCCGTTGCTGCCGAGCTGAAAGCGCTGTCGTCGCTTGTCGAGCTCGGCCTGATCAAACTTACTTGCGGCGTCGGCGAGGGCATTCTTCTTCTGGCGCTTGCCGTTGTGGTCGTCGGCATAGGTCATACGAGAAGCTAGGTTAGTTTTACGCCAGGGCGGAAGATTGGCTTGCGTTTGCTCGGCTTGCAGCTCTACAGCATCGTGGGCATTACGCTTCTTTGATTGTGGTGATTTCTGGTTAGTGTGTTGCGTTGAGCCATTCATGTATGTGGGGTGCACGCTGTCGGCAATACCATGGACAGGTGTACCGAGCGCCGCTGCTGCCCTGCGCTCCTCAAGGAGAAGCTCCTGAGGCAGAGGGAATGTAGGCCAGTCGACCGTATCATGCGAGTTGCGCTCGGCAAACCAGCCGATGGTCGTCTTCAGACGCGTCTGCATGTCCTCTAGGGATATGCCCGGTATCGCGTTATTGGGGTCGAAAGCACGCCGAACGTACTCGCGCACAGCAGGCGGCCACTCGACCTTCTTCTTGGGCACTTCGGGAGCCATGGTGGACTGCATTCGCGTGTGAGCATCGGCCAACCCTGTCGATGAGATCTGGAAACTAACGTGTGCGGGTGCTGGCTGAAGCGTGGTGCGTGGAGTGACTGCGTTGTAGGCGGGCTGCTGCATCGGCCGTGACCACGCTACAGTGGCGGAGGGATAGGACATGGGACGGGCAAGTCAAGCAAGGCAGAGGGGAGGGGAAACGAAGACGAAAAAGACTGTAGGGTGAGTATTGCAGGTAGAAGGGGAGTGGGTTTGCAACAGATGTGCGCGCGCGAGATTCTACAGTCGTGTGGTGTGGGTGTGCAAGTGAAGCGACGGCGAACCAGGCTCCTTTGCTGGTAACCTTGGCTCCCACTGCATCCTTGGCACGTGACTAGCGCGTATCCAGACTAGCGCCTGGCCCATGACGACTGCTGGGCTGGGTGTGTGCAATGGAATGGGACCGCGATGCCCCATTTCCGAGCGATGGCTGTTCGCACATTTCCACTGCCAGATGGTCTGAATGTTCTTGCACCAGCTCGACCTCACTACCGCACTGCGCCCGTCGCTCCTGCCGGAGGAGACGCTGCTATTTGTCCAAGACCAAGTCGGGCTCTATGAGGGGTATGCACATCTGCCGCATGTTGCTATCGCGTGCTATCGTGAGCTGACCCGATGCATAGTAAATTCAAGATACCCGAGTGTCAGAATGGCCAGTCGTACCTGACCTCGCACCGCGTCTGCTATGTCGACCATAGCGAGCCACGCAAGAACTCGGTTGCTATTTTCCTGAAAGATGTCGAGAAGCCCGAGTTTTATGTATGTACGAGTGCAAGCGGATTGGGGATGCGCTGTGGCTGATACTTGTACAGGCCGGCTTCCTTAAATCCTCGCCCAAGATTACCCTCTACCCGAAGCCGTTGAAGCAGCTGTCGCGTGGTATCTCGGTGCCCTCGAATCCACAAGCCGCTTCCTCTGCCTCTTCCACCCCGCCGCGACACAGCAGCCCCGCGCCCCCGCCTCCAGCAAGCGCAACATGGGTGTGCCCGATATGTTCTTTCTCGAACCCGGTGCCGTCCAACTTCGATCCGGCCCTGGCGTCGCGTACACCCATACCACCATGCCTGGCGTGCGGAATCAAGCCCCCGACAGTGCATGTGGTCAAGGCAGCCATAGCGGCCATGTCGAACCGGCCCGCTCCTGGTCCGCCACCGAAGGATGTGAAGAACGGAGCACCTGTTCCTACTACAAACAATGGAGGAACATCGTCGTGTCCAAGGTGTACCTACCAAAACCATCCTTCTCTACTCAACTGTGAGATATGTGGCGCCTCTTTGACAACAGCTACCGACAGGCGCCTGGATATACTTCAAGAGCCTAGCAGGCCTCAATCGCCAGGCCCTACGCTAGCGTCCCCTCTGAAGTCAGAGTCTGTCGAGTGCATCAAGATGTCGTTCCGTGCGGGTGGAGGACCCATCTTCTTCGAACGCCTGAAGAATGCCCTGATTCAACGCAAATGGCTGCTGCAAAGTGCCCCGCCGATCCCTAAACCGCGACCAGCCTCTGGGCCATTTCAGGACAGCTATGCCCCAGATTCCGATGGTTCGTCTGCCGAAGTAGAGCGGCCTCGAGTTGTCGGTATTGCAGGCTTGGAGCGGCGCGGACTGGAGCAGAGGCAGAATAATGAGGCTATGATAGGCGGCGCGTTTGAAGATCTCGAGGCGCTGATGACCTCGGCAAAGGAGATTATTGCTCTAGCTGAACAGTTTGCATCACAAGCCAATCTAGGCACCAATGGCAGTTCTGAAGCCAATGCGTTAGCATCACAGTCTGCTTCTGCACTTGGTCTGGTAACCACAAAGGACATGCTGGGCACTGGATCAGGTTCAGAATCCCTGTATGTATCAGAGCTATCAAGGAATTTGGCCGAGTGGTTGACAGATGATACTCGCGGTATATTGCGAAAAGAGGGTGGCATCATGACCCTGGTAGACTTATGGGCCGTCTTCAATCGCGCAAGAGGGGGTGTTGAGCTTGTCAGCCCTGCAGATTTCGAAAAGGCAGCTCGCATGTGGGACACACTCAAACTTCCAGTGCGTTTACGGCAGTTCAAGAGTGGTCTTCTCGTCGTCCAAGGCCGTGACCGCACGGACGAGAAGACCATCGCTAGTCTTTTGGCCTGGCTGAAGATGCTTCATCAAGAGCCGCCAGCCTCCGAAGTTACCTGGGACTGGCGAGCATACGGGCGAGGTGTCACAGCTCAGGAGACGGCTGAAAGATTTGGCTGGAGTGTTGGAGTCGCAACTGAAGAGCTGGAGATGGCTGAGGAATCTGGCGCCCTGTGTCGTGAACAGGGCATTGATGGCTTCAGATTTTGGGAGAACTGGCTTGTGAAGATACCAGAGACCACAGGAGAATAGCCGTTCACGAAGCAGATGCATTTTTTTGTTTCACAGAAAAAGCTTGGCTGATAGCACACTATAGCACGCGCGATTCCATTGTCACCATTCACTCTATGACTTACCCCTTTTCTCTTGATGTGCGTGCATGAATCTGGCGATATGACCTGGGAAACAAGTAGGCCATCCGATAGGCTCACTGTGCCCTTTGCACTGTTCTTTGGCGCTGTTAGTGAACCCTGACCGCTGATGTTGATGCAATCAGGCACCAGCAGCCGCATGCGTACCACCTTCTCACCCAATGCCAAGACACGTGCCCGTACCAAACAAACGCATTTCGCAGCACCGACTCTCACTTGTTCAGTATTTCTTCTGCATCTCTCTACTTTGAACTACTGCTCAGTCAGTGCTCATCAACTCTATATACACAGTGTAAGTGCTCTAATCAATGCTATCAAGGTATCTGCTGCTGACGCTGCTGCAGTCCAGACTAGACCCAAGATCGAGAGTATCAGGATGACCATAGCGGTTGGACCCAGAAGCTCAAGAAAGAGCGCAGGCACCAAAAGAAGCGCCTTCACCGCCATCACGATTAGGAAGCCTTCCAAAGAGCGCCAGAAGCCGAAATCAACATCATCAAAGACCCAAGACCAGGCTGAGGCAGTGCAAAAAGCTGACAAGGCCGACCCTATGGAACTGGATCAGGTTTTCAGGTTTTTGGATCTACCAGGAGGTGCGTACTTTAATGTACCCTGATCTAAACGCGCTAATTCAACCAGAACTACGAAATCGCATCTACGAAATCGCGGCGGACTCGAGTCGGCGGACATTTCCACCCACGCACCTAAAACCTAAAAAATCAAGGAGCGGGAAGTCAGAGGTCCGTAGGCTGCCTCTTAGGCCTCTTCCATACATCGGACTGACGCAAGTGTGCTCTTCCGTCCGGAAGGAGTTTCGACCTCTATGGCTATCCACCCACTGTTTTCCCCTATATGTCATGGACGGTTATCTGAAAGTCTTCTTTCCAGCGCCCCTTCGAGCTTCACAGGTGAGCGAGCAAGTTCGCGAGCGCATCAAGAGTTATTGTGATCCTGCAGGTACCCTCCGTCTGTGGATTAACCACGACTCACTGGATGCCGTTGATATCCAAAAGCTCCTCAGGTTTCGGTTGCGCTTCCCTGACTACACCATCAGACCTATCCCGGCCTGTTCCCGGATCCCGAAAGAAGCTGTCAATATTTTCTCTGCAATTTTGAACATTAAGAATCCCAAGTGGATCAAGTGGTTGAACCAACATGTCATTACACAGGTCCGGCTGAGGACAGAAAATCGACATATTTTACGGGTAGTGATAAAAGCGAGCCATTTCCCAGGCAGGGGGAAATTTAGCTTTCTTGTTCACAACCACGAAATCTTTGTCAAGAGTCTGGGCTTGAAAGATGTGGGCTGCTTTGTCAATTTTGGCGTAGAATATTGATGGAGGGGCCGTGATATATTCTAAAGTGAATCTTGTTGCATCATGCATCTAGACTTGACCCACGTACCTGAAGACTGCAGAAATCTATTTATTTTCTGCGATACTGACTTGGAGGAGCAGTGTAAACTATGCAATATAAACAATACATCCACATGCCCATGCCCATGCAAACTGCCAATATGTCTACAGCTTATTCCCAGTATTCCGCAAATACACAAGTGCTCCATGATGACCACGTACATCTAATCATTGCAGTAAGGTCATCATCCTTCTTATTCATATGTATACATGTGTGCGTGTGTAAAAGGCCTCTGTGTGCACTTGCTCTATATGCGAGTAGTAGCTATGGGCCTTTGAATGCGTTTGTTTGACTACAAAAAGAGAATTGCACGAATATGATGGATTACTTCTTGGCCTGCAGAAATATGTAAATAAGATGGCCATGTCCACACTATGTTCATGCACACTTTACATTTGAGAAAGTGCTTTTAGTGTCTCACAACATGGCATCATTATCTTTTTAACTGCTTTGTGTGGACCTTACTAGTCAGAAAGACCATGTACGCATAGCCACAAGAGAAGAAGAAGAAAAAAAATACACATGCGCCAGTCAACGCTGCAAAAATATGTTCAAAAAGGCAATCGCCGTCATCCGATGCTACCATCTCTTCCAATATAGAACAGCGAGGATATACCTGGTCAGCAAGTTGTCGTTGAACATTATTTATCGCCTCGACTTGCTCGATTTAGAAGGTCTCGGTATTATGCACGTGCGGTAGGATTGAAGCACGGACGTCTGTCCGGATAACTTGCATGTGACGACGGACGGAAGGAACAGATACCTGGGTATGTAGTACTGCGGCTTTTGCAAGACCCGGCGTCGGGCTATTATTACAAAGTGTAGTGACTCGCTGAAAATTCAAAGTCTTGGCTCTCGGAGAACATGGTTGAGAGTGCAGCAAGATCATGCAAGTGGGATGCATGTAATCAATTTTACTATTACTGTGTAGGTAGGGAGTGACCTGTAAGTGGCCAAGGCTCTGTGGGGTGCAAATAACGTGTTGTGCCAATATCTGCAGCCGTCCACATAGCAACTATAGACACAAAGTCACATGCGGTTACTTCATCTTTATCACGACTTTGCTATAGTCCTCTTGGTTAGGATTAGTAGCTTTTCTACAAAAAAATAGGGCAGAGATAGCTCACGGTTCACCATGGCTGCAAAGACGCCTTCGTCGGTGGTGATGAGAGGGCAGTCTGGGCCCAATGTCAGCAATGTACACAACCACCAACCCCAGCATCACACATACTCGAAAAATGAAGTCTGTATTCTTCGCCATCTTTGCTTGCAGTGACATCGTGAGTTTGCTCACTGCTGTCGGCCGGGAACCAGTATACCCGTTTTGGCAGGAAGCTGCGATCCTCTAGGAGTGATCGCGCGAGGATATGTCCGTCACACTCGAGGCGTTTGTTCTTGAGCTCAAAGACTGCTGGCTCTGAGCCGACCTTTGCCTGCTCACGTCCATCTGGGATGGCGCCAGCCTTGCTGACGGGCTTGCCGTCGATTTCGATGGTGAAGGGCTTTGGGAGGCTGTCCATGTTTTCTGACATTGAGACAGCGGGTACGGATACAAGAATGAACAGAAAGAAAGCAAAAGTCCACAGGATGTTGCGGTATTTGTTTGTGTTGGCTGGCATCCGCTCCTCGTCCTGTTTGTAGAGGTATATATAGGCGTCTGAGCGCTGGTGAGCTATGAGGGGTAGCTTCAGCGATGTCGTAACGCTCTCACAAGAAATCCTTTTTGACGTGCAACAAGTCAAGCGCCTAGTAACAGAGGCTCGGAACCTTGGACGACAATAGGACAAAGAGAATACACACCACTGTTATGGATGCAGCAAGAGAGAGGTGGGAGGTGGAGGTTGCCAGTTTGCATGTGTGGGAGTAGCCGTCACCCGCCATCTCGACCGATGATCCCTCCAGCCACCTGCACCGCCCGTTTTTAGACGGCATGTCGATACAAGATTTCACGTATATGCCAAAGGCACGCCGTTGCGCCGATCGATGCTCTCTTCGGAGACCCCGGCTCACAAGGGCAGTGCCAAGGTGTAAACACTCCGTCCTATCGATAGCCTCGACGGGTCCTCGACCTCTCCTCCTGCCTTTCCTGGCCCACAGCCGGCACTCAACCTCTAGCACGACAGCAAATCGAGGACTGACAGTCGACATCTCCGATGAGCGCAATAAACCCTACTGGGCGGCCAAGAAACAAGTGTTTCGACCACAGTCTACGCGGACCTATCCGTTGCGGCAGGTCCTTTTGCTTTCTTTTTAGCCCTCCGGCCTCCTAGGCCAGCCGTCACCCACCATTCGCCAACCGTCAAATCAGGTACCCCGCCGATCATGTAGGGCAATATGGACGCCTTGTGTTGTGGTTCGCCATGCCTCGAAACACGGTAAACCGCCTCGTTGGCCGGCGCTTCCATCGGTATGTGCACCGGATGTGGCAAAATGGTATTGCGCATGAACAGCGGAGATGTAGCTGCGATAACGGGGCAAGGATTCGCGCGACTCCGCCAGCACCAAGGCAATGCCAGAGCATCGCCTCAGTCAGTCGGCACTACTATAGCAGGATGTAGAACCGCCAACGAACAAGCTCCTGCTGTCTATGGAACAGCGTCGTGGTAACTGCTACATGTAGTGCACTCCACGAGCACGCCTCTTTGTACTCGGCCATGGCGCGCCCTCGACGGGTACACTACCGCAGCTGGGGCTTGTGGTGGCCTTGCCCTGAGCGCTGTTCAAACGTCATGATAGGAGGCCAAAAGGAAAGAAGAAGAAGAAGAAGAAGAAAAAACACGGAGGTGAAACAAGAGTGCAAACGGCGACAGCGACAATGAGGCGCCTGGCGCCTAGACTGGAAGCCACAGCTAGATCAGCTTCCTCTTTCGCATTCGCTGCAAGGTAATCAGGCGAAAGCTTGTGCTCCGCCTAGATAACGTACCTACATGGGGCCTGGGGTACCTCGCTCCTCTGTCGCGCCCAAGGTACATGGCGGACAATGGTTAAGACTTTGCCAAGCAGTACCAAGCCGTACGGGGCCCCAATCCGGAAGGACATACTACGCACCTAGTCGATCAGGTCTTGGTATACACTCTCGGAAGACACGATGGGAAGGTTGTAATGGTCAGTTGCTACAGTGTACTGGGAGAATGCAATGACACGACGTGTATAAGTATCCAGTCGCGTTCCCATCTAAAGCATCATCAGCCAGCTCAGTCAGTCGCTTGTCTCTTCAATCCCATCACTTCACAGTCTTTCTCCGGGTTCGCCTCTCGCAGTCTCAACAACTACCACCACCAGCATCTTCATCATGCGTTTCCAATCCATCGTCGCCTTTGCGCTCCCAGCGCTCGCTCTTGCGGTTCCCACTCCTCAGGACCCCAGCTTCGAGTTCCCTGCCGACACTCCTGATGAGGACATTGTTGGTGGAACTACCGCCGCCTCTGGCGAGTTCCCCTACATTGGCTCTCTTCAGGTCGGCGGATCCCACATCTGCGGTGGTTCGCTCATCAACGCCAACACCATTGTTACTGCTGCTCACTGCTCCGTGAGCAACGTCATTGGCTCCGTCAGCAACCTCCGCGTCCGCCTCGGTTCAGTGGTAAGTCTTGCTGTTTTCCTCTCTTGTACAGCAACACAGGTAATTAACATATCATACAGAGCCGCTCCTCCGGTGGCACTCTTGTCGGTGTCTCTTCCGTCGTCCTCCACCCCAGCTACAACTCCGCTACTTCGAACTATGACATTGCCATCTGGAAGCTCTCTACCTCTGTCCCTACCAGCAGCACCATTGGCTACGTCAGCCTCCCTGCCTCTGGCTCCGACCCTGCTGCCGGTTCCACCGTCACTGTTGCTGGCTGGGGCACCCAGAGCTCCGGTGCCAACACCAGCCCCAACGCGCTCTACAAGGTCAGCGTGCCCGTTGTCGCCCGCACCACCTGCCGCAACAGCTACTCCAACCTCACCAACAACATGGTCTGCGCTGGTCTTACCGCCGGTGGCAAGGACTCTTGCCAGGGTGACTCTGGCGGCCCTCTTGTCGATGCCTCCAAGACTCTTGTCGGTGTCGTTTCCTTCGGCGAGGGCTGCGCTCTCCCCAACTACCCTGGTGTCTACACCCGCGTCAGCACCGCCCTCACCTTCATCCAGCAGTACGACTAAGCGCTGCAAGGTCCGGATGGAAACAATCCATGACACCCAAAACACTCCTGAGTATGATGGCTAGGATTTTCCTTTGATGATTGCTGGAGATGAGATGAGCATGGGATAATGATGGCGACGACTGGATGCTGCTGCTGAATGGGTTGTTGAGTTTTTTTGGCTTCCCTTTCACTTCTTTCTTCTTTCTCATATTCTCTTATGAGAAAGACTTGTGGATATTTGGATGCTTCTGCATCCCTTTTTTGTGAATATGTCAATTGATATCTAAAAATACTCGCTCGGCCCACTTTTGAAACGTGATGTTTTGATGCTGTTTGAACGAATTAAAATAAAGTTTCTTTTTTTCTCTCTCTCTCTCTCTTTCTTTTTTGGCAAACTGCCAGCTAACTCGATTTTCGGAATTGTCATGTTTAAAACGAGGATTTTCTTTTCCTCCTTGACAGTTGCTTGACTGGGCTGGAACAAAGACAGGGGGGTGAGTAAGCATGAATTTCTTGCTTTCCGAAACCCCAGTCCTCCCCGATTCTAACAACAGAGCAAAGGTTTCGAACGCCTAAACTGTAGATAGATGTACATATGCGGAGGACAAGTATGGATTTCCATTTTGATTTTTTTCTTTCAAAAAAAAAGTGCCAGTGGCATGTATTGGGGGTATTTGCAGAAAAGACATAAAATACATGTACATGATGGTACTAAACTTGTCCACCCAGGCTTGATGAACATGTCTAGAACCGCCCGCTCTCTCTCCTACCCACACCTAAATTGCCATAGCCCGTACTCCTACCAAACTTATCCGCCTGACCCACCGGCCTATCCCTTTCTCTTTCTCTTTCCCGCTCTCTCTCCCGTTCCGCATTTCCCAGACTAATCCTCTTCAAGGGGCTGACATCGCGCTTGCTTGGACTGGCTCTCCGCTCAAAGGCGCCGCCAAGACTGTCTCTACCCCTCGTGGTACTGCGATCGGCATCTCTTGTGATGAAGTTGTTGCTGGCGGACTTGCGCAAAGGGGAAGCGGCGTGTGTGTTTATGCCGAGATAGCCACCGTCATTGGAAGAAGCGCCGTTGGTTCGAGGTATGGTGGGTGCTTGGCGGAAGGGGTTGGGTGTTTGTGAGGGTCGGAGGGGGGAGGAGAAGTCGTCGTCCATGGCTGTTGAGGTGGCTGTGTACCGTGAGTTGCGTGATGGCGTGTGCTGGGTTGAGCGCGCAATAGATGTTGAACCCACGTTGTCGGGGTCGTATTGCGAGGCGTAGCTGGAGTTTGGGTTGGTGCGGAAGGTACGGTTGATGATGGTGGTGGGTGTGTATGTGACGACTTCGCTGGCAAGATGGTGACTGCTGCCCTTGACACCTACACTCGAGTCCCGCCCCCTATCTTTTGAGATTGTCTGGACACCCACGTCTCGGCACTGCTTCCGAAGGGATGGGTGTACAAACTTGCTGTCATATTCGTGGAGCACCTGTCGGTTGATGAGAGCGTTGTCCTTGATCTGACGCGCAAAGGCGCTCCTCAGCCACCAAAGCTGCAGCGACAGCACTGCTCCGATGAAAAGGGTCGATGTAACCCTAACGCTTGGCCTTGGGTCCAGCGGCGCAACCGGAAGATTGAAGTAGTAGAGAATGACGTGCAGCGGACTGAAGAGACAGAACAACTGTAGACACAGGGGATTGGGGTCCCAGACGGCTACCTCCCAGACATCTCGGCCCTCGACCGGATGCGCCCGACTTGCCGCGTTGTTCTGCACCAGGTTCCTCACAAACTGCATCGGGCTGGCTCCCGCCGGCGACGAGTCAACCCTGACGCGCTTTGCACTCGGCGTCTGGGGCGCAATGTCGACGCTCTGCTCAAACAAGCGATAATATCTCCTCTTGCCCCATACGAGCCACGCATTGCCAAAGCTCGTGACGCTCAAGACCAAGACCAGCAGTCCCATTATCCACTCTACCCAGCCTGGGCCCTGGATCTCGCTGAAGACGCCGTCATCGTCGTCGGTCGTGGGTGCGCCGCTGTTTGCCTGGGCGAGGACAAAGAGCAGGTTTGCGCCGAAGCCGATGTAGAGAGCGTAGGATGACGCAAAGTCGTCCCAGTCGGAGCTGTTGAGTTCCTCCGAGATCCAGATCAACCAGTCAGAGAGGTCGAGGTAGGCTTTGATGCGCTCCGAGAGAGGCGCGCGGCGCACGAGTTTGGGCATGTCTCTAGGTATTACGATTATTCTGTCCGCGGTATGGCTTGACTAATATAGTAGAGACGAGGTAAAGAAGCGAGCAAGGGCAGTGGTGAGTCTCATGACATGACACGGTGCTTTGGAACAGAAGAAGGGGATAGAGAGTAATGGTGAAAGAAGAAGCGACGGTACAAACAGTTGGCCCAAGACGGACTAGGGCCTACGCCCGCCCATGACGACGGCGACCCCCGGGCGGGCCTGGGAGCTCCAGCTTCAACCGAGCTTCGACCTCACGACAGGACAAGCGGCCAACCAACACGACGCAATATGGCAGCACCGGCAGCCCAGTACAAGGACAGACAGTTCCTGGCCGTCATCGGCGACGAGGTGCGCACCACCCGACTGTTTTTGGTTATGGGGGACGAATGAATGAATGCGGGAAACTAACAGGCGACAGGACACTTGCACGGGCATGCTGCTCGCGGGCGTAGGCGTAAGCTATTGAGACCCCGAACGCGAATGCGATACGATAGGAGTGCACGCCTGACGAGTGTTGCAGCACGTTACCCAGCCGCCGGACAGTCAGAAGAACTTCCTGGTCGTGGACGCCAAGACGGAAACCGCGGCCATCGAAGCTGCCTTTGACAAGTTCACCACCGAGCGCAAGGATATCGCCATTCTGCTTATCAACCAACATGTACGCCTTGTTGCCCATGAGCGCTGCTGGTAGCTGGGACAACTTCGCTGACGACGGCTAGATTGCTGAGAGGATACGACACCGAGTCGAGACATACACGGCTGCCTTTCCCTCACTGCTTGAAATACCGTCCAAAGACCATCCCTACGATCCTGAGAAGGACAGTGTGCTGAAGAGGGTGAGGAGGTTGTTCGGAGAGTAGAAAGGGAATCCGAAGGATGGCGAGAGATGACAAAAGTGGGCCATTCCAAGTATATCACTGGCGCGAAGTCTTTGAGGGCAACCATTGTGCATATAGACGTCTCCAACGACTGACGAGGATAGATAGCACCGACAGCGGAAGATAACCACCACAGTACAAGTTTTGATATGACATTATGCCATAGAGTGCATGCAATTCCGTCGTATCTACATTAAGCCGTGGTCCAATATTATCCGTACACCAAAACTCGCATCGCACTGGTATCGCGCAACATGAACATCAACATGAACGTGAACAACTCGCCCTCCATTTAGAGCTCTCTCCTCTGTCGCAACCGCTCCTGCACCAGACCCGCCAAGGGCCCAGACATCTGCACCCTTGGCTGTCCCAGTTTGATCTTGCTGCCGCCATTCGTCTTCTTTTCCTCTGTTTCTCCTCTGCATTGTTGAACATCAGACACTATTGTTCTTGATCGAGTGTTGCGGTGTCCAAGTAAAGCTAGAGACAATTTACCGGTGGAAAGCAATCTTGGCGTTGAGGCAGGTGATCTTGTCGCCATCAGCGGTGAAGACATCTGCGAGAACGGTGTATGTGCCCTGCAGTCTTGTTAGCATCATCATAACTCTCTGTAGGGTTGCAAGTACGTACCGGAGGAATCTCCCTGGGCAGATCGACATCCTTGGTCAAGCTCATCTCGCCTTTTTCGAGCGGGCAGTCGAGATCTCCCTTCTTAATCGTGTCGCAGCCGTCTGCGTTCTGGTTGATGAGCGTGATGAGCCCGTACTTGACTTGGAGGTGCATCTTGAAGCCCTCGCCGACCTCCTCTTTGAAATTACCTGTTGCTTTAATCGAGAGCGACTGGCCACTGCGCGTATATTAGCTTCTGGATGAAAGCATACGCAGCTCATGAGTATGCGCAGACATGGAAAACATACGGCACCGGTGGGTTGGGGCTTAGGTCGACCTTTTCAATCTTCAAGATGTCGTCGGCTGGGTCGCCGCAGAAGTAGAGCGGGTTGTCGCCCGGCACCTTGTACTCAGCCTTGATGGCCACCTGGTCGCCTCCCATCCAAGAGGGTGTCGCAGTAGCGGTAGCGGCGCTGAGCGCAGCGACGAAGAGAGTGGTGAGCTGCATGGCGGCGGTGAAGACAGTTACTGCACGTGAGAAGCTGTAGGAGCTTGGAATATGCTCAAAAAACAACGACCCGGCTATTTTCCGATGTCGTGTTGTTGGAGTTGGGGAGAAGTTGGGGTTGGTGTGGAGAATGGGGAGCTCTGGTAGTGATGGATGAGGCTGGCGTCTAGATAGCGGCCGCGGTCCGACCTGTCTGGTTGATGGGGCTGGGGCTGGGGGCGAAGCAGACGCGACAGGGATCAGGCCTAGGTACGTCACCACAGCTGATGCATGTGGTCACGCCCTGCGTTAGCACCCACTTAGCATCATCTCAGATAACAAGAAGAATTCCTTTGTTTCATGAAGCCTAGGGATCATGGATACAACTAAACCGTGAAAGCCTTTTTTTAGCTTTCTCTCCTGGTTCCAATTCGCGCCCTTCTCAGCCAGCAGCCTTCGTTGCACAGTATACGGGATGTGGCTATTGCGAACAGGAACGTCACCAACAGAGCCACTGAACCCGCAACCTCTCTTCTAAAGGCAGCAAAATGGTTTCTCCAAGCCACGGCAAGGCAGCCTTTACACTTTGCTTCTCCCATGCTTGGCCAGCCTTATGTGCTTCGGAAAGGTTTCAGCAGCTCCAGGAAGAGGCTGTTCAACTCCGCGGCGGCCGCCTCATTGCGGGCCGTGAGACGTAGATCTCATTGAGTCCTTTCCATCATGCACTCATTCATTACTATCATCAGCCAATATCTTCTTGTACTCACCTCATCTGCAACCTCGAAGAAGTCTCCAAGGCCATCGAAAAACATCTTATTGTAGAGCAGACGAAGAATGTCAGTCTGTATATCTGAGTAGCTGTGGTGAGCGGGTATGCTGGATGCTTTAATAAGTATTTTTCTGTTACAAAACGTTCAAATTATTACACTAAGCAGGAAGACCACGTGGTGCGTAGATGTAGCACGCAATAATGCACAACTCTAAGAAAGGTACGGACGTGAAGCATGTCAACTTTCGGTCTGGCTTCCAAACTGCACACATGAGTGATGAATATAATTATCTTGTGTTAATGCTGGTGAGATTAGGATGGTAGTAAAGAAGATAACAAAACTAGTATTCACATCTATTCTAGTTGTGATTTTGCCGACTTGAAAGTCCTTTTCATTTTGTATTGCATTTGATGGTTTCTTAGTATTCTATATGTGTTGTTGCGCGCTACGGCAAGAAACAGAGGTTTGTTCGCGCATAAGGCAAGGCAAGGCAAGCTGGCAGTATGAACATTATGGTATATATAAAAGGTTGAGGCTTCGAGCTAGATGAAATAGCCTCATACCCTACGTAGCATTTACTGCATACATCTCTCTTCTCCCAATCTACCCAAATCTTCTCATGAAAATGCATCTATTCACCGCAATCACAACTGTGCTTTGCAGTACTGCAGCATTTGTAGTGCCAGTCGGTCCGACCCACATCTGATTCTCTCTTTTTTTAGCAGCCCTAAGCACCCATGTCCACACCCTAGCTGACTCTCTATAAGTTTGAAAAAGTAGTCTTTTATGATAAGATGTTAGTATACGCCGTCTAGATCGACAATAAGATTGAATGCTTGTTAGAACTCTGGCTGGTAACTCTCTACCACTCTAGTTGTGGGTATCGAAAAAGAGCTGACAGATAGAAAGTGACTGGGACATCTTCTACGGGATGTTCATAAGCCCACGTGATCCCATAAGTTAATAGTTGTTATTTGAAGTTCTTTTGTCGTCAAATAGTCTATAAAGTTTCAGTTTGGCCATATTTCACAACCAGCGTACGAAAGTTTTAAAACAACTTTTAGTAGACCTTCATGCGCCATAACAGTTTAGACTCAAAGCCTCGTGATAGTCTCGGCATACCGGTGGTCATCCTAGCGGTCAGCGGCGATAACAAAGTGAGTAAGTGTGTGCGGGTATGTCATACCTACCTGATTCACATTGGCAACCTCTATCCTATGAACTCAATTCCATGATGGCAAACTCTCCCCCGGAGCCATATGTAGTTCGAAGGAGTTGTAGCAGTAACCGAAATCTGGAGAAGACGATGCGCATTTGGGGAAGCCGACTCCGGAGAAACTACGAGGTTACACCTGGCTCCCTCTGCTGGATTGGCTGAGTAGCAATATGCACATCACTTCTGCTGCGGGTCTTACTATTCAACTCAATGTGTGGTGGGGCGCTTCGGGCCCGATTGTGGGAGTGTGGATTTACAAGGCGAAGAAGAAGAAGAAGAAGAAGAAGTCTAATAAGGCAAAGCAAAACTTTTGTCGCTTCTAAGAGAAAACAAGGGTGGTGATTTACCAATTACTTTTGTTTATGAAAACAGCTTGTGGTAGTTTCGCATCACATATCGACTTCATTGACGCGATTTCACGCTTTCACCAAGAGCTTTTGCAACCAACATATTATGCTTAACTAATTGACGCCCCCTATACAGAATGTTACGACTCTACCCGTTCCGCCAGTCTAGTTCCCATCAATCTTGCTCTCCAAGAACTGGGGTGCTGGCCCAAGTGCTTCGTCCTCGTATGAGAAATGTGCAGCGGTAATCGTAAGGGTACCAGAGCACACAAGGTCTCCCATGGCACAGTAGACCTTCAAGTCCTCACTGGGGTAGTTGTTGATACCTCCACGGTTCTGGGCATTCTGTGTGTAGCCGAAGAGCACGATGCCCTTGACCTGGTTGCGGACGGCACTGGAAAGCTTGGGGATCGCACCGGCGATGACGGCGGTACCTTGACTAGGAAAATGTTAGCACGGCAATGAAGATGTAGGGTAGACAAGGAGGTCGTACCTGTATCCACCAGCGACGACAGGTGTGTCGGGGCACTTTTGGTTCGCTTGCTGGAAGAGACCAACGGCTTCGTTCATTGCAGCTTGAGATGTTCCTCCAGGCAGTATGTTGGAGCCTAGGTCGGCAGCATATGGGCCGCCGACTCCTTGAACCCAGACATTGCTCGCACCGTAGTTGCGCTGAAGGACACTGGCGACTGCAGGGCCAGTGGAAGCCCCCTGGTTCATGTTAGTAATTCTTGATTGGAGATTTGTGAGGCACAACTTACCATGTTGCCAGTCTCTGTGCTCGCTCGGGCAAAGATGAAGATGGCTTTCGGGCAAGCCCCTGCGCGGCCATTTTGGAGGTCGTTACTGATAGTTGAGCCGAACCCAAATTGGCGAGCCTGAAGCTCAAGCTCGTTGTCTGAGACATTAATCTCATTGTCTGAGAACTGAGTAGTCGGAGAGATAGGAGATGCCGCCGCAAGAGCAGTCAACATGGAAAGAGTGGCAAACTTCATTTTGAAGAGTTCTGAAGATGATGAATTAGGTGGAGGGAAAAACGTAGTAGGGATTGAACGTGCGAGATTCGAGGATGGCCTTCATCGGATGGGGGTTTGAAGAAATTTATCTCCATATCCATCCTACACAATGAGGCTCAGCAAGCAATCGCCTAATGCTGCCCGAGTAGCAGCCTCGGAACTGGAAATAAGATTTCGAGAGGTGTTGAATCCCTGCTGTCGGCATGTTAACTTCTGCAGATCGCCATGGTGCACACCCCACGCCTGGCTCTTTGCTTAGTGCCCAGTATGCTGATCGCGCCGTGGCCACGGCATATCACGGTAAAGTCACTAATTGGAAACTACTTAGCGCATCAAAGCTGCCAATCGTTGCCTTTCTTCCACAATAAGTATTAACAGAGTAGTCTAGGTTCATCTGACATGCGGACGCTATGCGTGACATCATAACGTTCGGCATAAGCGGCGAAAGAGCTGGTGAGCCTTTGAAGCCGTCCTCAGAGTATGGTTCAACCCTGAAGGATGTGACTTCGCATTGCCTAAATGACGTACTGATGAGAGCATTTCTGAAACCGACAGCTCCAGGTTGGTGGATCTAGAAGACGTGAGTTCTGAATTTGTAAAAGTGCAAGCTGCAAGTCTCAGGAGACGAGCATAGTGTTATTGTCAACGTGCCACGGATAGAGAAAACATGAATGTTAGAAACTGACCGTCAGGGATAACGAGCCGCTCGTTAGGCTCCGCATCGTCCTAGCGCACCCCACAGGGAGATCTCGAGCCACGCTGATCTTCTGGAAATCTCCAACAATGTGACCTGCCAGCAACCAATCTCGCACGCGGTGGCTTGCTTAGCAGCTAATGAAACTGTCGCCATACCTCATCTGTAGAGTAGTGTCGGCCGTCCTACCACAAGCAGCCTGCGCTTAAACACATCTACGAGTCGGGACGGGTACGACCGGCGAACGAGTACTGCAAGGGATGTCCCCTTTGCATCTCGTGATCGCTCCAGGGGCATTAATCTTGTCGCCTCGGAATAGATGCGGCTGCCGCCCGCCAAGCTGCACATCAATCACATTGTCTCATCTCATTCTAGCTGTGAGTGTTCGTCCAGATGCGTAAAGCGTGGCGCTGGTGAGCGAAGCGAGATGAGGAGTAGGTACGACCAGCGGAATGCAGCAAAATACAAATGGATGTGATGACCATGGGAAATAAAATCCGCTGTTCGATGAATGCCAGCAAACACCACGAGGGTGAAAGAGGTTTGGGCGGTAGAGAGAGAGGAGGAAAAGACAACAGTGGAAACCGTATTGGACGCGAGCCTCACTACGTGATTTTATGATTAGCAAACATATCAGTCGATACCTAAACCCAAACAAAGTCGCAGGAGGGGACGCTACCCGTGAAAAAGGAGGGGGAAAAGTTGCCCGTCGTGTTACGGTAAACAGAGGAGCTTGGAGTCGCGGACACCTAACCCGGAACTTGCCGTTTGGCCTCTGTATAGTTAGCCAAGTCAACAAGGAAGACAAAGTGTAGAGGTACGATCACTGTTCTAGGATTTTCATTGAATTATAAAATTTGATTATGAATTTTGGGCATGTATCAAGATGAATTACATGTTGTAACCTCCGACTACTTATTAACCACCACACTGTCTAATACCTCAGTCGGCTAGAAGCTGTCTTCTTGATCCACTGGGCATCCCTCTTGCTCAGCTCCACCGCGCTCCTCTTCCTCTTGGTACTACTGCCTCCGATATTTGCAGCCGTGATGTTGCCGCATTGAGGTGTCTTCAGGCTCTGTCCAAATTGATCGACAGCCCAGATAAGTACACCATTAGACCAACCAAAGCCCTCGACGACTTCATACTCTCCGCCTCCACCAGCTGCATTCGTGCTCTCATCCGCGTACTTCTCGAAGATCGTTCCGTTACCTTGAGAATCGGGAAGCTGCGGAACGCCCTCAGTAGCGCCACCGGTGACACGCCATGTGCAGTATAGAGAGTCGAGATAGCGTTGCGCAAGTCGTAGAGCAAGGTTCTGTGTCCAGACGTAGTCTTGAGTCGTCTGTTCGTCGTCTTCTTCGCTAACTTCCAGGGGTGTGTTGAGCAGGCCCTCCATGAGAATGTACTGCAGCGGTGGCCACACGTTTGGCTCGTCCCATTGTTGGCCAGTCTCAAGATTTGTCGCTGCAATACCACCGGCACGAGAGTCCAAGAGCTCCTCCACACGTGCATAGACACGTCGCATCGCTTTGGGGTCGTTTTTGATGCTGTCTGGTGCGGCGCCCGTCCAGAATGGGTAAAACTGCGAGACCTGGAACCAGACTTGCTTACCAGGCGGTGCCCCCTGTAGTGCGAGAGGCGTGCTTGTATTATCTGCAAGAGTATAGACGTTTTGACTGCTGGAGGTAAGGTTGTAGTCAAAGTAGCTGTAGTGTTCGGACGACCAAAGCAGTGCCGTCATGGCTTCACTACGCTTTGCGGCACGTTCGGCCCACTGCCGCGCAGCGCTGTAGTTTCCTTGATGACGGTGAAACTCGCCGATTGTGATCTCATTGTGATACAAGATTGAATTGAGATCAACTGGAACGGTTTCGATAGTGTTCAATGAGCGAAGCGGGAAGAATGTGTCGGTGACGGCATCCGAAGGGTTGGCAATCCAACGCGCTGTGTAATCATGGCCACTCTCTGCGCCTGATGCCAAGTTTGAGTAGAGTGTAGCCATCTCAGCCTCGGTAAGAGGTCGTGTAGCATTGAACTCTTCACCTTTAGCGTTGAAGTAGGTCGCGTTATTTGCAGTCACATAGTCCTCGTAGTAAGACTCTGGCCTAGGTTGAGTGTTGGATACTGCGTAGTGGTTCAGAGAATAGTTCATGCCCGCGCGCTCGAGCGTCACGGTACGATTGTTCGCCCAGAATTCATACTCCTGCTCTAGAATTGGCAGAGCTCGCTCCAGCAAGGTGTAGTTTTGAGTATACTCCACGTAGATACGGACCATCTGGGTGAGCAGCGGAGGCTGCGATCGGTTCTCGTAGTAGCGTCGGGCGCCGTTGGGAACAAATCCAATGTCCTCGACCAGATCCAGGAAATTCTCTATAATATTTTCAGCGATCTGGGTAAACGATCCCTGGGTGCGGAGAAGGCCTTCGATAATCCAAAAGGAATCCCAGTAATAGGGCTCACGGAATCGTCCACCAGCCACCACGAATGTCCTATTAACGGGAATGAAAGAGTTAACACAGCCAGAGCAGTTTCCGGCTCCGACATAGCGGCGCGTGAGGTCAGGCCAGATGTCAATGACCTGGCGCGTGAAATCCTGGACGACTGAAGAGTTGACATTTTCGAGGAAGTCTGGCTGAGTCTCGAGTTGGTCTGTGGGCACTTCTTCCAGCTCTGAACCTGCCTGGCCAAAGTAAGTAGACAGGAAGTCGTTCAGCGCTGTATTGTTCTCGATCGGCCTTGAGAGGTTGGCAAACGCTGCGAGGACCTCATCTAGCGGGCGTGTTGTCGGCCTGGGTAAGGTTAGTCAAGACACCAGAAATGTGTTTTGGGCGACACTGACAGATCAACGAACGTCTTGGAGTCCGCAAACGGCCTGGCGAGCTCAATCTCACGAAGCACGTCGCCATAGCAGTAGAGGGGCGAGTCGCAAGGTGCAATCACGCTGCCATTGATGAAGAGCGCATTCGCCAATGGCGCGCATGCGGCGAGAGCAGTAATCAACGAGCGCATTCTGGTGGTAATTCCGAATCCGATCCCTCACGACAAAGAAAGACCGAGAGGTCGAACCATTTATTTATACTCTCACTAAGCATGTTTATACAGTCCATTTGGCCGCCGCCCGTGCGCCTCGGGCACACAAGGAATCGTGCCCTTGGTCAACTACATTCACCGGTCTACACGTACGTGGCGCACAGTGACCAAGGCGCGCACCGTCATGCCTAGGGGCCTTTCCAAGAGGGTTGGAAATACCATCCGGCTTCGGCAACGGCTGTGCCGAAAGCGTTAACACGCCTGGCGGTGGCTGCATGGCGAGTGTGGAGTGAACGAGTGATGATGGGGGTTCCCCGCAAAATAGCGCGTAGCGGCTGATGGACAAGCCTTAGCGTGATGTCATCGCTGTCAGCCCCGAGCTTGAATCACGGAACCGACTTGGGTCGCTGCGTTGTCGCAATTCTTACGTCGCCGACTTCCGGCAATGGTTTACTTGGTCGAGCTCACTAGCCCGCACATCAACATATAGCTACAACACCCATCTGCATGCTTGAGCATCAAGTGCCACCTGTCGGCATGTCGCCATCAAGTCATCGTAGACGGTTGGCTGTAAAGAAGTTGTTAGCACTTGACGCGTAAACATAGGACTTTAACTCTGACATTCGCAAAAAAAAAGGCAAAAAAAAAAGACACAATGAGAACGAGGTAAATACAAGAAATAGCTATAAAGAGGCTTTTACAGGCTTTTGATTCTGTAGTAAAGCCGCATCCAACTTTCGTGTTGTTTACGAACCATGAAATTACAGCTTGTCGTGGTGTTGTTCTACTTCAAAATCAACTCGCTTATAAACCGGCCCGTCTTTCAAAATGACGTGGTAGTGGGGTCGCTAGCAGGATGTAGAGGCAACCTCAGCTGGTCTACAAACACCATTCGTATACCAGATTCTCTTGTCATACCAGAGTTACATCCCCTGATATCTATCCTAAACTAAAGAGAGCTCGAAAGTCCTCGGTTTAGTTACCAAAGTACGAGATATTTGCATAATCTTCCGAACAAGGCCCACTGTTGTAACAGGGGGGGCTTTATGTACCAGGCCAAAACATCGACATTAAGCACAATCAAGCCAAAACAAACATGAGCAGCGAACAAGGTTCAGATCAAAAAAGCATTGAGTTGGAAGAAGAGGGTGAGGAAGAGTGGTTCAGAGGGTGCGTTGCGACACTGCAAACCACTCAGAAGGAACAAGAACAGTGAGCGCAGAGGGTTCGTTGGTCCTTGGAGGATAGTTCTCCGATCCTCTTGGGAGGCCTCTGCGGCCAATAGACCCTTTACTCGTCGCAAGCCCTAGCAGCGCTTTCCGAACTCCCAGACCCCGAGATAGACGAAACTTGGATTACCGGAGAACTCGCAATCTCCGAGTCCGATTGTTTTGCCAGTATGGAAGCCTCAGTTGATCTAGCAGGAGCGGAGAAGAGCTGGACCATGATCTTGAATCATCAGCCTGACATTGCGTCTCCAACTCCACTAATGCAGATGTTCTTTGATGACAGTGACAGCATCACGAACTGCCAAGTAACGTTTCTGGGCCCGGATCTTCTGGAATTGGATATTTCAAGCGACACTGTGTCAGATGATATTGATTCGTACGATCTCTAGTATGTCGCTGTGTTAAATGCGGGGAGGCAAGAAGAATATAGTGATACAGAAGACTACGGACTAGAGCAACCATTCGACGGGTATACCCTCTCGGCTTTTGAGCTTTCTCAGGTCGCCGATTACTATCCTGAGTACATGTAGATAGACTTGGGGTCATAAATACTACCGGATTAAACGTGTCTGGCTATCAATCTAGACTATTCTACGTTACAATCATGTTCTTCCAGTTCTGAGAAGACGCTCAAAGCTGAGCTTGGGTTTGCTATTTGAAGCAGTAGCTTCGTCTAGCTTGTGTTTCTTCCCCTCACTTTCTCGCGGAAGGCTCATTATTCATTATTAAGAGAATATCTTTTTTTTTGCTTTTAGGGAGAAGGACTCTGACGTATTGTCTTTACACGTGGGCAAATACAAATGGATGCAGAGGCAGTGTAGTAATACATAGATCATATACTCCTTTCCATTTTTACGAACTTTTGTGTTTGCCGGGTAGAGGCATGTTACCCGTTTGGACTTTTTTGAATTATGATACCCCCTATAGCATCAGAAAATCATACTCCTTTCCTACTCTGCCAAAGGCTAGAAAGCGTGCGTTCAATCTCTATCTCTTTCCTTAAATACAAAACTAAGAATACGCAGCATTTTTTTGCCACAAGATTAGATTAGGCTCGGGATTCATGACGGTAGTGGTATAATCACAGGGCTTGAGAAAAGGTCAAGATGGATGAGACGTCTGCGCAATCTTGACAATCGCAACTTCCGCGGTGTTTTTTACTATTTCAAATTTTTATTCTATTAATTCTATGCCTGAACCTCCTACGAGTTAAATCCTACTATTTCCAGGTACCGTAGCC
>Ga0265797_10003496_pt1 | contig 25008 bp, 25 predicted proteins | sample P2T30metagenome_FD_192433 | JGI IMG/M metagenome (GOLD analysis project Ga0265797, IMG submission 192433) | Plant litter microbial communities from East Loma Ridge, Irvine, California - P2 T30 | ecosystem: Environmental > Terrestrial > Plant litter > Unclassified | place: USA: California... | reverse complement strand
TGGCTTCCTGCGGCACCGCCAGCGTGCCGATGAACTCGCGCAGCGCTTCACGGGTAATACCCTTGCCGCGGGTCAGTTCTTTCAACTGTTCGTACGGGTTTTCGATGCCGTAGCGGCGCATCACGGTTTGCACCGGCTCGGCCAGCACTTCCCAGTTGGCGTCCAGATCCTGCTCCAGGCGCGCCGCATTGACTTCCAGCTTGTTCAGGCCGCGCAGGCAGCTGTCGTAGGCCAGCAGGGCGTAGCCGAAGCCGACGCCGATATTGCGCAGCACGGTCGAGTCGGTCAGATCGCGCTGCATGCGCGACACCGGCAGTTTATCCGCCATGTGGCGCAGCACCGCATTGGCCAGGCCAAGGTTGCCTTCAGAGTTTTCGAAGTCGATCGGGTTGACCTTGTGCGGCATGGTCGACGAACCGATTTCGCCGGCTTTCAGTTTCTGCTTGAAGTAGCCCAGCGACACATAGGTCCAGATGTCGCGGTTCAGGTCGAGCAGGATGGTGTTGGTGCGCGCGATGGCGTCGAACATCTCGGCCATGTAGTCGTGCGGCTCGATCTGGATCGTGTACGGGTTGAAGGTCAAACCCAGGCGCTGTTCGATCACGTTCTTCGAGAAGGTCGGCCAGTCGAAGTCGGGATACGCCGACAGGTGGGCGTTGTAGTTGCCCACGGCGCCATTCATCTTGCCCAGGATCTCGACGTCGGCGATGCGTTTGACGGCGCGTTGCAGGCGCGCGACCACGTTGGCCATTTCCTTGCCCAGGGTGGTCGGGCTGGCGGTCTGGCCGTGGGTGCGCGACAGCATCGGCAGCGCGGCATTGGTGTGGGCGATCTCGGTCAGCTTGGCGATGATCGATTGCAGGGCCGGCAGCAGCACGCCGTCGCGCGCGGCTTTGAGCATCATGCCGTGCGAGGTGTTGTTGATGTCTTCCGAGGTGCAGGCGAAGTGGATGAATTCGCTCGCGGCGACCAGTTCCGGCACGTCCTTGACCTGCTCCTTGAGCCAGTACTCGACCGCTTTCACGTCGTGGTTGGTGACCGCTTCGATTTCCTTGATGCGCGCTGCGTGCTGCTCGCCGAACTCGCTCGCCATGCGCTCGAGGTGGGCATTCGCTTCGGCGGAGAATGGCTTGATCTCGGCGAAGCCGGCCTGCGACAGTGCCTGCAGCCATGCGATCTCGACCTTCACGCGGTGGTGCATGAAGCCGGTTTCCGACAGGATCGGACGCAGCTTGTCGGTCTTCGATGCGTAGCGGCCGTCCAGTGGCGACAGCGCCGAAAGGGTGGGTGAAATTGCAGGAGTCGAGGCGGTGGAGGTCATGGCGAGCGGTCCGGGCAAAAACGCGGATTTTACCATCGTCCGGGCTGCGCTCCTTGCGCGATCAGCCTCGCACATGCGGCCGGGGTCAGGATTTGCCGCCGGGGCCGATGTTATACTGGGCGTCGATTCCCTACTGCGACCTTCCATGAAACTCATCGGTTCTGTTACCAGCCCCTACGTCCGCAAGGTCCGTGTCGTCATGGCGGACAAGAAGCTCGACTACGCGCTGGTCGAGGAAAATGTCTGGGCCGCCGACACCACCATCGGGCAGACCAACCCGCTGGGCAAGGTGCCGTGCCTGGTAATGGAAGACGGCAGCAAACTCTACGATTCGCGCGTGATCGCCGAGTACCTCGATACCTTGACGCCGGTGTGCAAGCTGTTGCCGCCGAACGGCCGCGAACGGGCCCAGGTCAAGACCTGGGAAGCGCTGGCCGACGGCGTGCTCGACGCCGCCGTGCTGGTGCGCCTGGAGCAGACCCTGCGTCCGCCAGAGCAGCAGAGCCGGGAATGGATCGAGCGCCAGTGGGGCAAGGTGCATGCCGGCCTGCGCGCCATGTCCGAGGGACTGGGCGATGACGCCTTCTGCATGGGCATCCACTACACACTGGCCGATGTCGCCGTCGGCTGCGCGCTGGGCTGGCTGGCGTTCCGCTTCCCCGACATCGACTGGCGTGGCGACTACCCGAACCTGGCGCGCCTGTTCGATAAACTGTCCGAACGGCAGTCGTTCAAGGACAGCGTTCCGTTTTCGGCATGAGCGGCGCGGGCGCGTCTGCGCTGTCCGGCGGCTTGAGCGCGAACACCGGGGTGAGCGTCATCTTCGGCGAAGCGCTGGTCGACGATTTCCATCACGAGCAGGTGGTCGGCGGCGCGCCGTTCAATGTGGCGCGCCACCTGGCCGCCTTCATGGCGCCGCAGCTGATGATCACCCGTATCGGCGCCGACCGCGCCGGCAGCCTGGTGCGCGCCGAGTTCGAGCGCTTCGCCATGAGCGAAGCCGGGCTGCAGGTCGACCCGATCGAAGAGACCGGCCGCGTGCTGGTCGAGCGCGCGCCGAAAGGCCACCGCTTCACGATCCTGCCCAACCAGGCTTACGATTTCATCGCGCGCGAGCAGGCGCTGACGGCTCTGCAGTCGGTGGAGCCGGGGCTGGTCTATTTCGGCACCCTGGCCCAGCGTAACGAAGCGGCGCGCAACGCACTCACGGCGTTGCTCGAGGCGAGCCAGGCGCCGCGCTTTCTCGACCTGAACCTGCGCGACGGTCAGCACGATGAACGGCGCGTCACGCGTTCGCTGCAGGCGGCGCAGTTCGTCAAGGTCAACGAAGAAGAATTGCAGGCGCTGTTCGGCTGGTACTTCCAGATCCAGCCCGAGGATCCGGCGTTGGCTGCCGACCAAGTGCATGCCTCGTGCCAGGCCTTGCTGCGCATGTTCTCGCTCGACGCGCTGATCGTCACACTGGGCCACCGCGGCTCGGTCTACTTCGGCAGCGACGGCCGGGTGGTGAGCACGCGCGACACGCCGGCGCCGCCGTTCGTGATCGATACGGTGGGGGCGGGCGACGCCTTCGCGGCGATCTTCTTGCTGGGGAAGGCGCGCGGCTGGCCGCTGGAAGTGGCGCTGGCGCGGGCCAACGAGTTCGCCGGCGCGATCTGCGCGATCCCGGGCGCGGTGCCGCAGGATATGGGGTTCTACGACAAGTGGATGGCGCGCTGGCGCTAACCAGGCCGCCATCCCATGTATAAAGAAACCCGAGTGCTGCGTTTGGCCGTCAGCACAGCTGCCGGCCAAAACATCATCAAGCCGCGATCTGGCTCTGCAGGTAGTTCTGGATGCCGACCTTGACGATCAGGTCGAGCTGGGTCTCGAGCCACTCGATGTGCTCTTCGGTGTCTTCCAGGATCATCAGGAACAGGTCGCGCGACACGTAGTCGGCAGCCGCTTCACAGGCGGCGATGCCTTCCTTGACCGTCACCTGTGCGCCACGTTCCAGCTTCAGGTCGCATTCCAGCATTTCCTGGGTCGATTCGCCGATCATCAGCTTGTGCAGCGCCTGCAGGTTCGGCAGCGCGTCGAGCATCAGGATGCGGTCGATCAGCTTGTCGGCGTGCTTCATCTCGCCGATCGATTCTTCGTATTCTTTCTTGCCCAGCTTTTCCAGACCCCAGTGGCGGTACATACGCGCGTGCAGGAAGTACTGGTTGATCGCGGTCAGTTCGTTGGTCAGCTGTGCGTTCAGCAGACGGATGACGTTTGGATCGCCTTTCATGGGAGTGCCCTCAGTATGTTTTGAATGGGTTCCATGATAGCAAACAGACCCCCATCGAAACGATCATAAAGGGATAAAAATAGCTAAAAATCGCGAATAAATGAGAGCAAAAGCCACAAAATCGCGCGTAATAGCAACCGTTCTCACTCCATCATGAAAACGCTTCTCGTTACCGAAAAATTGCAGCGCCGCTGCCCGCTGTCCTCGTGTTTATCCGGCATCGATCGCCACGACGGCGCCGGCTTGCACCAGCTGATCCAGGAACCACGCCGCGTCCATCAAGAGTTCTGGAAAATACAGGCCTGCAGCGGCGGCGGGTTGCTGTTCCAGTCCCAGTACCGTCGACAGCGTCAATGCCGTGCTCAAGCCCGTCAGTGCAGACTGCCCCGGCGCGAACTCGATGCTGGAACGGCGCGATTGCGCCACGCCACCATATTCGCCATCGACTTCGACCAGGATTTCGGTAGCGATGCCGGCGCTGCGCAGGCGGCTCGACGACGCCGCCATCGCCAGGTCGAAGCGGATCGCTTGCGCACCGCTGGCCGCATGCAGGCTGACGATGTCGTACGGGGCGAAAGCGTCCGCCTCGAGCGTGCGGCCATCGAGCGCCACGATCGTACGGCGCGCGCCGGCGCCACGCAGCCATACGCGGCGGCCATCGGCGAAGGCCAGCGCGCCGCTTCCCTGTTCGCCGGCGTGCTCCATGTCGGCGATGGCGGTCGGCCCGGTGGCGTCGCGTTCGTCCACGATCGCGCTGATGGCGATCGAGCGCACGTGCTCCAGAGTCTGCGCCGTGCGCCCGGCCAGGAGCACGGCCGGGCCGCCGTTCCAGTGGCTGGCCAGCACAATGGGGGCAGCAGTTGGACGGCGCATGAAGTGCGCCATCTCGGCGCCCACTTCCGCCAGCCAGTTGCCGATGCTGAGATAAGGGATGCCGAGGTCTTGCGCCAGCGTCAAGCCATGCAGGCCCTCGTCGGGCGCCAGCATGACGATCGCCCCCGGCGCCAGTTCGCGGCTGAGCCCCAAACGCGGCTTGCCGATATCGATCTTCACGGCTTGCGCCGTGCCGGTTTCCAGCGCGACCGCTTCGGCCTTGCCCATGTCGCGCGCGCCGATCAGGATCGGCATATGTGGATGGCGCGCGCGAAAATACGTCACTGCCTGGCGTCCGACGACGCCGGTCCCGCCGGCGAACAGTACTGGTGCTGTCATGTGGTTCTCCATTACAAAATGGTGTGCATTCATACGGGGTAACGCGATCTGGAACGGCCGCGCAGGATGACTACGCCGCGCGGCGCGCTGGATAGTGCCGGCCGAGCCAATCGATGGCGAGCCGGTTCACCGCCGCCGGTTTCTCTTCCGCGCTCCAGTGCCAGCAATCGGCCAGCACGTGGCGCTCGAGCCGCTTCACATAGGCATCCATGCCGGCGGTCATGCTTGGCCTGAGCACCACGTCGTTGGCGGCGGACAGCATCAGCGCCGGCGCGTGAATGGTCTGGTCGACAGCGCGTCCGGCCTGCCAGTTGCGCGAGATATTCCGGTACCAGTTGATCGCTGGCGTGAAGCCGGTGCGCTGGTACTGGCCGACATAGAAATCGAGCTCCTGCGCGTTGAGTACATCGCGTCCCGGCAATTGCGGCGGCACTGGCTGCCCGTAATACACCATGTGCCGCACCTCCGGCGGCAAACGGTTCCAGCCGGCGGGCGTACCGAGGTCCTTGCGCAGCGAGGCGCGCAGGGCGGCGCGCGGATCGGCGTTCATTACCGTATCGGCGGTTTGGCTGTCCTGGAACATCAAGACGTACATCTCGGGACGGTAGATCTGGCGCATCTGCACGACTGGATCGATGTCGGGCGCCGCGACGAAGCCGCGCCGGGCGGGATCAGCGCTGCGCACCAGGTCCGGGTGCAGCCACAGCATCCAGTGCGGGATGTGCGGGGTATTGAGCGAGATCACCCCGGCCACGCGCCGGCGCTGCAGCAGGGCCATTTGCCAGGCCAGCAGGCCGCCCCAGTCGTGGCCCATGAACACCGCCTGCTGTTCGCCGAGGGCGTCGAGCAGGCCGGCCAGGTCGCCGGTCAGGTGGTCGATGTCGTAGGCTTCTACCTGCGTCGGCATGTCGCTCAGCCCGTATCCGCGCAGATCGGGGACAATGACGCGGTAGCCAGCTGCGGCCAGCGCCGGAATCTGATGGCGCCAGGTATAGGCCAGGCCGGGAAACCCATGCAGCAGGACCAGCGCCGGGCCGGTGCCGGCCTCGTACACGGCCAGGCGGATGCCGTTGGTGGCGATCATGCGCACCGCTGGCATTGCCGGTGTCGTTGGCTGTTGGGCGAACGCCGGTAAAAACGGGCTCAGCGCAGCAGCGCCCAGCCCGGCCAGCAGGGTTCTGCGAGAGAGATTGGTCATGGTTTTCCTTGAAGAGAACGTCGTCAGGGGAATCGCATCGAGCAATGTTACGATTAGTAAGTTACCATTAGTAGTATGCGCGATAATCAGACGTTGTCAAGGAAGGATTGGAATGATGAAGAAGCTGTCCAGGGCCGAGCGCCGTGCGCAACTGCTGGAGGTGGCGCAGGCGATCGTGCGTGAACATGGGACCGACGCCCTGACGCTGGGCGCGCTGGCCGAACGGGCAGGGGTCAGCAAACCGATCGCCTACAGCCATTTCGACACCCGCTCAGGGCTGATGATCGCGCTGTCCACGGCGATCATGGCGCGCCAGATCGACGATCTGGCGCAGGTGCTCGAACACACGCCGGCCAGCCTGGACGAGGTGGCGCAGGTGTTGGCGCAGCAGTATATGGAGTGCACGACCACGATCGGACCCGAGTGGCATGCAATTTCGGCCGCGCTGCGGGGCGACGCACAGATGGATGCTTATCAATGCGAAACGGTGCGCAGCCATGCCGCTTTCTATGCCGAGGTGCTGGCGCCGTTGTCTGCGCTGCCTGCAGCGGTGGTGCGGCGGCGCTGCGTCGGTATCCTGGGCGCTGCCGAGGCCTTGTCGGACGAGATGGTGCGGGGGGGATGCAGCAGGGAGCAGGCGACGGACGATCTTGCCGGGCTGTTGGTCAACTGGCTGCAGCCTGCAGCCAAGGTCAGCTGAAAATCAGGCAGCCTGTGGAACGCGGCGCACTTCGGTGATCGTGGTCTTGCTGTCGATATGGTCGTGCAGGACTTCGCGTGCATAGCTGACGCAGGTGCCGCACATGGTGCCGACGCCGAGTTCCTTGCGCAGCTCGGCGATCGACGAGATGCCGAGCTCGGCCGCCTGGCGGATTTCACGGTCGGAGATGTTGTTGCAGACGCAGACGATCATTTTCTGAACCCTTGCTGTTTATACTACAAAATGCGAATCATTCTCATTTGCGTTGCTATTTTCTGTAAACCCGGCCGTAATTGCAAGCGGATTTTGCAATCTGCGCGCATCTTTTTGATGAGTGGGGCATAAGCCATGACAAGCTGCAAATAGTAATAATTCGCATTTAGGGCTATGATGTCGGAATCTGTCTCATCAGCGCTACAGCCACTATCCCGGAAGCCGCCATGACCCAAGTCCCCTCCCTGACCACGCTCGACTCGCTCAAAGCGGGCCAGAGCGCTACCGTGATCCACCTGGCGCCGCACGCGCAGCAAGGTGGCGTCGACGTTCAGCGCCGCCTGATGGAACTTGGCTTCGTGCCGGGTGAACGCATCCGCGTGCTGAAACGCGTGCTGGGCGGCCCGCTGGCCGTCAAGGTCGGCGAATCGACCTTTGCCCTGCGCCGCTTCGAAGCGGCCCTCGTCTCGATCAAGCCGGAATAACTTAATGGGTGTCATGGAACCACAAGCGTCGTCGCAGGCAACGGCGCGTACGCCGCTGATCGCACTGCTGGGTAACCCGAACTGCGGCAAGACTGCGCTGTTCAACCGTCTTACCGGCTCGCGCCAGAAGGTCGCCAACTACGCCGGCGTCACCATCGAGCGCAAGGAAGGCAGCTTCACCTCGCCCGCCGGCCAGCGCTTCCGCGTGCTCGACCTGCCGGGCGCCTATAGCCTCAATGCCCAGACTCCGGACGAAGGCATCACGCGCGACGTGGTGGCCGGCCTGCGCGCCGGCGAAGCGCCGCTTGACGCGGTGCTGTGCGTGGTCAACGCCACCAACCTGCGCCTGAATTTGCGCCTGGTGCTCGAGCTGCGCCGCCTCGGCCTGCCGATGATGCTGGCCCTGAACATGGTCGACGTCGCGAAAAAGCGCGGCATCGAGATCGACACCGCCAAGCTGTCGCAAGAACTGGGCATGCCGGTGGTCGAAACAATCGCGATCCAGAGCGGCGGCGAACAGGCCCTGCTGGCTGAACTCGACCGCATGTCGTTTGACGCGCCGGTCAAGGCCAAGCCCTTGTCGGCAATCGACGAAGTGCCGCTCGAAGAGACCCAGCGCGAAGTGCGCCGCATCCTGGCCGCCGCCGTCTCCACCACCAAGGACACCGGCAACCTGACCGAGAAGATCGACAATGTGGTGCTGCACCCGGTGGCCGGCCCGGTCATTCTGGCGGCGCTGATGTTCGTGATCTTCCAGGCTGTGTTCAGCTGGGGCGACCTGCCGATCGAACTGATCGAAGGCGGGATGACGGCGTTTGGCGAAGCGGTCGGCAACCTGCTGGGCGAAGGCATGCTGCACAGCCTGATCGTGGACGGCATCATCGCCGGCGTCGGCAGCGTGCTGGTGTTCCTGCCGCAGATTCTGATCCTGTTCTTCTTCATCCTGCTGCTGGAAGACGTCGGCTACCTGCCGCGCGCTGCCTTCCTGTTAGATCGCATCATGGGCAGCGTCGGCCTGTCGGGACGCGCCTTCCTGCCGCTGCTGTCGTCGTTCGCCTGCGCGATCCCCGGCGTCATGGCCGCGCGCACGATCCAGAATCCGCGCGACCGCCTGGTGACGATCATGATCGCGCCGTTGATGACGTGTTCGGCGCGCCTGCCGGTGTATGCGCTCCTGATCGCGGCCTTCATCCCGGACCGCGCGGTGGGCTTTTTCAACCTGCAGGGCCTGGTGCTGTTCGTGCTGTACTTCGCCGGCATCGTCTCGGCGATGGCGGTGGCCTGGTTCATGAAGCGCCGCAGCGAATACAAGCAGCAGGCGCTGATGCTCGAGCTGCCCGCCTACCACTGGCCGCAACCGGGCGCACTCGCTTCGGGCCTGCTCGAACGCGCCAAGATCTTCCTGATGCGCGTCGGTACCCTGATCCTGACCATGATGATTTTGCTGTGGGTGCTGTCGAGCTTCCCGGGCGCCCCGGCTGACGCCACCCATCCGCCGATCTACTACAGCGTGGCCGGCATGATCGGCCGCGCGCTGGAAGTGATCCTGGCGCCGATCGGCTTCAACTGGCAGATCGCGATCGCGCTGGTGCCCGGCATGGCGGCGCGCGAAGTCGCGGTCGGCGCGCTCGGCACCGTGTATGCGCTCTCGGGTGGCGACGAAGTGGGCGACGCGCTGGCGCCGATGATCGCGCAATCGTGGTCGCTGGCCACCGGCCTGGCGCTGCTGGCCTGGTACGTGTATGCGCCGCACTGCCTGCCGACGCTGGCCACCGTGGCGCGCGAAACCGGCAGCCGCAAGTACGCCTGGATCATGGCCGGCTACATGTTCGCGCTGGCCTATGTCGCCGCCTTCATCGTCTACCGCGTCACCCTCGCCATTACCGGAGCTTGATCATGCAAGAGCTGGCTGTCGTCGTTATCGTCTCGTTTGCCGCGCTGTACCTGGGCGCGAAGTACATGCCGGCCGGTCTGCGCGCGCGTCTCGTGAATCACCTGGCGCGCGACGGCCGCAGGTCGACGCTGGCCAACTGGCTGGGCAAGGGCGGCGGCGGCGCCTGTGGCGGTGGCAGCTGCGGCACCGGCTGCGCGTCGAACAGCGCGCCGACCTCGCCAACCAGGCATCGCGTGATCAAGCTGCACCAGAAGCACTAAGCCTGCTGCGCCCGTTCGGCCAGCGCCGCAATCAGGCGCTGCGCATCGTACGGCGCATGCACCTTGATGTCGTTGTCGAAGTAGCAGTAGACGTCGCGCGCGCTGCGTTTTGGCGGCGCCTTGTTCGACACCAATGCCGCATCCTGCGGTTGTCCCCCACGGCGCCAGGCGTCGATCTTGTCGGCCCAGCGCAAGGTCGCCTCGTCGTCGTAGCCGCTGGCATACAGTTCCTTGTCGCCGTGCAGGCGCACGTAGACGAAATCGGCCGTGACATCCTCGATCTGCGGCCAGCGCCCGGCCGTATCGGCCACCACCAGCGCCACCTTGTACTTGCGCAGCAGGGCGATGAAGGCCGGGTCGCGAAAGCTCTCGTGGCGGATCTCGAGCGCGTGGCGCAGCGCACGGTTCGGCCCCGCGTCCAGTGACACCCGGCCTTCCATCCGTTCTTCATAACCGCGCGCCAGCGCCAGCGCGGCGTCGGTGTCTTGCGGCAGCAGCGACAGAAAGCGCGCCAGGCGCTGCGGCTCGAAGGCGGCGTTGGGCGGCAGCTGCCACAGGAACGGGCCGAGTTTTTCGCGCAGCTCGAACACGCCCGAGGCCAGCACATTGGCCAGCGGTTTCTCGATATCGCGCAGGCGCAGCATGTGGGTCAGGAAGCGGTTGCCCTTGATGGCGAAGACAAAGCCGGGCGGGGTGGCCGCGTACCAGGCGGCGTAGCTGGTCGGGCGTTGCAGCGAATAGAACGAACCGTTGATCTCGATGGTGGGCAGCTGGCGCGAGGCATGGTCGAGCTCGCGCGCCTGGGCCAGGCCGGGCGGATAGAACTTGCCGCGCCACGGCGCGTAGCGCCAGCCGGAGATGCCGATGTGGGTTGCGCCGATCATGGGTCGACGATACGCCGCGCGTGCGGCGATCGCGGTGCGCTGACGCACCGAGCCGGCAAGCAGGGGGCCGCTTCCCTTTTGGCAAAGCCGCAACAATGCTAAGCTAGCGCCCATTGTCACTCCTTGTCAGCGCCACCTTGCCATGATCGTCGTCCATCACCTGAACAACTCGCGCTCGCAGCGCATCCTGTGGCTGCTCGAAGAGCTGGGTCTGGAATACGAGATCAAGCGCTACCAGCGCGATCCGAAGACCATGCTGGCCCCGCCCGAACTGAAAGCCGTGCACCCGCTGGGCAAGTCGCCGGTGATCACCGACGACGCTCTGGTGGTGGCCGAATCGGGCGCCATCATCGAGTACCTGGTCGAGCGCGAAGGCGGCCGTTTCGCGCCCGCCACCGGCACCCCGGCGCGCCTGCGCTATTCCCACTTCCTGCATTACGCCGAAGGCTCGATGATGTCGCCGCTGCTTCTGAAGCTGGTGTTCGACAAGGTCGAGAGCAGCCCGATGCCGTTCTTCGTCAAACCGATCGCGCGCGGCATCGCGCAGAAAGTCAAGGGCAGCTTCGTGCTGCCGCAGATCGCGCTGCACCTGGGTTACCTGGAAGCGGAACTGGGCAAGCACCCATGGTTCAGCGGCGAAGAATTCACCGCCGCCGACATTGCCCTGAGCTTCCCGCTGGAAGCGGCGGCCGCGCGCGGCGGCCTGAATGACAAGTATCCGCGCCTGCAGGATTTCCTGAAGCGCATCCACGCCCGTCCGGCCTACGCGCGCGCGTTGGAACGCGGCGGCGAATACCAGATCGGCAAGGCATAAAAGGCGTCGAGCGTAGTATGGCCAAGCTGCTCGCCATCGACGGCCTGAACATCGTACGGCGCGTGTACGAGGCCAGTCCCGAACCGGATTCGGACCTGAAAGCCAGCATCGCGCTGCGCCACGCGTTCTCGTCGTTTCGCAAGGTACTCGAGACGCACGCGCCGACCCACGTCTTGGCCGCCTTCGACTATGGCGGCGAGACCTGGCGCCATGCGCTGTACCCGCGCTACCGCGAGGGCAGGGCGGCCATGCCGGCCGAACTGCGCGCGGCGCTGCCCGAATTCCACGAGCGCCTGCGCGGCGCCGGCCTGCACGTGTTGAGCATTCCCAGCGTGGAAGCCGACGACGTGATCGCCACCGGCGTGATGCGCTGGTTATCCGAAGGGCGCGGCGACGCCATCGTCGCCACCACCGACAAGGACCTGCATCCCCTGATCGCGCACGGCGCGCTGGTGTGGGACCACTTCAAGAACGAGTGGCACGACGACGCCTGGGTGCGCAACCGTTTCGGCGTCGCGCCGGAACGGCTGCACGATCTGTTGGCGCTGATGGGCGACCCGACCGACGGCGTGCCAGGGGTGTCGAAGATCGGCATGAAGACCGCGGCGCGCCTGCTCAATGCCTACGGCAGCCTGGACGCCGTGGTGGCGGGCGCCGGCATCCTCAAGACGCCGCTGGGGGAAAGGCTGCGCGCCGAGCGTGAGATACTCGAGGTGTCGCGCTGCCTGGTTTCGCTCAAGCTCGACGTCAAGCTGGGCGTGAGCTGGAACATGCTGGCCTATGAATCACATTAGAAAAGAACGTCGCAAGACGGGTAACCAGGGGATGGGCAAGCGATGCTCAAGGCCGTAATCGTGGATGGAAACGCGGTCTCGCGTTCGATGCTGGGCACCGTGCTGGCCGACGGCAGCTACGACGTGGTGGGGGCGACCCATACCAGCGCGGCGGCCTATGCGCTGGCGCTGAAGCACCACCCGCACGTGCTGTGCATCGCGCGCGAGCAGATCGAGGACGGCGGCAACGTGGTCGAACAACTGCGCCGCGACCTGCCCAAGACCCTGATCTTCATGGTCTCCGGCACGCTCGATGCGCCAGCGGTGCAGGCGGCGGTGGCGCGCGGCGTGCACGGCTTCATCGTCAAGCCGTTCAAGGCCGACACCGTGCTCAAGACGATCCGCAATACCGTGATCGCGTTCGTCAAGAAACAGCAGCAGGCGCCGGCCAATCCGGACTGACACCGGGCCCTGCGCAACTCAGGTACGGCGCCGGATCTCGTCCGCGGCGATGCTCGCCAGTTCGCGCAGCGCGCGCAGTTCGCGTTCGCGCAGGCGGCGCGGCTCGCTGTCGAGCACGCACAGCGTCCCCAGCGCATGGCCGCTTGCAGCGCGCAGCGGATAGCCGGCATAGAAGCGGATGTGCGGTTCGCCCGTTACCAGCGCATTGGCGGCAAAACGCGCATCTTCGCGCGCATCTTCGACCACGAACAACCCCTCCCCCATGATCGCGTGGCTGCAAAACGCCATCTCGCGCGGCGTTTCGCTGCGCTGCATGCCGACGCGCGACTTGAACCACTGGCGCCGCGCCGACAGCAGCGTGAGCAGCGCCATCGGGCAATCGGTGGCGTGGGTAGCCAGCCAGGTAATCCGATCGAAGACCTCTTCCTGCGGCGAATACAGCAGGCCGCTCGCTTCCAGCGCCGCCAGCCGGCGCGCTTCATCCGGCGCAATCGGGTAGGGCGGATCGGCGGGCGGGTGGAACTCGGCATGCGGTTGCGTGGGGCCGGTTTTGAGGCGGGTGTCGGCCGCTGCCGCCTGGCGCTCCAGCAGATGGATCACGGTGCTGCGATGCACCCGCCGGTGCCCGCCGGGCGTCTTCCACGCGGGTAGCGCGCCGCTTTCCATCCATTGCTGGGCGGTGCTGACGGCCACGCCCAGCAACTGCGCCGCTTCGGTGGTGGTCAGGATCGGATCGTCGTTGTTGGAACTTGTTTTCATGGAGCCGATATGTCGCGTTGGTACATCTATTTTACACGAAGCAACAAAATTTGACGAATTTGACGATATAATTGGCGATAATTGTTGACTCTGAGTTTATTTTTGGCAACAATAGGTTCCATTCCATCAATTTCGTCATTTGCGCGCATGTGCGTACTTGCCCAAGCTGCCATGAATTCCTCGCCCAACGCTTTGCTGCACACTCCGCCTCCGTATGAAGTCGCGCGCCTTGAGACGCTGCGCCACCTCGAGTTGCTGGACACGCCGCCGAGCGAAGCGTTCGACCGCATTACGCGCATGGCGGCACAGCTATTCAACCTGCCGATCGCTGCGGTGTCGCTGACCGATAGCGATCGCCAGTGGTTCAAGTCCAAGTACGGCATCTCGCATGACAGCATTCCGCGCATCAAGGCGCCGTGCGCTACGGTGGCCGACACCGGCGGTTTGCTGATCGTGCCGGACCTGCGCGACGACCCGTATTTCGCCGACAGCGGCTTGGCCGAAGCCGGAATCCGCTTCTACGCCGGCGCGCCGCTGCGCACCAGGGAAGGCTACTGCCTCGGTGCGATGTGCGTGCTGGGCACCGAGCCGCGCCAGGTAACGCCGGAAGAAAGCCAGTCGCTGCAGGACCTGGCGACGATAGTGATGGCGCAGATCGAATTGCAGCACGCGCTGGGCCGCATCGATCCGGTCAGCGGCCTGCCCAACCGCAATCAGTTCATCAGCGATTTCTGCGACCTCGAGCTGGCCGAAGCGGCCGGCAGCATGCGCCTGGCGGCCCTGGTCAGCCTGGGTACGCCGCAGCAGATGAGCGACGCGCTGCGCGTGATGGGTTCGGGCTATCTGGAAGACCTGGTGCGCGAAACGGTGCCGCAGCTGCGCCTGTCGGGCGCCGGCAAGATCTATCACGTCGCCGCCGCGCAATTTGCCTTCCTGGCGCCGCGCGACGCCTCGCTCGAGCAGTTCAGCGCCCAGATGCAGGCCTGGCTCGACGCCCGCGCCAGCTACGGCCAGGCGGGCTTCATCACCACCACCACGGTCGGCATTGCGCCTTTCACGGTCGGCAAGACCGAGGGCCAGGATTTGCTGCGCAATATGCACAGCGCGGCCTATGATGCGCTGGCCGCCGAACGCTGCGTGCGCGTGTTCTCGAGCGAGCACGATGCGATCCTGCAGCGCCGCTTCTGGCTGGTGAGCGCGTTCGGCGCGGCCCTCAACAACCCGGGCCAGCTGCGCCTGGTGTACCAGCCGAAGGTGGCGCTGAGGGATGACGCCTGTGCCGGCGTCGAGGCGTTGCTGCGCTGGACCCATCCCGAACAGGGCGAGATCTCGCCCGGCGAATTCATTCCCGTGATCGAAGGCACCTCGCTGGCGCGCGCCACCACCGAATGGGTGCTGCAGGCCGCAATGCGCCAGATGGTCGCCTGGCGCGAAGAAGGCCTGGAACTGCGGGTGGCGGTGAATGTGTCGGCCGTGAACCTGGAAGAGCCGGACTTCTGCGACCGCGTGCTGGCGCTGCTGGGGCATCACGTGTTGGCCCCGTCCTGCCTGGTGCTGGAACTGACCGAGAGCGCCCTGATGCGCAATCCGAAGGTGGCGCAGGCCACGCTCGAACGCCTGGGAAACGCCGGGGTACAGCTGGCGATCGACGATTTCGGCACCGGCTACAGCAGCCTGGCCTACCTCCAAAGCCTGCCGGCGAACGTGGTCAAGATCGACCAGAGCTTCATCCGCAATATCGGCCAGGACGAACGCCAGCGCGCGCTGGTGCAGACCATGATCAAGCTGTCGCACGACCTGGGGCACAAGGTGGTGGCCGAAGGGGTGGAGACGATCGAGACCGAGCACTTCCTGCGCGCGGCCGGGTGCGACGAGGTGCAGGGGTATTTGTATGCGCGGCCGCTGGCGCCGCTGGCGCTGGTGGAATGGCTGGCGGCGCGCGCTTGAACTACTGTTAAAAAAAACCGTCATCACCGCCAGCGGCGGATAGAACGGTTTTACAAACTCGGGTAAGTCGGCGTAGCGGCTATGTGTTCAAACGCTCAAGCACCCGAACGCGCATCGATAATCCCGCCACCCAGGCACACGTCGCCGTCATACAGCACGGCCGATTGCCCCGGCGTCACCGCCCATTGCGGCTCCATGAAGTCGAGCGCAAAACGCGACAGCCCTTCGGCCTGCACGCGGCAAGCCACGTCGGCCTGGCGATAGCGGGTCTTGGCCGCCAGCGTGCGCGCATCGGGCGCTTCGCCCGCGATCCAGCTGGCCTGGCCCGCTTCCAGGCGGTTCGACAACAGCCACGGATGATCGTGACCCTGCACGATGTAGAGCGTGTTGGCGTCGATGTCCTTGCGCGCCACGAACCACGGCTCGCTGATGCCGTCGGCGCTCTTGCGCGATTTAAGGCCGCCGATGCCGATGCCCTTGCGCTGGCCCAGCGTGTAGAACGACAGGCCGACGTGTTCGCCCACCGTGCTGCCATCGTCCAACTTGATCGGCCCTGGCTTGTACGACAGATAGCGGTTCAGGAAGTCGCGGAACGGGCGCTCGCCGATGAAGCAGATGCCGGTCGAATCCTTCTTCGCCGCGTTCGGCAGCTGCAGTTTCTCGGCAATCTTGCGTACTTCGGTTTTCGGGATCTCGCCCAGCGGGAACAGGGATTTGGAGAGCTGCGCCTGGTTCAGGCGGTGCAGAAAATAGCTCTGGTCCTTGGTGGCGTCGAAGGCTTTGAGCAGCTCGAACTTGCCATTGCCGGTGTTCTCGCGCACGCGCGCGTAGTGGCCGGTGGCGATCAGGTCGGCGCCCAGCTTCATCGCATGGTCGAGGAAAGCCTTGAACTTGATCTCGGCGTTGCACAGCACGTCCGGGTTGGGGGTGCGGCCGGCCTGGTATTCGCGCAGGAATTCGGCGAACACGCGGTCCTTGTATTCGGAGGCGAAGTTGACCGCCTCGATGTCGACGCCGACCACGTCGGCCACGCTGGCCGCGTCGATCCAGTCCTGGCGCGTCGAACAGTATTCGGAATCGTCGTCGTCTTCCCAGTTCTTCATGAACAGGCCGACCACGTCGTAGCCTTGTTCCTTCAGCATCCATGCCGCGACCGAGGAGTCGACCCCGCCCGACATCCCGATCACGACTTTTTTCTTGCGCATGTTACGTCCGTTGCCTGTATCTTGAATCGTACTGTAAATCTTAAATGCCGCCGTCGAACACCGAAGGATGCGTGTAGAGCAGTTCGAGCGGCGTCGATTTGCCGGCCAGGTAGTCGTCCACGCACTGCAGCACGATCGGGCTGCGATGGCGTTCGGCCGTGGCGGCGATCTCGTCGCGCGTCATCCACAAGGTGCGCAGGATGCCGTCGTCCAGCGGCTGGTCGAACTTGCGGCCCACGCTGCCGCTGAAGGTAAAGCGCAGGTACGTCACGTCGGCATTGCGCGACTTGGAATGGTAGCGCGACATGTACATGCCCACCAGCGCGCGCGGAATGAATTCGTGCGCGGTTTCTTCCAGCGCCTCGCGCACCACCGCCTGCTCGAGCGACTCGTACGGGTCGAGGTGGCCGGCCGGCTGGTTCAATTTCACGCCTTCGCTGGTCTCCTCTTCGATCAGCAGGAAACGGCCTTCATGCTCGATGATGGCGGCCACGGTAACCGATGGTTTGAAGATGTCGCTCATGCCTGTCCTTGAAAATGAGCCGGTATTCTACCTCGGCGTGACGCTTGTCTGCTCAGCCTTACCCCACGCGTGACGCTTGCTTGTCGTTAATTGCGCTTGATCTGTCGCAAAAAAGACGCCAACGGTCGCGTAAGCCACGTATTTATCTGTTTTCCTTCAGCTTAATAGCAAATTCGCCAATAGAAATTTATGTTTCGACAAGCGTTGTAAAGACGTGCTAGATTGGCTCAGCTGTCGTGTTGCGGTGCAGTCCAACGATTGGAGGGATCCATGAGGATAGGCATACCGGCCGAGACCCGGCCGGGCGAGACCCGTGTTGCAGCAACTCCCGAAACGGTCAAAAAATTGGCCGCGCGCCACCAGGTACTGGTCGAGCGCGGGGCAGGCCTGCGCGCCGCCGCGCCTGACGAGGCCTACGCCGCCGCCGGCGCCGCGATTGTCGATACCGCTGGCGTTTTCGAGGCCGAGATGGTGCTCAAGGTGCGCAGTCCCGATGCCGAAGAACGCGCGCGCATGCGCGCCGGGACGGTGGTGGTGGGCATGCTCGATCCGTTCGACAAAGAGGGCCTGGGCGCACTGGCGCAGGCCCGGCTTACCGCCTTTGCGCTGGAAGCGGCGCCGCGCATCACGCGCGCCCAGTCGCTCGACGTATTGTCGTCGCAGGCGAACATCGCCGGCTACAAGGCGGTGCTGCTGGCGGCAAACACCTATGGCCGTTTCATGCCGATGCTGATGACGGCGGCCGGCACGGTCAAAGCGGCGCGGGTGCTGATCATGGGTGTCGGCGTGGCCGGCCTGCAGGCGATCGCCACCGCCAAGCGCCTGGGCGCCGTGATCGAAGCGTCCGATGTGCGCCCGCCGGTGAAAGAGCAGGTCGAGTCGCTCGGCGCCAAATTCATCGACGTGCCATATGTAACCGACGAAGAACGCGAGATCGCCCAGGGCAGCGGCGGCTACGCGCGGCCGATGCCGCCCGACTGGATGGCGCGCCAGGCAGCGTTGGTGCACGAACGCGCCAGGCTGGCCGACATCGTGATCACCACCGCCCTGATTCCGGGACGCCGCGCGCCGGTGTTGATCGGCGAAGACACGGTGCGCGCCATGAAACCCGGCTCGGTGATCGTCGACATGGCGATCGCGCAGGGCGGCAACTGTCCGCTGACCGAATTGGGGCGCACGGTGATCAAGCATGGGGTGCACATCATTGGCGAGCCGGATCTGGCCAGCCTAGTGCCGGCCGATGCCTCAGCGCTGTACGCGCGCAATGTGCTCGACTTCCTCAAGCTGGTGTTCGACAAGGACGACGCCTTCTACATCGACCGCGAAGACGAGATCGTGCGCGCCACGCTGGTATGCGCGGATGGCGAAGTGCTTCGACCCTAAAAAAGCAGAGCGACGACAGGAGACCGCCATGGACATCAGCCACACCATCATCAACCTGATCATCTTCGTGCTGGCGATCTACGTCGGCTACCACGTTGTCTGGACCGTTACGCCCGCGCTGCACACGCCGCTGATGGCGGTGACCAATGCCATCTCGGCGATCGTGATCGTCGGCGCCATGCTGGCCGCGGCGCTTACCGAAGGCCTGACCGGGCAGGTGGCCGGCACGGTCGCCGTGGCGCTGGCGGCGGTGAACGTGTTCGGCGGCTTCCTGGTCACCCAGCGCATGCTGGAGATGTTCCGTAAAAAAGAGCCGAGAACGGCCAAGCCGGCTGCGCTGCCAAGTGAAGGAGAGCGGGTATGAGCATGATCAGCATGAACCTGGTGACGCTGTTCTACCTGGTCGCCTCGGTGTGCTTCATCCAGGCGCTCAAGGGCCTGTCGTCGCCCTCGACGGCGCGCATCGGCAATGCCTTCGGCATGACCGGGATGGCGATCGCGGTGGTGACCACGGCGGCGCTGATTCTGAAATTGCAGGCCGAATTGCAGGCAGGGGAGGGGCGGGGCATGGGCTTTCCGCTGGTGCTGCTCGGCGTGGTGGTGGGCGGCGCGATCGGCGCGTATGCAGCGAAGAAGGTCGAGATGACCAAGATGCCCGAGCTGGTGGCGGCAATGCACTCGCTGATCGGGCTGGCGGCGGTGTGCATCGCTGTGGCCGCGGTGTCCGAGCCGTGGGCGTTCAACATCGCCACGCGTGAAACACCGCTGCCGTTCGGGAACCGGCTCGAACTGTTCATCGGCACCTTTGTGGGGGCGGTGACGTTTTCCGGTTCCGTCATCGCGTTCGGCAAGCTGTCGGGCAAGTACAAATTTCGCCTGTTCCAGGGCGCGCCGGTGCGCTTCGGCGGGCAGCACATCCTGAACCTGCTGCTGGCGATCTCGATTGTCGTATTGGGCCTGGCCTTCTGCTTCGCCGACGGCGTGGCGCCCGCGTGGACGCCGTTCGTCGCGATGGCGCTGCTGGCCTTCGTGCTGGGCGTGTTGATCATCATCCCGATCGGCGGCGCCGACATGCCGGTGGTGGTGTCGATGCTGAACTCGTACTCGGGCTGGGCGGCGGCCGGCATCGGCTTTTCGCTGAATAACGCGATGCTGATCATCGCCGGCTCGCTGGTCGGTTCGAGCGGCGCGATCCTCTCGTACATCATGTGCAAGGCGATGAACCGCTCGTTCTTCAACGTGATCCTGGGCGGCTTCGGCGGCGAGGCCGGCGGCCCGGCCGCATCCAGCCAGGAACAGCGCCCGCACAAGGCCGGGTCGGCCGAAGACGCCGCCTTTATCCTGCAGAACGCCGAGTCGGTGATCATCGTCCCCGGCTACGGCCTGGCAGTGGCGCGCGCCCAGCACACGGTCAAAGAACTGGTCGACAAGCTCACCGCCCACGGCGTCACGGTGCGCTACGCGATCCACCCGGTCGCCGGCCGCATGCCGGGCCACATGAACGTGCTGCTGGCCGAAGCCGAAGTCCCCTACGATCAGGTGGCCGAAATGGAAGACATCAACGGCGAATTCGGCCAGACCGATGTGGTGCTGGTATTGGGCGCCAACGACGTGGTCAACCCAGCCGCCAAAGACCCCAAATCCCCGATCGCCGGCATGCCGATCCTGGAAGCCTACAAAGCCAAAAGCATCATCGTCAACAAGCGCTCGATGGCCTCCGGCTACGCCGGCCTCGACAACGATTTGTTCTACCAGCCCAACACGATGATGGTCTTCGGCGACGCCAAGAAAGTCATCGAATCAATGCTCAAAGCCGTCGAATAATCCCCACAATAAAAAGCCCAACAATTAGGGTCAGAGTCAAATTGTTGAGCAATTGATCCCATATTAATTGGGGTCAGAGTCGAATTGCCGGCAACATCCAAATGTTGTCAAACAATTCGACTCTGACCCTAATTGTTTTTGCCCTGATTTTGCTCTCGAGGCTGTTAGGACAACCGAGCTTAGCAAGCACGGCAGGCCAGGTCTTTCCTGCCACAATCAAAAACCGCCGATTTTCACCCCAAATTAATTAGGGTCAGAGTCAAATTGTTGGGCAATTGATCGCCAATTAATTAGGGTCAGAGTCGAATTGCCGGCAACTTTCAAAAGTTGTCAAACAATTCGACTCTGACCCTAATTGTTTTAAAAGAGCTTGCGGGCAAGTTAGCGGCGGCCGAACATCATCAGGTCGGCGAGCAGGGTGCGGGCGGGTTTGGTGAGGTCGAGGGCGGCGAGGCTGAGGCCGAGGAGGGGTTGCAGGGGGCCCTTGATCGTGAAGGCGCGGGCCATGGTGTCGGTCAGGGCGATAGTCAGGCGGCGGTCGTCGTCGCGGGCTTCGAGGAAGCGGCCGATGGCGGCGGAGTCGGGACCGCGGGCGAGTTCGCGCGCCAGGACGGCGGCGTCGCGCAGGCCGAGGTTCAGGCCCTGGCCGGCGACCGGGTGCAGGGTTTGGGCGGCATTGCCGATGGCGACTGTGCGGACCGTGGCGCGCGCTTCGGCGTTCAGGCCGAGGGGGAACGAGACGCGCGCTGAAGCGGCAGTGAAGGCGCCGAGGCGGGTGCCGAAGGCGTCGCCGAGTTGCTCAAGAAAACGCGTGTCGTCGAGGGCCAGGATGGTGGCGGCGCGCTCGGGACTGACACACCAGACCAAGGCGTATTGGTGGCCATCGGGCGCGTCTTCGGGCAGTAGCGCGAGCGGGCCTTCGTCGGTGAAGCGTTCAAAGGCGCGCTGCGGGATCGGCAGCGATGTGGTGACGCGCGCAATGATCGCGGTCTGTTCGTAGTCGCGGCGGCGGGCGCGCTCGTCCTGCTCGCCGAAGATGCCGCCTTCGGCCTGCACCGCGACCTGGGCGCGCACGGGGCGGCCGTCGTCGAGGGTCAGCAGGGCGCCGTCTGGACGCTCCTCGAAGGTGTGCACGCGCGCGGGACGCAGTACCGCCACGCCGGCCGCGTCGCACTGGCGCGCCAGCGCGTCGACCACGGCGCCGTAGCGCGTCACGTAGCCCAGCGCCGGCACTGCGTGTTCGCTGCGGTCCATCAGGCTGCGACCGAGCTGGCCGCGGCGCGAGACGTGGATTTCGTGGATCGGCGTGGCCGGCAGCGGCCAGGCGCCGACTTCCTGCAGCAGCTGCACGCTGCCCCAGGACAGCGCGATCGAGCGCGGGTCGGTGATGGCCTGGCCGAGCGACTTGCCGTCGATCAGGGCGATACGCTTGCCATCGACGCCACGGCGCGCCAGGAAGGCAGCCAGCGCCAGGCCGACCGGACCGGCGCCGCAGATGGCGACATCGACGTCGACCAATGAAGCCTGTTGGTTTGATTCCTGATTCATCGCGCTTCCCGCATCAAGGTTTCGATTTCAGCCACGGTCCTGGGCGCGCTGCCGCTCAGGATGCGGCAACCATCATCCAGAACCAGCACGTCGTCCTCGATCCGGATGCCGATGTTCCAGAACTGTTCCGGCACGTCGTCGCCGGGGCGCACATAGATGCCCGGTTCCACCGTCAGCGCCATCCCGGCCAGCAGGGGGCGCGACGGTTTGTCGGCCAGCGTCACGTCGCGATACAGGCCGACGTCGTGCACGTCCATGCCGAGCCAGTGGCCGGTGCCGTGCATGTAGAAGCGGGTATAGGCGCGCGCCGCAATCGCATCGTCGACCGAGCCGACCTTCTGCCGCTCGAGCAGGCCCAGATCGAGCATGCCCTCGGTCAGCACCCGCACCGCGGCATCATGGATCGCACTGTATGGCCGCCCCGGCACCACGGCCGCCAGCGCCGCTTCCTGCGCGCGCAGCACCAGTTCGTACAAGGTGCGCTGCGCCGGCGTGAAGCTGCCGCCGGCAGGGTACGTGCGCGTGATGTCGCCCGCGTAGCCGTCGAATTCGCAGCCGGCGTCGATCAGTACCAGCTCGCCACCCTGCACGCGCCGGTTGTTGGCGTTGTAGTGCAGCACGCAGGCATTCGGGCCCGAGGCCACGATCGGCGTATAGGCCGGGAACTGGGCGCCGTTACGCCGAAATTCGTGCAGCAGTTCGGCCTCGATCTCGTACTCGAACATGCCGGGCCGGGTGGCGCGCATCGCGCGCAGGTGCGCCTGGCCCGAGATCAATCCGGCGCGCGCCATCAACGCCGCTTCGTGCGCGTCCTTCAGCAAACGCATCTCGTCCAGCAGGGCGAACAAATGGTGGGTGCTGGAAGGCGCCGTGACACCGCTGCGGCTGCGCGCGCGCACCGCTTTCAGCCAACCTGCAACTTGCGCGTCGAGCGCGGCGCCGTTGCCAAGTGCGTAGTACAGCGCCGGCGCGTCGGCCTGGATGTCGGCCATGCGCGCATCGAGTTCGCCGATCGGATACGCTTCGTCAAAACCGAACGCTTCGCGCGCTGCCTCGGGACCGTAGCGAAAGCCGTCCCAGATCTCGCGCTCGGGATTTTTCTCGCGGCAGAACAGGATCGAGCGCGCCGGCCGTTCGCCCAGCGCCGCGACCAGCACCAGCAGGCTTTCCGGCTCGCCGAACCCGGTCAGGTAATAGAAATAGCTGTCGTGGCGATACGGATACTCGCTGTCGCCGTTGCGCACGACTTCCGGCGCAGTGCCCAGCAGCGCCACCGCGCCCGGCTGCATGCGCGCCGCCAAGCCCGCGCGCCGTGTGGCATAAGGCAGGCTTGAAGCGCGCCCGTCCACCATCATGCCCCCGGCTTGGCCGCCCGCAGCGGCGCGTTCAGTTCTTCCAGCTGCGCCACGGTGCCGACATTGACCCACTGGCCTTGATAGACTTCGCCGCCGATGCGGCCCTGGTCGATGTACTTGCGCATCAGGGGGCCGAGCTTGACGAATTCGCCGGGCGCGATCCCCGCGAACATCTCGGGACGATAGACACCGATATTGGCGAAGTTCCACTTCGGCGCGCCGTCATTCTTGAGCGTGTACATGTCGAACCCGAAGTCGCCTTCCGGGTTGTGCCACGGGTTGGGCGTGAGCCACAGCCAGGCGATGTCGCGTTTATCGTGAGGGATGGCCTGGCCGATGGCGTCGGTGTCCTTCACCGCGTCCAGCGCTTGCGAAAAATCGAAGTAGGGCGCGTAGATGTCGGCCGACAGCGCCAGGAACGGCTCATCGCCCAGCAGGTGCAGCGCATTGGCCACTCCGCCGGCGGTTTCCAGCGGCGCCGGCTCGTGCGAATACACGATGCGCGCGCCATAGCGGCTGCCGTCGCCCAGTTCCTGCTCGATCATGTGGCCGAGCCAGGAGTGGTTGATGACGATATCCACGATTCCCGCGCGCACCAGGTTCAGCACGTGCCACACGATCAGTGGCCGGCCGCGCACCTTGAGCAGGGGTTTCGGGATAGTGTCCGTCAGTGGACGCATGCGCTCGCCGCGGCCGGCGGCGAAAATCATCGCTTTCATGCTGGCCTCTTTCAGAAGGTGTAGCCGACTTGCGGCGCGCCCTTGTCGCCGAAGGCGTCGACCGCGTCGAGCAAACGCAGCAAGGGTTTCAGTTCGGTGTAGCGGTTGGCGGTCTTGCGCACGTAGTCGAGCACCGTCGCCAGGTCGTCCATGTACACCGGTTTGCCGTCGCGGTAGTTCAGGCGGCAGAAGATGCCGAGGATTTTCAGGTGGCGCTGCAGGGCCATGAATTCGAAGTCGCGATAAAACGCGTCGATGTCCGGATTGACTGGCAGGCCGACCTGCTTCGCGCTCTGCCAGTAGCGCACCACCCAATCCAGCACGATCTCTTCGTCCCACTGGATGTAGGCGTCGCGCAGGAGCGAGGCCAGGTCGTAGGTGATCGGGCCGTACACCGCGTCCTGGAAATCGAGCACGCCCGGATTGCCGGCGTCCAGGTGCATCAGGTTACGCGAATGGAAATCGCGGTGCATGAAGACCTGCTGCTGCGCCAGCACGTTGGCCGCAATCGCGTCGAACACTTTACCGAGTTGCGCTTGCTGCTTGTCGTCGAGGGTGGCGTTCAGGTGCCGTCCCAGGTACCACTCCGGGAACAGATTCAGTTCGCGCAGCACGAAGGCGCGGTCGAATTCGGGCAGCACGCCCGGCTGGCTCGCCATCTGGAACTTGAGCAGGGCGTCGACCGCATCCGAATACATGAAGGCGGCGTTGTCGCTGTCCAGCCGCGCCAGATAGGTGGTGGTGCCGAGGTCGGACAGCAGCAAGAAGCCGCGTTCGACATCGCGCGCGGCGATCGCCGGCACCGTCACCCCGGCTTCGAGCAGCAGGCCCTGGACCTGGACAAAGGCCGGCACGTTTTCGCGCGCGGGCGGGGCGTCCATCGCCACCAGGGTCGCGCCCAGCTTGTCTTGCAGCGACGCCACCACGTCGTAGCGGAAGTAGCGCCGGAAGCTGGCGTCGCTCGACGCCGGGCGGCCGCTGGCGACCTCGACCAGGCCGGTCGAGGCCAGCCATTCGGTCAATTGCGCCAGGCGCGCATCACGGTCAGCGCCTGGTTGAGCGGTGCTGTCAATCGAAGTGGAGGAATTTTGATACAAAGAAGACATGAAGCGGCCTGGTGAATCCGGTTGGTTGAGCTAATTCTCATATAATAAGGGATTCATCCCAAAAAAACCGCCCTTAATGGCGCACGTCGATTTCCCATGAGCTGCGTTTCCCCATGAGCTGGTCCTCGGCCAAACCTTTCCCGCCGCGCCA
>Ga0265797_10003494_pt1 | contig 25017 bp, 33 predicted proteins | sample P2T30metagenome_FD_192433 | JGI IMG/M metagenome (GOLD analysis project Ga0265797, IMG submission 192433) | Plant litter microbial communities from East Loma Ridge, Irvine, California - P2 T30 | ecosystem: Environmental > Terrestrial > Plant litter > Unclassified | place: USA: California... | reverse complement strand
GCTTCTGCTAATGCGAGTTCATCAGCTTGATCGGGTGTAAGTTGAGTATCGTAGATTTTGTGAAGTTCGAATTTCGATACGCAATCACTTGAAGTCAGCTACTGCTTCTCTGTGAATAAGTAGAGTGATGGTAGGAAACATGAAGGACAAAAATGGTGAAAGAAGAAAAAGGGGACTGACGTGACGAATCTCGCTCGGTCCACTATCTCTTTCGGTATACCATGATGTTCCGCACATTCCGCTGCCATTGATGTAAGGCATAATGTGGGTGATAATCTAATATCAGCTTCATTCGCAGTCTCTGACGTAGAAAGCATACTTGTAAAGAAAAGTAACCCTTGTATCATCATTCATCGGCGTGATAGTCTTCATATGAGCCAAAACAATTGGTAAATCGTCCGGAATCAGCGAATTGGCGAATAATTCACTATCATCGGCTTTCACCATCAGGAGAAGACATACTGGAAATGAGTGAGGATGATTGTCCTGGGTTTAATGTCGTGTATCAGATAATCAATCACTCCAGCCAATAATCCAGCTCCGTCCGCTGAAGTTGTGCCTTTACCGAATTCGTCCAGGACGATCAAGGATTGGGAGGTAGCTCCTCGGAGAGCGAGGGATACTTGGGCTAGATCAATCATGAATGCTGATGCCGGCTATCCGTCAGCTGAGTTTGCCACGAAGAACGCATAGCTGACCTTGGAAGCGGATTCTCGAGTTTGAACTCTAGTATATACTATCATCAGTCCCACACACTAGTTCCGCTGACTCACTCTTATCGACTATCCCGATAGTAGCATTTGTAGCAGGAACGAAACTGCCTATCTGAGCCATAAAGGTAATCAAGGCGACTTGTTTCCCATAAGCAGATTTTCCAGATCCATTCGCACCAGTCACTATCATCTATTCTGAGCTTCCTGCCTATTTGTTAGAGGGCGGAGTGAGGACATACCATACTATTCAACCCACTATCGCCATCCTGCTGCTGACCCCCTTGCAGGAGTGTATCGTTCGTGACATAGGTATCGACCAACTGTTCCTGTATAAGGTGTCTTCCCTCGCTAATCTCTAGCACTGGTCGATCGGTCATGATCGGTTTAACCAGGTGATATTGTCTGCTTGCTGTAGCTAGTGCCATTAGGCTAACATCAGCCTCGAGACACGTCGAGCGGACCGACGAAAGCAAAGGGACAGACCAGTCCAACTCGGCAATAGCTTCGACAGCACCATTAATAGTTCCCTCGACTTGTTTCACAGCTTCAGCCATTTTATCCGCATATTCCGTCTCTTTATCTCTCTATCAGCTTATTGATGCAAGAACAATGACTCACCAATAATTTTAGTATGTATATCCCCGAAATGCTCATCCATATTCTTCATTTCGGGAGTCTTGAAATATTGTTGATCTCCAGTCGTAAACTATCATCAGCTTTAATCTCGACTGGGTAAAGGTCAAACTCTCTCGTAGCTCCCACTCGAGATGAGCGGGGAATTCAACCGACATGTTTCTATTGGTCAAAACGGCCAGATGTCCAAGTTGAGGGAAATAGACGGCGTTGACATCGGATCCCATCCTGTATTTGACCACTGTAGGCTGAAGGACGGCCATTGTAATTTTCAGTAAAACAGCATCCAGAGCTGCGTTTCAGCTTGTACCCACTACGATGAGATTGGGGACGGACAGGCATAATCACTCCTCCATTGATCTAGCTCGTCGTCGATTCCGGCTCTTATACAGATCCTATCGTCCGAAGCGGACGAATCGAAATCGATCTGGATATCAGCAACGCGGTCGTTTGCGGGAAAACGGACTCACGACTTGAGAGATGAAAGTGAGGAATAACTTAATATCACCATTCACATTCGCATCGACCTGTCGTTAGCCATTTCGTTTTAGATAACATACCCTTCCGACGATGGGTAGATTCGTGCCTACGCCAATCTCATTCAGTCTATCCCTTACTTCCATCGTAGCAATCAAGGCCTGATATCATCAGCGATGCCCTCGACACCTCGAGGGGACTCACATCCATAATCTTCTTCCAGTCTCTCCACGTCCCCCTGTTCTTTCTAATCTTCATACATATTCCCCCAACATTACCAACTTGCTTCATTGCGCTTCTCATATGTTCCACCGGGAACTGGTTACCGGGAAAGACGAGCATATCAATAGCATCGTGTCGTGCTGCTATAGCGCCGATAGAGGTCAACGGGCGGAGATGCCATGTATGGAGAAGTTTCTTGCCTAGGGGTGTTACGCAAGTATTTAGGAGACCTGTCGTCAGCTTTGACTATAGTGCCCAATAGCTTACCAAAGAGGGTCATAGATTGCTTTTGGGCTTGATTGTGCATCAGGGCGTGCGACTCTGTATCGAGTATGGCGAGTGATCTGGGGTAAGTAAATGACTTTCATCATGTGAGTAATGCGTACGCTAGTGCATCTTGATTGATGAGCATGTGTTGATCCCTAAAGTCAGATCAAATTGATCAGTAAATTGAGCAAGTCAGCTTACAAAGACATGATCTGGATACCGGTTACTTCAAGTGTCTTGGTCCCTCCTTGGACATAATAAATCAAAGCCCCAGTCACACACACCTGGAATCAGCTTGGTCGAAGAGATGTACTAAGCTTACCGTATTTGGAGCATCCAGATTGACTCGACAACCCATCTTGACCAAAGCCATCCTAACCCGTCCCATACCCGCATCTTCATCTTTCTTCATGATCGACACCTCAGTGCCAGAAGCAGTGACTGTGTCATCAGAAGATTGTTGTCCCATCCAATATCTGAATGCTTCTATGTCGGGCAATTTCAGTGTCGTAATAGCCCACATTGCATGAGATCGATTAAAGACACTTGAAGATTGGATGGAAAGAACTTCTTCCGGATCCATTGCTCTTTCTTGACCTACCTCTCAGCTTACTCTCGCTCAATGGCAGATGAGAGCAGCTTACACCAAACAGTCACTCTTTCAATTAAGGCTTCAGGAGCTTTACTACTCATGATAACCTCATCAGGTTGTATCTGTTCCAATACTGCCTTTCAGCTCGTGTCCGCGTAAGGGCTTCATCGCTCACGAAGAGTAGCAAGATCCCATCCCCAGGTATCTTTAGTATCCTCGAGAACATGAATCTTCCTTTCCTCTGGATCGAAATACGCTGCCGAGAACTGATTGGCATATGGCGCATAAAAGGCCAAGACCTACCTGTAAGCTGTACGACAGGTCTGAGGAAGAACAGCTCACCTTGGACTCTTTCTTGACTTGGATCTCTTGCTCCCTTTGATTCTGAGTATAATGAATCTGAGGAGGGGGACTTGATCTGGGACTTGAAGATACTTCAAATCGAGCTTGCTTTCGGGGATTGTGGTTATCATTTCTTCCGGTCATGGTATCATCAGCACCGTCACTGTCGTCATCGTTATCATCGTCAGAATCAGATCTATTCCCTCGTCTGTATTTCGGCATGTTGCTGAGATATCTCTTGTATGAGATGAATGTCTTGGGAGAAGATGAGAGAGAGAGAGGAAACGAAACGACAAGAGAGACCTCGAGTGGGTGACGCGACTGTACTTTCCCACGGCATCGTCTACTTGTGTGACTGCAAATGCATATCGTTCTGCTAGTTTACTATACAGTCCATGTGATAGTATAATATAGTCTACACATGAGATACTTGTGGGTCGATCTGAATCGATTTATATGAGGACCCTGTCCACTGGCTGGACTGATGGTGTGTGCTTTTGATATTTGGTTATTTTGTGTTGCAAGTCTTCTATGTCTTCCGGCTATGTCGATGATACTCCATTCAACACGACTTTCCCATCTCCCTCTTGCGTTCCGTTGCCATTGCTTGTAGCTGCATCCGTCGTAACACCATTGGCAGCACTAGCGAATGAAGACAAGGCAGCGGCCGACAAAGGCGCCATACCCTCAATAGCAGGTGGTGGCTGAACGTCTGCTGGGATATCGGAACCATTGGTCGAAGGCGGTAATGGATCACCTCCTGCTGTTACTGGTAATGAAGCTGCGTGAGCTCCTTGTGACTGAGTTTGACCATTTGTCGCTGTTGCCGTTGAGGTTGATGGACCATCTCCTCTTTTGGCTATATTCTCGACTTCCGTTGATGGTGGGATGGATTCGGACCTTCTATTAATGTCGACCTTCACAGCAAGTGGAAGTAGAACTTACTTTGCTTTCTTGCTAGGTCCAGGTCCCTCCATGCCATCCTCAGCTCCAGCCTCTGATGCAGTCTATGATCAGCTCTGACCTGAGAAACGGGAATGGCTAGCTTACAGTCTGTTGAACCCGCTTGCCCTTCTTCTTCTTAGGCAGTCCATCAGGGAAACAGTAATGTGGTAATTCCGATCTACGACATCAGCTCTGCAAGTCCGCGCGCGATAGAGCTTACCTCTTGACAGGTTTCAGAATGACACTCATTTCCTGCTCGTCGTACCTGTCCCATTGTTGACATCCACCGCAGAATCGTTTACTAGGGTAGAACAAATTCAGCACCCTTCCCCCGGATCCATCTTCTATCCCGTCAGCTAGATCCCGTTTGCAAGAGCGGTAGCTTACTAGGCTTCTTCTCAATCTCGAGACCGATAAAGAAGTTCTTGGTGTATACCCGCTTATGCTCCTTATCCGTGAAATCTTCGTCCTTCCGTAGCATGGCCTCCATACTTAATTCACCCTGCGAAGCGCCGGCCTGTTCTTCGTCTGAAAGGCAGATGAAGGAGTTGTTGATGGTGATTGTTGATGGATGGGCAATGACGATGTTGTCGGTATTTTCTAGATCTAGCACCAAATGTCGTATACGTGACTCGACCATACCACTCCTACTTCATCAGCACCGTCATACGACATGCAAGATACGCACCATCCTTTGATCCCATCCGACGTTGAAGCGCTTGCAATAACCTGGACATAGGTCTTGTATTGACTGAAGAAATCCACCTTTTCAAACAACTCCGACCACGATGATCCGGGTGTCGATAGTATCTTGTCGGTAATTTGCATTCCTTCTCATCAGCCACAGTAAGGTCTCAGAGATACGGCTTACCCCTCATAAGCTCGTTCCGGACTACTGTCATGGTTGAAGCGGAGATATTATGGGTAGAACACATGGAAGGATATGCAGGTGTAATGACAGGCATGCGATGTCCCATATCACGGCGATCGAGCTGTTGTTAATTTCCTGCCAGATCGAAAGATTGTTCGACCTACTTTTGGATTCCATACTTGATGTTGAGATCCTGGTGGGCCAGTCTCGATCTTTTTCAGGATCACAGGTTGTGGCCATGCCCTGAACATCAGCTTGATCAATGGGAGGATCTTGGGTGTGGGCTCACCATTGATAGTAGATAGGAAAGAATTTGCCGACCACCGTAGCCGGAGCAGCTGTTGGATAGAGCTGACAGATTCGAGCCGTTAACATCGCCCAAGCTACACCACCAGGGAAACCGAGGACGTTCGAGTAAATTCCCCTCTCTATAGATCAGCTACAAGCATTCACGTCTAGCTTACTCTTTGCCCAGAGTCGAATCGCCCGAAGTGTCGTACGGAAAGTGGCTACGTTCGGTACTAGGTTCAAGATCATATCTGTGACTCTAGGTCCTACTCGTCAGCTCACGCACTGCACGAATTCAGCATAGCTTACCATTCAGACTTCGCTGCGAAGCATCATCAACTCCTTTCAAAATTTCATCCTTCTCGATATCCAGCGCGTCACCAGCTTCCGGTAAATTGACTCGAGCAAACAGTAAGTCCACCTCAACACCTGAAATGACAGTTTTCATAATAGGTACGAAAGCTGATTCGACGGCCTGATCATTAGCAGATTCCTGATGCATTCGATTGACGTACCGAAATCTCAGTGACGGCAGGCCATTCCCTCAACATCTGCTGGAATTCGCCGAAGAAATGTTCCTTGTAGATATGCCTTGGACAGACACAGATTGTATCAATATCAGATCCAGGTCCATGCACTCCAAGTCTGACAGGTCAGCTATGCCAGGAGTAGGTTCGAGCTAGCTTACCTATATGATCCAGACGTGTAGATTCGCCCTCCAGCTTCATTTGCTACTTTCTCTGATAAACCCGACTTTATAGAAACGTCATGTACGAATTTCGTGACTAGCTGAGCTATATTTGATAACAGTCTCTCCCTGCTCATCAGCTGGCTCAAGGTAGAAGATTCTATAGCTGACCTGACTCTACGTTCTCCATCCGACTCGAACTGGTTCATGGCAACCAAGTCTCCCATTAATGCTACTTGATCAGCTCAATCCCACGTAGGGGGCGCTCCAGCTCACTCTCGCTAGCTTGTACGTCACTTGGCTTGGGTGGTTCGGTAGAGATTGGAGGAGTGACACCCATCATCTTGAACTCGGAAGGGCTGTGTATCAGTACAGCCAAGAGCAAGGGCGGATGAATTACCCAGACATGGTCGCGCGAGTCTAGTCGGTCTGACGAGAGTGCAGCTGATCGGGGACTTCTTGAGCACTCGTAGAAGGTTCCTTTCCTTGTCCCTATCTCTGACTGCGTGGTCTATGAGGGTGTACCGAGTGTATGTGTTTGAATGATGTAGTGCGTAAACTGAAACAATAGGACAATCAGATCAGTCAGTGGTCATGAAATGCAACCGCGCTGTAACCGGGGTTACCGTGCGCCTATCACGTTAGGTATGACGGGACAACATGTGTCTATGGATTTGGGATGGTATCCACCGTCTACCGTCACACTACCTTGCAATGAGATGTAAGGTGAAGGTGTGCGGATCTTCTAACAGTATGGTCTAGATGGTGGAAAGCACTAGAAACTGCAGAAGACTCGAGCTCCTTTATGATCGGCGGAGTGCAAAGTCTAGGGGTCTCTCCATTCTGTTCTGTTCTAACAGTATTCACTCATACCGCTGACACAGTCACGCCATCTCGTCATCTTATCAGTCGACAACGAATGAACAATCACCGCGATGAGCCCATCGCGAAGTACAAACTCAGAAGGGGGACAAGAAAGACTGAAAATGCCTTTTGACTTCGCCGAAGATCCAGCCGTGATGGCCGCGAAAGCCTTGATGAGCCTACAGGCCGACACAGACAGGTGGACCACTACAAAAGGCAGTCGCTCATCTCGACGGTCGGGTCATGGGTCTTATACAGAAAGACTCAGCCCCACTGAGACCCAGCCTGAGCAGACTTTGGCCTCCAAGGTCGATGAGACATCGCACAAGGCCGTAACCGCCTGCGATCCAAGCGCGGATGACGGGTAAGATACTCGAACTGTCATGTTCGGGCTAACGGATAGCATGACCATGCTGTATGATGCTGCAGTGGTTGTCCAGGCTAAGAAAGAGGATGCCCAGACTCAGAAGGATGGCGGCAAAGTCATGTCCTGGTTAACCCAGATAGGGTTGAGGAACTCCTGATGATACCAAACAATGCATATGTAACATAATGCCACTTCCCATACCAGCATCATCCGATCCTCGAAGCTGTACAATTACCAAACACTCTTTCTCCTCCTCCTCTCTTTCCGTTCCACATGCATCTTCTCAGCAACCTCCCTAGTTCTCCTCCATCGATCAAACCGTCGCATAATAGTCGAGAAACCATACTGGATGTATGAGAATGAGAAAATGACGAAAAAGGCAGCTGTGCAAGGAGCTGCTACTTTCCAGAAATAGGAAACGGAATTCTGGAGTGCTCCAAAGTCTTCGAAATTCTGTCTGTCAGCTTCGCTCTTGAGCGGTGATCTAAATGTAGATGACTGACCATTCCGAAGTAAGACGACTGAGGCGGTCAGCTGTGAATTCAGATCATAAAAGGGGAAGAAGATTAGCTTACAATGAAAGTCAAGGCTATATGGGGATTAGCATATATTCGTATCTGAGCAGCAGAGAGGACTTACGCAAAAAGATAACGGTAACCACACTCAATCTCTCCATTGAAGCATTTGTCTGGAAACTCAAGACATTCTGAGATCAGCTTGACATCCACTTGAATGTGATACCGAAGAACTCACAAAGACGTAATCCGTCAGATGATCACAAGTAGCCACGAACTGGTCCATGGAACTACAAATGATCTCCAGATGATCCAGTACATCCCCAATATAAACCTTGGTCATTGGCGAAAAGAATCCAGTCATTGCCATGGGTTCTTTCCAAGGTACCATTCCATTGGCATTCGTAGGCATACCCGCGATCCCACCTGTCTGAGGACCTCCTCCGCTTTCACGACTAACAGGAGTCTGACTTGACGGTCTTGACATTTGGAAATCGAATCCTAGCGTGTTGGTCGTTTCGAGTGGGAAACCAAATTCGGACGGTCCAGGTGTACCGGGTCGAGTCCCAGTTTGAGGGGCTATCCATTCTGTATCCCTTGATCCGTGATTTCGGTCAATGGGACGAGGAGCTGTGGCTACTGCTGAAGCTGCTCGGGATCGCTGGACTTCTTGGTCCCGGACAATATAGCAGACACGTAGAAGGGGAGCTAGAGATCTTCGGAGTCGGATCAGCTGGGAAGAGAGGATATGGAGGTGTCGGACAGTCTCCATCTGCCTGTCAGCATCAAACAACGATGGCGTGGGATGACGAACCTGAGGATCGACAAGAACGGTAGCTTCCACTTTCAAAATCTCAACCTCGAACGTCTGCTGGATCTCGATAGCAAGATCAACGGCTGAAATCAGCAATGAACACCACGATCCAGAGCCGTGACTCACAAACATCAAGCAATGCTTGTGCCAGCATACTGACATCGCCAGCCCGTCTCAACAAACTCGTATCATCCTCCAGTCGATCATATATAGGTCCAAGCACCTCTCTACAGTTCTTACCAGCGATCGTAATCATCGTATCTGGACGTCAGTCTCGAGATCTCCCACGAGATTGAACTAGCTTACTGTCACGAGTCATGAATACGCTCAAGATACTTCGTCGGACTGGGACCATGTATTTGGCCGAGAGCTGATCGACCGTCAAGCGATGAGCAGCTTTCTGGAATGGCTATCTGGTCAGCTCGTCCTTTCTTATGCACTCAGCGAAAAGCAAGGACGTACCGACTGTCCACCTTGCAGCCTCGTGCCGGCAACACTAGGCTCGAATACTCCCTCAACACCCTCTGGTAAACTCCAACTACTAGTAGTAGCTTTCTTGACCGGTCCCTTCCTAACCGTATCGGCATGACTATGAGTTTCGTCATCCGCTATAACTATTTCGTCGACTTTTCCAGATTGTAATGCATCTGAAGCTTTTGCTAGATCTTCTGTATCGTGGGCGTGCATGTGGTGAATTAGAATTTGCATGTAGAGGTGGTTTCGGTAGAAATCGAGTTTCGATCGAGGAGAATTGGAGGATCGGAGAGCATCTTCTACTGCTAGAGGATGAAGGCTGGTATTAGCTCTCGTGCCTTCGAACGATGGATAGGTGGAGACGAACCCATATTTAAGGGTCAAGGTCTTGATGACCTCCCAGTTCAGGCCATCGACATGGACTGCAAGTCAGCCGAGATTCATCATGGCGGACTATTTCACTTACTCCACCTGACCCCTCCTGTATCTCCATGTACCCGTCTCGACTTCGCGTCGGTCTCCAGCCACTCCCTCAGCCTCTCCCCGGGAAAATCGATCCTAACATTCTTACTTTCATCATCCGTCTCGTTAGTCCAGTCGACAACCTGTTGATCAGCTTACATACCAAGTCACACGACCAGGACATACCGAGATCTGTGTCCGCCCATCCAGATGTCCATACGACTCTTCATCTCTTCTACTCCTGACATCTACTCCTGGCTCATCCCCTGTTCCACCTCCTCCTGTTGATGATAACCAACGATATCTCGGTTTCGTTCCTCCTGGAGACATCAAATTTGAAATCCGTGATGTAGGCGATGTACCAGCTTCTGCTTCTATATCCTCATGAGTGTTTCCATCGCCATTTGGTAGAAGTGTTGGACTACGGGGTTCATTTTCTGGAGAATGGGTCATTCGATGGGCAGCTGCTACCGCCAATGCTCTGGTCCGGAAACTGCCTACTCGATCAGCTCTTTCTCTTCTGCTCTTGCTGCTTAAGAAAACACACTATTCCGCCCATGACCTATAGTAGGTCGCTCCAGGTTATTGGGTAGACTCGACATATCGTCGTAGGTATCGTTAGGAGGATCGTCAAAGGGAGAGACAGTGATTGAGGGAGTTTCGTTTCGCTATTGATCAGTTCCGACCGTCCCCCTTTCAGCCTCGTGTATGTATGTGTACATACCTTCTGTATCGGGACTGGGGCGTGCAATGTACTGATAGAAGATGAGGATGTATGTGACATGCCTCGTTATAGATTACCAGTGATAGGAAAGTGACAAAATTAGAGCTGCAAATTCCAGAGTATGAATAAATGACATCACTCGACTATTTGCATGTATATGTGATGTACGATTGATGTATATGGGAATCCTCGCTCAAGTATTACGATGGTATCGATGGGATTATGTCTATAGACCCCAGAAAAGTGGAAGTACACGACTCAGCCAGATAGTTGAGTGATGGAGAGCTTGCATCAGCGTTGAGGCAACAAATCACAAAGGGGCCTCACTAATTTTGTGTAATACCTGATATCCACGGAAATCCGACCGAAGCGCCTCACCCTCCCAAACCTGGATATACTTCCTCAACAGGCACCAATTGGAAAATTACCGGAGTCGGGGTGGGTCGCAGATATTGGACGACTTTTCGCCAATATAGAAGCAGGGCGATCACAAGACCGACAAATGCAAATCCACCTGTGGTTGAGCCAACAATCGTCCAAAACCTTTTCATCGTCACAGCAATGTCTGGTGATGTCTTCTGTCGACTCAACTGCCATCCGTGGTGGGAGAGCAAACAGACTGACCATACTGAAAAATCCAGTCTTCGATCGTCAGCCAGCCATAGGCTAGTATGTCACTTACGGTCAGGGTAAAAGCTGAAACATCAGTCACTGCCTGCCGAGGAATGAATCGCAGATTGTCTCACGGCCACAGATCGTAGTATACATCACAGTCCATGCAGCAAATGCGGCCAAGAGGCGGTTGAGTGTGACAGCCGACTGAGCTTGCATGTCGGCTAATCGGTTGGCCTCTTCCGATCGCTCGAGCTGCAAAAGTCAGAAGTTTCCAGCTTAGGTCCAGACCGACAACTTACTTCCTCCAGAAGCCGCCCAGACTCATACAAGTCGAGGTAATTTTCCGTTTGGAGGAGAACGATTTCGCATTCTTGGGATAAACGCTGGAATTCGGCTTGCATTTCTGCCTTCAAACTATCCCAAGGACTTTGTTCCGATTTACTCTTTCCATCCAGGAGGAGTTGACAGATCTTGGCGAGATGCTGTACAGGCTGCATGATACGTGCGATGGCGTGACCCTTGATATCCATGATCTTCTCCTTAGCTGATCTAGATCGCTAAACTCGTCAGAGCAGCACACGAAGATGATGCTAATCACTGACCTCCTCGAACACTGTCGCAATCTGGGGTAGCTCGCTCGTCTCCTGTTCTATCAGCTTGGAAGAGTACCCCGCTGGAGAGTCGCACAAGTCCAGCAGCGTCGATGGCTGCGTGTAGTCAGTGCTCGTCCGTTGACTTCGGAACACGTGGAACCCACACATAGCGATGGTCGTCCACAATACTGCTGCAACATTGACCTCACTCCGTGAAAGTGGGCAGAAAGCCTCATGGAGCCTATAATTGTATCCACCAATAAGAGAGTTGGCCGGGAGCGGGAGCACGTTGCATATGGTAATGACCTCGTTGTCTACCGTAAGTCTTGTCTTGACCTGTCCGCTAGAAACGGGCTCACTTGATAACAAGAAGACATGCAGACGAAACGATCGACTAGGGACGGCGAATCTGCCATGTATGAGGTGTCCGTAATCGATCATGAAAGCATGATCGACCTCGTCGAATCCTGCGAGTGCCCTCTTCGCATCGTGTCGAGCTCGACCGAAGACAGCTACAGGCAGCCTGCTCATTAGCTCCCTACCACACAGCAGTCCAATGACCTCATGTATTGACAAATAGTGTGCATCCAGTCTGAGTATCGACCATGCCAACCATCGTCCCCAACAACCTCGACTGTATCATGAGCCCCTCGTTCAGATATACACTTACTCCATCTAGCCCTTCGGTGCTGTGGCTCGGCGTGCCAGACGCCTTTTCCTCCATTGAGCAAGACGTTCAATGCCCCCTGATCCGCGTCTCCACCAACAGAGCCGAAAGTTCTAACTGTTTGTGGCGCTCCACCAATTTCCCAAACATGTTCAGCGATGTGAGCTTCTCCATTGTCATACCATTCCTGAAAGTTGTCGCCATACAACCATGCCGACATTGTCTCAGGCAACGGTCCGTACAGGTTTACTTTGTCCATAAACGTAGAGATCATAGCGGTGTAGTCGTGATTATCATGAGCGGAATGCGTAGAAGACATGGCGGAGGTCGAGTTGTGAGGGTTATGAAACGAATGAGCGGAATGAGTAGAGGACATGATGGAGGTCGAGTTGAGAGTGGTATGAGAGGAATGCGCGGAATGCGAAGAGGACAAGGCAAAAGTCGATGTGTGAGTAGGTATTGTAGAGGTGATGTTACGAAAATGTGTCGAGACCCGTGAAGGATTTTGGTCAGATGAACCCTTATTCGCCTCAGACGTACCCTTGGGTACCAAAGGATGGATTAAATGGAGTCGCCGAAAGCATCCACTCGCGCCCCTGCATTCCTCTTCCTTTGAACATTCGCGTACACACATGTCTGTTCCCTGGTCTCCCGTCGAGAAGCTGAGCGCAGTTTACACTCGGACATGGATCTGTATTTTAGTATAAGACTAGAGCTCAGCTCAGAGCTCCGCTACCCAATCCCCCGAAGCGAGAATCAATCATGCATGTCCGTAGTTCCGCAAGATCGATAATCTACTCCAACTCTCCAACCTTTGCTGCCTTTCCCTGTATATCGAAAGAGCGGTGTGTGTAAGGGGCGTGGCAGATAATTGATTAGGGGATAGATTGATCGAATTAGGAGAACCTTGTTCAGCAAGATACAATGTCAAAGCGTGATAGTTACTTACACGTGCGTACTGAACGAGTTGGAACATGGATCCACCGACGGCTACACTCCATAAGACCATGTATGAACCTATTCGGTATTAGCTGGTTCTATGGGTGAAATGGGCTCAGAGATACGGAAGTAAAGGTTTCCGTTTCCTCGCTGGTATACTAGCTTCTTGCCCTGTAGAGCCTGGTTGTCAGTCAATGTCCTCGCCCAACCTCATTCATGATATTTTGGTATCACTTCAACGAGCCAACGCGCCGGAAGGAGCCGGGGGATCAGAATATTGAATTTACCTGGAAATAACGCTGCTTCTCAGCCACCTTGTTTGGACCTGGATGTCAGCTCACACCCACTCTCCTAAATGCTGCGATACTCACGGTCAATTAGGAATGCCATCTTTACTTGTATGTATAAGGTGTGATATATAGGCTGATTTGGCTGGTCAGTTGATAGTCGAGTAAAGGGATTTCAGGGAGGAGGATTTGTTTCTCATGATTTAATTTAATTAATCCAGGAATTTAGAAGTAAGGAAGTCTTCGCCGGTATCGTATAGGATAGCAGTATAAGTATAGTATATACATCATACAGCTATGGACGTATCACAGGAACTAGCTGCTTATGCAGAGAAGCAGTGAGCCGTCTCGGGAGAATATCGTTGGGATGCACTAACCACTAGCACCTCGGACAATCTCGAGCGAAGTCAGCCTGCCGAGGTCGATGCTGGTCTCTTGACCGCTTTCGACAACACACCTGTCGAAGCCGCCGAGTACGAGTAAGTCCGCATCCATCTACTTCAACCACTCATTCACTGGCATTGGAACACTCCGATATGGTATCTGGACCGTAGCTGATCAACAGGGCCAACAAGAACTCTCACCTCCTCGCCCTCGCACTCACATCCACCCAATCTCTCATCTCTGCCCTCTTCAACCTCCCAGCCCATTCATCCGAAAACGGCCCAACAGTCAAACTACCCAACCCCACCACTGCTCTTCCTCGAGAGAAACCACTACCCAAGCCTAAACCTCCTACCAAATGGGAGCGATTCGCCAAAGAAAAGGGTATCAGTCATAGTAACAAGGAGAGGGAGGTTTGGGATGATGATAAACAAGCATGGGTCAGGCGATGGGGTAAAGATGGAAAGAACAAAGATAAGGAGGATGCTTGGATCAGTGAAGTCAAGGCTGGTACTGGTGCGTCTAGATCATCAAGTTGAGACATGATGGACACAGCTAATATCCCAGAGGCCGACCACGACCCAAGAGCTACTGCTCGAGCTGAGCGAAAAGCTAGGATCTCAAAGAACGAGTCTCAACATGCTCGAAACGTCGCTTTAGCCGCCAACCCCGCTTCATCCTCCAAATCTGTCGATCCCACTTCCCAGACCGGAAAAGCAGCTGCTCGAACCCAACGAAAAGCCGAGCTTGACCGAACTCTTTTGATCTCTAAAACAGCAACAGCATCAATGGGTAAATTCGACAAGAAGATTGAAGGTGAACCAAAAGCAAAGGGAGTCAAGAGGAAGTTTGAAGCCAACAATGATGTCAAGGGGGAGAACACTGCTGCTTTGGATATCTTGAAGAGGGTCGAGAGGGGTGAGACTAGTAAGAGCAAGAAGGGAGGTGAGGGTCAAGAGGGTGGTGTCAACTATCGAAAGGCCGTCAGGCAGGAAGGTAGGGAGCAGATGAGGGGTGGTGGACGAGGTGGTAGGGGTGGAAGCCGAGGTGGACGAGGTGGAAAGAGATAGTAGATAATCGTTTGGTTTGGGATCTTATCTAGACTGTACATTGAATGTATATTGGTATTTGGGCTACCACGTGTTGGTCCTTGTGACAAGTCTGAAGAACTCGCTCATAGTTTCAGGACCATGACCTGGTGGAGCACTACCAATGAGCCACGATCCAGCATACTTTTAATGCAAGACAGCTTACCTCCCTCTTTGGCCATCACCTCACCCCTTTCAATATAGCCCAGCTTCCGGTAGAAACCCCTAGCGTCTCTAGGCTCTTGCGCCTACAATCAGCACATGTCATTCTAACGTGAACTTGGCTGTTGACGACGGTGCTCACTTGGGAATCAGCGGTCACCTCCTTCAGCCCATTCGCCCTTGCAGCCGCATGAGCTGCTTCACACAAAGCTCTGGCTAGTCCAGTACCTCGGAAGGGAGGAAGAACGGCTAGTCGCCCAAGCTACTGTTCAGCAGTGAGTGGATAGGGTATCAGAAAGAGCAGCTGATGACGTACTTGCCCAGTGAGGTTGTGTATACGAACTGTACCCACCGCCTCGCCCGTCGTGGAGGTAGCAACAAAGTGGGAGCTAGCTTCATCGTGCTCGATATTCTCCCTGTGGTATTAAGTCTCGAAAGGTGAATCAAATGACGGATCGCTTACGCCGTTTCCTCCACACTCTGTGGGTATCCTTGCTCATCGCAGAACACTGCTGCTCAGCGCATGTTCTCAGCGTAGAGAGTGACTGACCCATCTTCCGGACTAGCATGCATTGCTGTCGGGCTGTAGAAGTTGTCGCAGCGTTGACCTGGAAACTCATGACAATGATGACATAAATGGAAAGAAAGGGTCATGATCTCAGCAGCTTACGACGGGTATGCTTAAATCGTTATCGATCACATGAACAAGATATTATAATTGCATTTATTACTAGGGCTACATTTCGTGTATATGTCTACTACATCGCCGCACTCGACTCCCTTATCTCCTGTTCCACCAGTGCCTCCTCTGAGGAGCATAGGTAGTCTGAGTCATGGCGGGCTGGTTTCCAACATAACCATCATCGGCGTACTGGTTCTTCCTGCCGTACTTCCTCTCTTTCCTGTCACCTCCACAACAGCATGCGAATAGAGTGAAGAGAGTAGCGATGAGTAAAGAGATGGTAGCGGCAAGAACGAGCCATGTGGCATTACCGTAAGAAGCTGGAGATCCGGCCACGTTTCCGTTGATTGCGTTTCGGACGACACCGAAGATGGCAAAGTTGAGGACCATGCAGACTAGCGAGACTAGGAAAGCGAGGAAGACGATCAAGGAAGCGAATAAGAAACCGAATTGGACCGAGGCGAGGGCGACGATTTGAGCAATGAATGCTAAACCACATGCGATGGGGTGTAGGATTAAAGCTTTGGAAGCTCGGTCGGCAGAGGAGTTGTCGTAGTCTACACCGCCGAGGGCACCGCCAACTCGGGATAGGTCGTATCCGATACCAGTACCTGTGCAGGTGTCTCTCTGATTGTCAATCACTGAACTGTCCTATCTGATCTCATGGGGGGGACTTACGTCGAGAGAGGTACAATAACCAAAGACACCGAAAGTAGAAGTATCTCCAAGTCGGTCAACATTGAGCATGGAGATCCTGTTGATGATGGGAGAGGAGACTATCATCAGCCAAATACTAGCAGGCAAGAGACAAAGGACTCACTGGTTGCAACGAGCAACAAGACCCATCCGACCAGGATAAAGAAGTTGGCGAGGATATAAGTGAATTTGCCCATTATGCACAGGGGGTTTATTGGGTAAATGTCTTGTCGAAAGATGACTTGATTCTTTAGAGATTAGCCTCGAGGAGTTATATAATGTCCAGGTCAATACACTCACAGCAAGAAGGCGATGTGAGTTGCGGAATGCTGTGGCGGCTTTTCTTATATAGTATATATACTGCGGCACTGGTTACAAGCCAAGCATCAATGACGTCGAAGGTTCATATTGAAGATCTCCTGTTCCTTGAAGACCTAGGGCATTTCTGCGGAATAGACATAAATCCGCATCAAGGTAAATCCAATAAGATGGTAAGACGCGTCATTTGCCGAGAATAACCCCCTTTGCCCAGCTTTTTAAGGGAATGATCCCAGTGATGTCACTTTGACTTTCTAGGCACATATGATGTTTGACTAATGTCGGCGTGGCGCATATTGATCAAACATCAGAGGTGGATCTTACTTGTCCAGGTCTAGGCTTATCTGCATCCATGTCCGGCCATGACGGTGGACATATCGGTGAATGATCAAAATCCATGGCATGAATCTCGACCGTGCCGAAGGACCCATACACTACTGCATCAAGCAGACTATTTACGCCTCCTTCTACCAATTTAGCTCGAAGTCCGCTCGTAAATCCGCAAAGACGCCCGAGTGCCCGAAACATATGACACATGGCATACATCTCGGAGGCAAAGTGCTATGACGCTCGAATCAACGACAGCATATGAGTCATTGTCGAACGAGGTGAGGCGTGGGCGCTCGAGTCCTGAGTCCCGACTGAGATTCTACTAGCGCTGATCGCTCTGGGGTCAGACTTCTAGAGATGAAGGAGTGTGACAGGGAGGAAAGACAATCTTCATGAACTCTCACTAGGCCAGGAACACCAAATGACTGATCCCGGCGGGCATGACTTGTCAGACTCCGTCGAATAACCGGGCCGAATTATTTTCTACAGATTCACCAAAGATCTGCCTGGAGGCGCCCAAATGGATCCAGCTTCTCATATATGAACAACCTGTTCAATCGCTGCTGCGCCGCTTGCAAAGCCACTGGAATCTTCAAGAATCCGATCCATGACGTCGTGTCACGCATTGCCAGTCGATCACCAGATGTGAACGGTGTATGGAGGAGCTGAGGAACGGCATGACCAACGTGTGTGATCAGCCCAGTTCCAAAGGAACTCATACCGGCTCGGGTAATGACCGATAAACTCACGGGGATGATCCGTCGAAACACGATCGCTCACAGTGAAGTCAGGGGTCAGAGACAACGGAAAACTTGTTTGCAATATTAGATCGACCTCGGTTGTCAAGATTTGCAAGGGATATTCTGGTATCCCAGAATCGATGAAAGGAAGTATGCAACGCTATGATCGCCACGAGGGAATCAAGGAGTCGACTTCAAATTGAGAGGTGTTCGATCGACATGGGGCGAAAGGAATGTACGAGGGGAATTTGGGATGATGCTTGAGTAAAAGGGTGCGATCTGCGTGATCGGCGTCGAGCCTACGAGGTGTCTTGAGTATATGTGGGACCACCAGCTACTTCTATCCTTCTCCCATATCTTGTCTCTTCAAGGTAAAGCATCAAGCTCGACAGCTCAATATACTCATACTCAAACTCAAGCCTATTCAATAGCAATTACCAACATATTCACCTTGCTCATTCCCTTGTTGACCCTACTTGCAGAGGTCAGCAATGCGGAAGATGTCTCGGACTTCAAGAATCCCATCAATGTAACTTTCACAGTCCCCGACTCTGGCACTACTGGGCCGGAGTGGTCATGGAAGGATAGAACCAAGTATGAACCATTTGACAAGAAATATGATGAGAGCGGCGGTTTTCAGAATGTGAGCGGTGATCTTGTAGCATACATGTTGTTCGCACGACCAAACGATAAAGACACTGCTCGACTTTCCGACTGGACTACGGATAAAGGCGACCCCGCGATGAAGAGTGTGAGTCTCACCCTCGTCTGCATCTAAGGGGTCGAAGCTAACGCCATAACAGTGCAGGGTCTGGCTTGAAGAGGAACCCAAAGTCACGACACTCACTTACGATTTGATCGGTGACACGTTTGGGCCAACTCTGGAAGATACCCAATTCCTCAAGGTCCACAGTGTATCCGCTCAACAGTCTATGGCAGTCTTCGCTAATATTCCCCCAACCTCCACTCAAGGACCAACACAATCCACCACAATCTCATCGGGTGTGACCCCAACAGTGGACACCGAGTCCCTTGCCGCTAGTGTCGAGGCCGCGCCGGAGCTGAAAGAGAACCTTCTCATCACTTTCGTGGCCAAACCCGACTACCTGATAGATACGACCGGTGAATGGTGGCACGATACGACCAAGTACGAAGATATCCACGACCATAGCGCCGAAAGCATCAGCGAGGACGAGAGGCACAACTTTCAGAGGGCAATTCAGACACCCTATTCAAGCTCGGACAGATCAAGTACAATGGACTTTCAACCGAGAAGAGAACCTACAGCTGGGAACCTAAAGCAGAAGATGGCGCTGCACCGGTAGTCAAGGTCAGTCCCGTCATGTCACGAGCACAGTCTTCTGATGTCTAGGAATGTACACTCGCTCTTAATAAAGATAAAGATCCAGGCGTTCCCGAGGTTTGGATTTGGGCTCAAAGTCTTACACTTGAGCCGAGGAGGGATGGAAAGCCACTCAATGAGGCGGAGACCAAGAAGTTCTGGGACGACAAGATCATTGATGTCCATTGTTAGAGTCCGACTGCCCGTTTTGTAGAGAAGAGAGTCGGAGATTGTAAAATACAGGAGAGAGTAGTTGTAGCCGTTTGATCGAGAAACATGAAGCCGGAGGCTAGTCTCACGCTTCTAGCGGCTTAGCGACCATCCATACGCGTCTCGATTTCTATCGGTCCGTATGGGCTGGTCAGATAGTGCCCACATAGCATGTTCGGCACTGACATCCGACAATCCTCCGGCTGTCCAGAAAAACTCAACATCGCTCAATTCTAGTTCCTTCATCTCCCATTCTTGCTGCTGGGATGAACAGATTCAAGGAAAAGAGCGAAATATGCATGCGAAAACAGTCAAAAAGACGTGCCTCCTCCCAGATTCGAACTGGGGGCTAAGGATCGCCCTGAGGAAATCTCAGTCATATATTATGTAATATGAGACCTTTGCTTTAACCAACTAAGCGAAGGGGGCCGAATTGGTGAAAGTTGCCTTTTTGTGGCATGATATAAACGGAATTCGCCACGCGGGGGCCGGGTCAACGGGTACCGTGAGTGTCATGATGCTAGCAGAGGTGCTCAGCGCGATAGAGACCAGCCTGGCGTAGTGAGTAGCATCGGTATCTATCTGCTGAAGACAACGAGATTTTCTGAGACCTTTGCTTGCGAGACAGTCAATGTCACTTTGCGAGCAACGCTTTTGGCTTTCGACACGCCACTGGAACGTCTGCTCGAGGGATCTGTCCTGCTCCGCTCCAAGTAATGTCGTGGCGTCAATTACAGCTTGTCCCTGCTTTATATATTGCAGAGGCGGATCCTCACATCACACCTTCGATGATATATGATGACTCGACCTGGGCAGCCGGCAAATCATGGTGAATCCGAATGCGACCATGACTACAATTTTGGTCCGGTGCCCTCTCGCTGCCGAGCGAGTGCGCGTTACTGATCAGACAACGGCCAGACGAAGTTGCTCAGATTTGGTGAGAGTCAGCAACCTAACTTGAAGGGCAATTGCATCACGCCAAGACAGCACCTCGTCCAATAATTTGAAATTAGGCATACAATGCATTTGATAGAAGCTATTACTTTACGTGTATCTAGTATAACCAAACCATCCCAAGTGTGAAACCGTGAAAGTGAAAGAGGAAACAAGGAGAGGATACGATACGTATGATATGACAAGAAAGATTCGAATGGGAGAAATAAGGTAATTCGTTAGAAACGCAAGTCGTTTGATTTTATTCTGGTAATACAGTTTCCGATTTCGAATTATGCGATTGGAGGTGAATGCTCGTGGTATGTGTTGTGGTGTCTATCGGATTGATGATTGTACATATTAGGTCATTTTCGGAGTTGGTTCGCTCGAAGTCAGAGGTCCTATGTCATCAGCTAGTCTCGGGAATTAGTGTAGGGTGGACATACCATGAAAGTAACCTCCCCTCTCCCATTGGCCTTGACGGTATACTTCCGACTTTCGTTTCTCTGGATCCTGAAGTGCTTTGAACAGATCCCTGACTCGACCAAAGTCCAGTGGTTTCAAAAGCCATCCATCAAAGTCTGCCGACAAGTCGCCCCTGTCGGATTCGTAAAGACTGGCCGAAACGGCGATAATCGGTATTCGGTCGTCTACCCTGAGGGAAGTCTTACTTTGCTGGAAATCGGCCATGGATTCTAGTTTTCTAATCTCCATAGCGGCTGTCTTTCCATCCATGATTGGCATTCTACCATTAGCGCCACACTTGCAGTAGAAAGGCAACTCACTGGATATCCATCAAGACGGCATCAAACTCCCAATCATTATTGAGCAGGTCGACAGCTTCTTGACCATTGGGAACGGCTTTGGTCTTGTGTTTGTCCATTTTAAGTCTCTTTTGCAGGATCTGAGAATTGATGGCGTCATCCTCAACCACCAATACCCGCAATTGACGATGATTTTTCTGAGCATCTCCATTGATTTCATCCTTGGATGTTCGTCTACTTCCCCCAGCCTTGACCTCTCTGGATGTTCGACGACTCGGGACCTTGGTTGATGCTGATCGCTGAACTTGTCGCGGCGAATCAGTGATGGCAGCTTGCTCGAAACCGTATGTCGACTGTCGTGGACCCAATGCCGGACGAGAGGGCGTATTTGGAGATGGTTCAATTGTCTTTGGAGATACAGCAGAAGCGCTACTTGTCGACTCGAGATCCGCGTCCATCTTGCTCGGACGGACCGGGTATGAAGAATCGGTAACGGGGAAAGTACCAGGTCGGTTCATTCGGGTTTCAGCGTCACGTAATCGTTTATCGTCGGGACCGACGGAGATCATATGAGACGCTCCGAAATCGTGTACGAACGAGTCAATCTCGGATGCTCGCCCGGCACTTGATCCGCCCGATCCTGCAGACACAGAACCAGCCGAGCCGGAGGAGTTGCTTGCTATCTTATTACGACCACTGGAGCGACTGGGGACCAAAGAATCTTCGTCGTAATGAGTGGCATTGGACCTTGATGAGATCGCCTCCAGATTGGCGCCAGAATTTTCGAGCATTTGGACGGTAAAGAAGAATTTCGAACCGACATCCACCTCGGATTCAGCCCGTAATTGTCCGCCAAGCTGCTCGACGATTCTTGCGACTACAGCGAGTCCCAACCCCAATCCAGTAGCTCCTGTGGGCTGGTCAAACATGTCTTCCGCCCCCTCAAGTGTCACAAACATTCGCTGAAGCTTATCGGTGGATATACCACAGCCGGAATCGCTAATGACAATCTCCAGTGAAATATGGCCACCCTTGACTACACCGCGATTGATCTCGTCTTCGTTTGGGCCGATCCGCAATTCGATGAATCCCTGCTGAGTGTACTTGACCGAATTGGCGACCAGATTAGCGATGACGGTCTTGATCTTTCGAGAATCACCAATAACAGTCTTGGGTAGCGAATCGGCGATTTCGACTCTGAAATCGAGTTCTCTTCGTTTCGCTTCGTTCTCGTACAATCGGATAGCATCGTGGATAGCCATTCTGAGATCGAATGGATCATTGAATGCAGTTTCGTTACCAGTCTCGATCCTGGTCAAATCAAGCAGATCGTGAACGTGGAACAATAATGCCCGGGAAGCCTGATGCGAGTTTTCAAGCATGGCTCGTGTATCCTGGTCGATATCTCCCGAAAGAGCCAGTTCGAGGGTATTGATGATTTGCGAAAGCGGCGTTCGGACAGCATGAGAAGTATTCGACAGCAAGATGGCGGTAAGTTGATTCGACGCCATCGCCGATTGTTTTTCTCGCCAAACTTGAATGAATTTACCGTAAATCAATGCGAGTACACCGGCAGATTCCAATTGATCATCTGTCCATGCTCTCGATCGACCCGTGACAGTCTCATTCCAGGTTTTGAAACTCTTTCGAGGTTCGAGTGATGCAGACGCATCAGTCTGTTCATCCTTGTATGGTTTACCAGCCCACTGGACCTCCTTCGTTTGTCCTTTTCGCAAAAAGACAATGAAATCTTGTCCGGCTTTGGCGGTAAGTGGAACATAGAGTAGACCGGCGATGGTGTCCTGTGCACGAGGAAGATTGAGCTCAGGGTAATCCTTGGCTAAGTGGCTCGACGACTTCATGCTTCTGTTTCATTAGCATGATACAATGCAGTGAAAAGATGGCATACTCGAATTTCATGACTCGTAGGAACTCGGCAATCGACAACATAGCTTGTCCTTGTTCGTTGCTAAAGTCAGCCTAGTCACACTAAGTCAACTTACTTTCCAAGTAATTTACACCCATCACCAATGACGAGAAGACCAGATTCAGCGTCAAAGATCGACAGCAGATCATCGGCATTGGAAACGATGTACCCAGTGGGGTGATGTTGAGATGGGATAGTTGAGATCTGCCAGTCAGCAACAATCAGATACTAACTTTAAGAACATACTAATTTCCTAGTATGCAAACGCTGAGCATAACTCAATCTCTCGATATTCTTTGAAATCGAATCCGACAACAGTCGCATCATTTGCCTAACGGGGAAAGAGACCCTCATTCCATGATGACCGTATGAGTGACAGGCTATCAAACCCCAAAGCTGGCCAAAAGCCATGATGGATACCGACATTGATGATCTGACGTTCATGTTTTGAAGGTCTACCATCAGCATCTGATCAAAGGTAGAGGAACTCACATTTGATGTGTATAGGAGACATGGCTCTCAGATAGCAGTGCGTCATGTCTAATGGATGTTCCAAATCGTCTTTACTCCTCAACACCATCCTTGCAGTCGTCTGACTTCTGTCGTACAGTAAACGGACCTTGTTGATGGCATACAACTGTCGAGCTTGAGCCGGGATGTCGGCAGCGGGGAACATGAGTCCTTTGAACAAATCGGTAGTCTTGCCCCATTCAACCAATTCAGCGACGACTTGCCCATTGTAATTCTCATCGAATTGATACAGCAAGACACGATGGAAACGACATAGATCCTGGACAACACCGACGCAAATCTTGAGGAATTGCGCGAGATCCGTAGCGGAACCGAGTTGTTCGTTGATTTGACCGAGTACAGCGAAAACATCCATTGTGCCCGTAGATCCGCCATGAGCGCGTCGTCCTCGACGAGCGGGTCGAGCTCCACGACTTCGCTTGGTGGATTGCGATCCTGTTCCTGACCCAAAGTCGTCTCCTTGATCTCGACTTGTTCTACGCATCCTCTCTAAAGCTCGAAGCGGTTTGGCGTGATTCGTAGTGGAATCGATGATCCTCTCGAGCGGCATCTCGACATCTAGACCATCGAGCCCTTGCGGTTGATCAGGTCGTGACGATGAGCGAGAGTCTTGTCGTGTCCTATCGCTAGACATCCCATCCGTCTTGCCTGTTGCGGTTGCACTGTCCGATCCCAAGAAATGAGGACGAGGAGTGGTGCCAACTGTCGTAGCTGAACCTGATGACTGACCTCCAGAGCCGTGACTGTTTGTACGCTCAGACATGGTTTGCCTTGAGCCAGCACTGGCAGTTTGACTGGCTGAATCGGGAGTTCCAGCACCACTGCGAGCAGAAGACTGAGACTGGTGGGTTTGAGTATCGAAAGGTTGGGTGAGCGGGTTATAGGCGTCTCGTTCCAATTCGAATTCAAGCACGATGAGATCGGGCGCATCGATCGGTTGTCCATCTTCATCGACCTTGTTCCAGGTCGGCTGGGCAGGTCGATGAGCAGCCACCCAACATGTCCACTCGCGTCGACGAGATCCAGCCGACATCGAGGTATTGCTATCTTCCGCCTCCTCCTCTTCCTGTTCCTCACTACCGGGTTCCCCGTAACCAGAAAGTAGGAATACCTGAGGTCCTTCTTCTGCAACACCTTGTCGACCAGTGTTCTCATCTTGTGGATCGGGAAGGTATTCGAGATTGTCTCGGAGAAGATCTTCTTGTTCCGTTGTCAGGATCCTGGAGAAGCAAGATAGACGGAAGAGATACTTGGGCGACAGACCCAGTAACTCGGTGGCGTTCTGCGAGTCAGTTTTGGGTACAAAATCGATATCACGTCAAGTGCTCACCTCTGATACCTGCCGGACGACCAAATCGCCAGTCTCGTATTCCTCCTCCAGCACAATCAAGACACCGAAACCTTGTACGGCACCTGGTGTGGTGATTGGTTCATCCTCACATCGCCGCAGCACACCCTCTCGTCCCACCACGACGTGATGTCCATCGGTATTCTGCGTATGCTCGAACCGAAAAGTAATGATTGGCTCCTCATCTTCACTGCTTTGGTCAT
>Ga0265797_10003493_pt1 | contig 25023 bp, 28 predicted proteins | sample P2T30metagenome_FD_192433 | JGI IMG/M metagenome (GOLD analysis project Ga0265797, IMG submission 192433) | Plant litter microbial communities from East Loma Ridge, Irvine, California - P2 T30 | ecosystem: Environmental > Terrestrial > Plant litter > Unclassified | place: USA: California... | reverse complement strand
GGGCGTGTGGTGGACGGGTGGCGCGAGGAGGGTATTTGAGTTGTTTGACACGTCGGTGACGGAGCTCAGGGTGTCGAGGTAGCGTGGGCTAGACGGGTTTCGGGTGTGGTGGTGGTGATGGTGGTGTGGTGGTTGCACAGGGTCCTGAAAAATCTGCATAGAGGGCTGTCGACGCGCTGCAGCCATGGCGAGACCAAGGTACAAGGACTCCAACAGCCTTGTATAGTCTCTCCAGACGCTTTGACGCGTGAAGTCGCGTTAAGGAATCCAAAATGGAAGCGTCGGGCCTACTGAGCACGGGCTTGCAGGGCACTGGGGCCTGAGATTGCGGTGACGACTGCCAAGCGCGTCGTTTTGGGAGCGGTCAGGAGTCTGCTGCCAGCTGTCGACGGGCGTAGGCTGTCGGGCATGTACAGAGCAATTCTGGGTGAATTGGTGAGAAAGGAGGCAGCTGTGGGGTGTGGGACTGCTATCTAACCTGTGCGGATGCGATGAGGCAGCGGAGCAATTCGCCTGTGGGCGCTAAAAAGCAACCTCTGACGACAGAGTAATGCCGGATCTGCAGCGGGAAGCGGTGTAAGTTTGCTTTGTGGTACGTAGTCGACTGTGGGCGTGTTGCAGCGTCTGGAGGCAGACGGGGCAGACAGGCGGGCGTGCGGGTGTGCGGGCGTGGACAAGTAGATAAACACTGAGCGGGTCGCGCGTCGTCCAAGAAGAGCGCGCAGTAGTGGTAGTGGTCGTCGTAGTAGTCAGCAAGCCAGCAGTTGGGGCTGCAGGGCCGCACAGAGGGAACGAATGCGGGCAGCAGCAGGCAGGAGCGATAGACAGCCTGCAGCGCGCCTTCCTTGGCTGCCACTGCAAACGCACCTGCAAGGAAGGAGCGACCGGCGCAAGGGCGGCTGGCCAATGGCAGGCCCGCAGCACGCGTTCGCTCTGCGTCGTGGCACGTCATGCTCGCCGCGCTCTGGGAGCAACCCCGTGACCGGGGCCGGGCTAGACAGCTGTTCGCAGTCGCCTTGTGCACCTTGGCCCTCTTTGCCATCGACGCCCATCGGAAACGCGTTGCTTCTGTCGCAGTATGGGATCGGACGGCCGTTTGCACGCTGCACGCTGCATGCCCCGAGCCAAGCCCGCAACATGGAAGCGCCTGTACGACGCCAACGGTGAAACAAGAGCGTTGACAACGCGAACCACGCTGCCAGCAGCTGGCTAACAGCTTCCCCTCGCACTGGCGAGCTGGCCACGCAGCCTATCCAGTGCCGCCCAACGACCGGGGACCCCCCCAGTGCGCATGAAACTCGACAAAATCCATCCCTGGTCCATAAGTGCCCAGCTCAGCTCAACCACTAAAAGCCACAAGCGACACCCTAGGGGCATCCGGCTACTCAGTACACGCTGCATAGTAGGTCCCGTGGTCCAGAAGGGTCTCTACACCACCTCATTTCGATTCCCACCGCACGGAACATGACCGTCCTGCATCGCCATCGCAAACCCGCCAAAAGGGATCGATCAAGTCCTCGGCTGGTCGACTACAATCCCGCACTCTCTTTTCCGCGCCTGTGAGCTCGACGGATGCGGCACAGTACGGGTAGGTACCATCTCGCAGCCCACAGCCCACTCCCAACCAGGCCCGTCTTCATGCGAGGGACGCAAGCCACCACACGTCTGCGTGTCAGATTACCCCGGTACCGTACCCCACTCTCTCTCCCTATCTCTTTCCCATCATCGCCTTTACTGCTTCCGGGATTCCGATATGCACATGTCTCTCCCTCCCTTTGCGCCTCATTGTCCGTCTTCCTTTGTCCTTGCCGCGCCGCCTGTCTCTCTACCTACACGCTAGCCGGCCGTCAAAAACGTCTGTGAATCTTTTAATAACCTAAGCGAAAACCAAGCCTTTCCGATCTCGATGCGAGCGGAGCCTGCTCCGATGATTACCACAACGTGGGGGCGGCCGGCTCATCATGGTGATCAGCGGGTGTGAGTTCCGACCTCAACAGTGTCTGTTCACCTCGCGCCTAATCTCGCACAAAAAGCCACAATCGCCCGACTTGTGTGAGTCACCCTGGAAGCAGAGTTTCTTTGATTGGAGACCCTGCCTGCTACAGCCGCGTCCGGCCTTTGTAGCCTCGTATTCCTACCAGACTTGCAAACGTCTGACGTCTGCCTGGACTAACGAATTTCATAACCTCATGCCGAGTCTTCATAGTCGACCCAGACAACCGCCTTGTGCAATACAGTCGACCCATGGAACACAAGATTGAAACACCAGATCACTCTTCTACACGTCGTCCGAGAATCATTAGTACCATATGAGATGAGCAGCAATCTTCACATGCCAACCAAATCTATAACCGCGCTTGCATAGTTGAATTCTAGAACAATCAAATTCCAGCTCAAAGGTACAGATCAAAGTCCGGGAAATGAATGAGAGACATGGACACATACCAAATCTGCTCTTGCACAACCCCTACCATTCCATCGCGCGCCTGCTCTTTTCCGCCTGCCATCACCCATCTCTCGGCTACTAATTCAGCCACCAGTCCACCCCCGAATCTCGCACCGGAACCGGCCAAACACTAAGCCTTCCACACGGTCCATTGCTGAAACTAAGCGCATACTGCTCCGGGAAATCCTCCTGGCCCTGTATCGTCCCCAGATACAAGGATAAACTACCCTTGCCACACGTGGTATTGCTGTTCTGCACAGGGCTAGCTGTGGACACGGGGGCAGGGACCCCACCAGATGGAACCACGGTTGGGAAGATACCCGAGGCGCTGGGGCAGAGCGTGGGGAACGAAGATGAGTATGTCGTGTTGAGGAAGGGATAGGGAGCACCTGATGCCGCTGCAAAGGTCAAGTTGGCGAAGCCGGATGGTTGGGAGCTGTCGGATAAGCAGTGGCGAGAGAGTGTGCTGTTGGTGATGGGATGGGGTGCTCCTGTAACCGAGGGCATCGTCGTTCCACATGAAACCCCGATGCCAGACGGATACGCAATTCCAGATGGATACACAGTACCTGTCGGGTAGGCCATAGCCGACGGAGCAGGTAAAGCAGGCAGAGCGGCAGGCGGTTGTGTCAAGCGGAGATGACACTCCTGATCACTAGGCGCAAAGAAGGACCCAGCGCAGTTGGGCTAAGCGTTCCATGAGCACAACGAATCCCAGCAAGGCACCAGAACAACTTACAGTAGTTTGACAAGCAACGCAGCACCCAACCGCACTCGTCATATTAAGTACCGACTCGTTCTCATTCGGGAACCCTGCTGCAGGACGGTAGATGACTCGATCGAACATCAACGTTCTACCATTGATATCCTGGATCCTACTCACTAATCCTCGTGTCAGAAATTTCCGTCTCGCTGCACTACCACCACTAGACAAAAAAAAATGACTCACCAACATTGTTCGACCCACAAGCCGCATACTGCGTCTCTCTAGGCAGAACCTCCGTAACCGTGTTCGTCACACTGACGGTGAGCGTGCTGCTCGCCAGCGCCGTAGCCCCAGCCTGGTAAACCATTTGGGGTAGTCCGGTCACCGTCACCGTTTGCGTACGATTTACAGTTTCGTACACGAGACAATCGACGCGGTGAATGAACTTGCGGTCCAGGCTAGACGTTGTGCCGTTCCTGCTGGTCCAGAAGCCACCGCTGCAGTTGGGGCAGGTTTGCCGCTTACGTAGCTGCACGGAGTTGTCTTTGGACAGTGAATGGCGCTTGATGCGTGGGATGGGCGTTGGCGTGGCATTGGGCGCGTTGTCAGCAATCATAGGGATAAAGCCTGCTTGGGCGGGAACTATAATGGCAACAGGTGTTGATGTCGTTGTTGTAAACAAGGTACGTGTTGTGGTGAGCATGCTCATTTGTGTGGTGGCATTTGCGGTCGCGGTAACCGTCTGTCGCACTTCAGACGTGACGGTGGTCACGCTGGTCAAAGTAAAGAATTGGTACCATGTTGGCACGGCTGCACGGCCGGCTGATCCCGTAGGAATTGGATAGTAGCCGAAGCGCGAGGTACATTGTGTTGCGGTGTAAGTCGTGTCTTGGGCTAGGATGGTAACTGGGATAGCTGCCAGTAGTGCAGCGAGAAAGACGAAGCGCATGGTGAACGAGTGACTTTATCCAAGCCAGAGAAGCAGACGTGAGTTGCTGGATGCTGGAACTGTCTTCTGTAGAGAGAACTATATATATATCTGTACTTGGGCATGGAGCATGGTCCATGAGGCGTCAAGGGAGGCCGAAACGATCATGTCGTGATCTCCACAAGCTGAACAGAGCCGAATGAAACCAAGCAGATAAGCTCAGGCATTGCCTCCATGTAGTCAAGGCAAAATTGAAGTGATGAAGCCTCCACGTCGTCGTTGTGGCTGAATCGTCTTGAAGCCTTTGGCCTTACCTTTGCTTCGAGAGCACGTCTGTGACAGAAGAACGTCTTGTAACGGATTAATTGCTCCCGAACTGCGGGAACATAGCACACTGTGTACCAGGCACTCCTGTATGCAAGTTCCCGCAGGAACCAGGAGGAAGCCTGGCTCCAATAAACCTCCTAGACGTGAATGGTGTCCAAGAGCACACGGGATTGCCTAGTCTAGACCGGCTTCTTCCTGAATCTGTCACACCTTGGATCGGATGCAGGTACCATTGCTTCGTGCTCTAATGCTATCGTTTGTACAACTTGTCTGAGGCACTTCCGGTCCATCACAAACTTCACCAGGCTGTATGAAGAGATTTGACATTTGCACAAACACAACAACCCTGCCACAACATGGACAGTACTTGAGAGATGTCGCTTTGGATCGAAATGTGGCTGATATGATAGAAGTGGGTATCTAAGTGCTGTATCGCACCAAACTCGGTAGTAGTCCATCCCTTGCTTCCACCAACGAGAACCCAAATATCCCACCGTAACGGCGCTCAGCCGCAATCTACATCTATAATCAGGTCTATACGATAAACGCCCAAGAAACTAAGACATAATGCGTCAGTCGCCCATGCGTTTCCTTTGAGAAATAAAACTTGAACTGCCTACTCCCGTCGCGACCCAATCCGGAGGCCTGGTACTCCCTTCAAGCCCATCTTACCCACCGTCGATTTCTCGAGCATAGGCGGCTCTGGACAGCCCATACTGTATGCATAATCGTTCGCCAAGCGAACCAAGTCAGCGGTCGAAATTTGTAGCTTCTTCACGAAAGTCTTGTTGTATCCGAGGAAGGCTTGGTATGCCTTCGACTTGGATACCTCATCAACATTGGTGAAAGCGCGATCGATGGTGGCCTGGTGCAGAGATAGACGTGATACAATGTCCACTGTGTAAGGCTTGATAGGCAGTGTCTTGTTGATCCTTGGAAAGAAGGATTCCTGCTCGAAGAGAACAAGCACAGCTCGTCCATCCCTGCCAGCACGAGCAGTCCGACCGACTCGATGAACGTACTGGTCGGTGCTTGATGGAAGACCCAATTGGATAACGAGGCCAACATTAGGAAAATCCATGCCCCGACCGACGACGTCGGACGCGAACAGTATGCCACTCGACGCTTCCTTGAACTCTTTGGTAGTACGTGTCCGAGAAGGCTGGGACATGCGGCTGTGGAGCTCGAACAACTGGAATTGAGGTAGGGCGTGTCGGTACAAGTCGTACAGTAGTCCGACACCGTTAGCCGTGGTACCGAATACAATAGCCTTGAAGTCGGTGGGATTCTGATTGTATTCCTCTTCGATCAAAGCCAATAGCGCGGGGAAGGTTTGGCCTACGGTGGGCACAGAGAAGGCGTACTGTGGCACCCGCTCGTGAGTTGGTACTTCGTTCGGGTCGACTGTGGAAAGATGGGTGAAACCGGGGAACAAAACAATCTTAGCTATATCCAAGACCTCTTTGGGCAGTGTAGCGGAGAAGCACATTCCCTGCCAGCCATCATTCTTGGGTGGAATGCGACGTAGAATCTTCTTGACCGCGGGTGCAAATCCGGCATCGAGCATTTGATCCGCTTCGTCTAGCACTACAGTCTTCAGATGACTGAATTTATCGCGAACCTGCTCTTCGCCTAAGATATCGTCGAGTCGGCCCGGGGTCGCCACAAGAACGGTCGGGTTGCCTTTCATGAAGGCATTGAGGTTCGATGCACGCGAAGTGCCTCCAAACGCAGTGTGGCACTCCATCTTCTGGGGTAGGCATGCTGTGAGGCCGTTGCATTCTTTGGAGATCTGCAATGCCAGCTCACGAGTGGGACAGATGACGAGTATAGCGACTTTGCCTCTCGGGGGCATGTTGCCAGCTAGAAGGTTCTGGATAGCAGGCAGCAAGAAGGCTACCGTCTTGCCCGTGCCTGTCTTTGCCTGAACCACGCAGTCGGACGATAGGGAAGGCAGCTGGGTCAGCACCTGTTGTTGAACTGGAGACATGAATCTAAGATCAAGTCAGCTAAGATGCTTCGCATGGCTGCAATGCCCCGACACAGAAACTTCTCAAGCTACACAAGTGCCGCATCAAAGGGCAGAAGCGATACGGGCAACTTTGCAGTTTGAGAAGTCGCGCCTGTTTCTTGGTAGTTCGTGCTTACTCAAATCCCATCTTGTCCAGGCCGTCAAGAAGCCCTTTGTTCAGCTTATCCTTCAGTTCGGAGAAGGGCTTTGGTGCGGCATCTCCAGCTGCTGTGCTGTACATTTGCCGCACATCAACGCTACCCTCCGGCTTTGGCTGTGCATCCTCCATCTTGGGGCGTTTCGGCTGCTGTGCCATAGCTGAGCGCGGATTCGTGAGCCCTCCCTGCGTAGGAGTGCCGTTGGTGCGATCGCCGCCGCCGCCTCTGCCGCGGGGCCACTTGCGCTTAGGTGGTGGAGGCATGATAGAAAGTTGGGTTGATAATCGGCTGGTGTGTAGTCTGTGAGACAAGGTGAGAGGGGTAGCTGAGATGCGACTATATCGTGTATTAGTTGCTAGAGACAGGCGCGACGGAACGAGGCGAGCAAGAGCAAATGTATGCGGATTGAGAGAATGTGAAACTAGTTTCATTGTCTTCCTTCGTACATACATAGTAAGCCCCAACCAAATCCAGATAAAAGCAAAGATCTCGTGGAGCGGTGAAGGGTGAAAACTGCCAGCGTTTCAGCACTTTGTTTGTCGAGACGGCCAAAAAATATTTAGCGCGCGACGTCAGCCTGTGCTTAATCCGCCACTTTGCTGACTCAGCCTCTCCTTAACATCGAGTAAGATATCGGTGTAGCGGGCATGCACATCCGAGCCATCACCACGGTTGGGGCTTTTTTTTCAGAGAACATCTCGAGCCTCGGGTTATCCACACAGTCGGAATTCTTCCTATACAGAGGCTTGATATCACAGTAAGGAGGTAATATGTGTTTTTTCAAGGCTATACAAGGTATCACAGATTCGAAAAGGTTCAAACAGGTGACAAGTCTCGGCCCGGCAAACGCAAACCCACATTTATGAATAGATGTATATAGCGGTTGTTATGTTATCGATAAAGGGAATAGTAGGCAACATTACAATGGTGTAATTGCGAACTTCGCTCTGGGTAGATCATCCCCATTTCTAATTCCAACTAGTTGCTTCTCTAACTTCTTTCATCTATTAGTTCTCAAATTCCCTTCTCATATGCCAGCAATTGTAATTCCATCAACAAATTTCCGAAAACAATGTCCTGCTGCGTCGCTTTCTGCAAGACACTGAAGCAAATCAGGGGATTATACGTGTGTTCATTAGGTGCGACGGATTTCAACGCTCTTCTTCTTGAGCATTACACTCCACAAAGTTTTGTATCCGGCAATCCGAACAACCAAACCATTCCCCACCACCGTGCACTGATATCATCTATACGCGTCATAAGTGCATGGTCGACCGTCAGCTTCGTTGCAATTCGCCTCAAAAAGAGGACCCGAAGAAGATCAAATCGTCTGGATCTTAGAAACCTATTGTCCACCACTGTCAAAGAGGCCGCTTCCGGATATTCAGCAATGGAGCGCTGGTGGAGCTCCGCCGCACTTATGTATCGTGCCTCTGCCAATGCCCACCAGAAGAGCCGACTCAAAGGCTCATAACGTCCTCGTATCGCCAAGTTGAACTCATTATCGTCGGCTATCGAGGACTGGATGAACTTGAGGTAGGACTTTAGAACCCGTATCACGTCGTTTGCTCGGCAGTCCTCCAACTGCCTATTGTCCCTCCAGATACGTGATGAATGGTAGGGATGAAAGACTTCTCGCACGTTGCCCAAGTCGCCTATCACCCATCGTGACTCATCCTGGACGAAGATGTTTGATGGCTTGATATCGTCATGACAGTAGCCTGCTTCGTGGAGGGTGCTCATGCTCGTCAGTAGTTGGTTGAAGGCTGGACGATAGATTGTGTCGATCTCTCTGTAAGAATTGGGTCTTTCGCTTGAGTGCAGGTGTCTGGCCAATTTTTGGAGATTACCACCGCTCAATAACGGAGTGACTAAATGCCACTCCGCTGGTGCTCCTGGTGATGTTGGCGCCATGAAGTGTGCTTTGACTGGAAGAAACCCGCTGTATGTCATGTTTGTATCGCCTTCATTGCTGACATTGCTGACACCTCCGAATATCAGTGATGCGGGTATCTCGGTCGGCCACTTAGTAGTCGCGTCTGGCGCACAATTTCGAAACGGACTCCAGCCCGGCGTGAAGGTCTTGATAACCGAGTCTTTGTACACAAAAACCTTGCCTTCCCAGCCTTGCCCAAGCACCATCCAATTTGCCCGGTTCGCTATCAGCTCGTCTTGAAATTGCGACTTCTCGTCATTAGGGCTCCAGTATCGAACGTGCAGGTCATCATCAGGCGATTTAAATTTGGTTGCAGCGTACTTGTACGATAATGAGTGCCGGCTGGTGAGAAACAGATGCTGCTGCGCGAAGAGTGCAAGGATTAAGAAAACAATCCCGACGCGACAGCGAACATGATACAACCGTCGCGCTCTATGCGGTATGGAATTGAGGATAGGACAGTCCATGCTGTTATGGACGAGCAAGCAGAGCCTTCATGAAGACTCAACAGTCTCATTGTGCGCTCGAGTACCATGGTACAGTCCAGAAGCGACCCAAAATCTTCCGCTCCTAGACGCTCCAAACTGATTCCAGCTACAACTCTACTCCCATTGAGATCTTGACGCCTTCATACCCCTTGATGGTGTTTAGCTTTCAGTGGCCGTATAGCGATAATAGTCACATTGAAGCTAAAAGCTGAAGGTGGGGCCAAGTCGGCAAGTGGCACTCTAAGTTCTGGGGTTGAAGATGGAGCGGGGTGACGACAAGGATGCGCTGTCCAGAGGTGTCTTGTTGTCAGGCACAGGACTAGCGCAAAGCCCCGAGCCACTCGCACTCGTCTGAGCTTGTTGACCGATCTGGTCAATTGCAAGCTCTGCCATTTCATTGTGCTATCCTTACGCTCCTCAATTGCCTCCCACGCCACAATGACTACGGAAGCGCGGTCTGTCGAGAATAGGACACGCTTAATCTCCCATTTCGACGAGTACAAGTAGGGAGCGCCATCTAGAGCCGCCACGCCCGTAGCCACAACTGACGGTCACAGAACAAGAGATGCACAGAGCGAAGGGTGGGCCAAATTATGGGAAAACAATGAATCGGATTTGTGGGATCGTGGCCGACCTTCGCCTGCGTTGATAACGTTCATGGACGAACATCCATTCCGTGAGACGCTACTGCGAGACCAAGGAAAACGGCCATTGAAGGCATTTGTACCTGTACGTGTCTTCTGCTCACTTACAATCGAGACACAGCTGAGTGCCCTCTAGGGGTGTGGAAAAGGCCACGACGTAGCGCTTCTGGCACGTCACGGCTACCAGGTGTGGGGCCTCGAAGTGTCCCAAGGAGCGGTGGACACAGCAAACGAGAACGTGAAGGCACAACTGAACGGTGCAAGTTCCCATCACGCTAATGTGGTACTTGGCGATTTCTTCGAGAAAGGCTACGAGATCCATTTCGGACCGGACTTTCAAGGCTTTGATCTCATCTATGACTACACAGTAAGCGCATGATGCTGAAATTGAGACCCCAGATTTATGCATAAAAAAGACTGACAACTTCAGTTTCTCTGTGCCTTACTTCCTGAGATGCGCAAGGGCTGGGCTGAGCGCATGAAATGCCTGCTCTCACCGAACGGTGTCCTTGTGTGCCTCGAATTCCCCATGTGGAAACCGCTAAAAGCCCAAGGTCCACCGTGGGGCCTCAAGGGCGTCCACTGGAACCTGCTCGCTGATGGTGCTGATGGGCTTTTCGATGAATCTGGAAATCTCGTAGGGAGTGGTCAAGAGCAGGGCGTTTTCGAAAGAGTCGTCCACTGGAAGCCACCGAAGTCATTCGAACAGAGCCGTGGTGAGGACATGATCAGTGTGTGGAAGCTGAAGTAGTAATCTTCATTCAATTATCCATATGCAAACTTTCGCGAGAACACAGCAACTTGTTAAAATCGTTTTATCGATTTCGTGATCCATATACAGCCTCACATACCATCATTCAGCATAGCCTGTACCATCTTCACATGTCTATCCGCGTTGGTTTCACTCCACTCCGTATCATAGTTCAGGCCATATGGCCAAAAGTGACTACCACCACAGCTAATCTTCGCATTTGCGCCATCAAAACTTCGAACCAAGGGTAATGCCGTCCTCCAATCTCCCGCAGCACATTTGGTGTTGAATGCTGTCGTCTGTCCCACTCCCAGCGTGTGAGATATCTCATGCATAGCTGTTCTTTCCGTCATATATGCGCGGTTCGAGCCGAAGCGCAGATCGCCGTTGTAGTTTGCTTCGGCAGTGGGGACGCCAGGTGCGTACGCGACGCGAATAGTCTTGTTGGCAGTCGAGTATTTGTGGTACCGTGCCACGGCCTTTGTCATTGCGGCTTCGATTCTGGCATAGGCGTCTGCTTGGTCGGCAGTGGGGTTGGATGCTTTCGCTAGCGACCAGTTGAGACGTGCTGAAGCGCCGCAGGCATATGCCGCGAGGAGGAGAAGAGAGAATTGCATAATGTAGAGATGCGACTGCTTGATCGAAGACGAAGCGGTGATGGCTGAAGCAGTTCGATGCCGACAGTGCTGGTAGGCCCGACCCGAGGATTATATCATATGCTTTCTCCCTGCTATTCTTTCTTGCCGATATAGTCATTTGCACATTGCTCATGGTTGTGGATGCAACTTGCGCGGTAGTGTGGCCTCATTAGGGCAGGTAGTCAATGGAGCTGCAATATCCTCCGATGCGTATAGCGGACATTTTCTGTTTCCCCCACTTAGCATAGTCATGCATGCAATACGCATATTACTTTCCCATGCCGACTGGTCTGGTGTTTAATGTACATTGGCTTGGTGTTGCGGCGTACAGGGCTTGAAACGATCAAGCGTCGGAATTGTTAATTGCATGCGGCTATTCCCCCCGCACTTTGGGAGATTGCCATCTTGGCGACCATTTGTACCATTTAGCTGTCTAAGAAGTTTCCATTTGCTGGCTAGTCACAGTTCAGGTGTTACGCTGTCTTGACTGTACTGTACCAGGTGACTGATATTTGGTGGCTCTCGGTCACAATACATTAGGAATGAGCCATTCACACCTCCATAGGCCACTTCATAACATAGAACAAAAGCTATCCAGGCTTATCTGAGATGGCCAATTTTGGTAGGTGGATGTTTGCCTTCCTGCAGAGGGTGTGATTGTAGGAGCACCGAGTCAGTTTGTTATCAGCGCGTTGTCCACCAATCAGTGTGCTGAATTTGGGTAGATGTATTTCTGCCCCGGAACTTTGCACGTCTGAGTTCCACAGGTTAAACAGACCTCTGGGACCCCTAACTATTATGAATTTTCGTCTTAGAGAGCAAAAGTATGGTTAAACCTCACTCGAAATCAAAGTGCCATCTTTACATGAGCTTTCCCCTTCAAGTCCGGCATGTGAACTACGCAGGTGTAAGGTGATATGGTAGGCCGACTATATGTATTTTCGGTTCTCATTCCGTCCTAGGTTAAATAATGTAGTTCTATCCTGAAGGTCTACATCACTGATTACATTGTCACAAATGTCTTGCCATCATGTCATTGGATAGTAGAACTCTCCAAACCCCTCTCCAGATGTTGCCAGTGCTGCATGAATCATGATGGGCAAGGAAAGAGATCCACTCACATAGAGAAGACTTGAGGAACGTTCTTGAAACTGTAGCAACAGCCAGAGGCTAATGGGAGAAAGCCCACCTTACAATGCTAAGGTCCAGCCTTGTGTGAGCTTTTGGTGGCAACACTCAATCAAATCCTTCCTAAGCCACCGGCTGTTCCGACAAAAGCGGTGGTGAGATGCGTGTATGGCGTCGCGATAACAGAATTTTGCGAGACATGAAGAGATTTGAATGGTCCTCAACTTCCTGTGACTTTATAGCGATTATGGTCATGTTAAAGTTAATAGCTGAAGGTCGGACTAGGTCTGCATGTGGTCATATCCAATCCTTGCTGTTTTGCGCACACCCTAAGACCTTTTTTATACGACCCATCGACTTTTGCAGATATGTTCAGCCATATCCCATCATATATGAAGAAACGGCTGGCTTGAGGTAGTAATGGCTATCTTAAACTACAGACGGGGTGTTGCCGCGGAATAGACAGGTCAATTTTCGTAACCGTAAAGGATTCAGCCATTCAGCCCCAGCCAAGACCTGTTTGCCCAAAACTAACATGAACATGCCTATTTGTTTGGTTGCAGACTGTATACGTTATCGTCGTGGCGTTAAAGTGCATTTGCTTGCAAAGACTAGATAAGAGCGCCTTGCTTCCATGCTTCCAGGCAAAACTGCAACTGCCTTTACATACCTGATCTTGGAGTCTCTACCTTCCCCACCTTTCGTCTGCTGAGTCCCCGGGCATTATGGCATTCCAATTTCAGTACGCGATGACTAGACCCTATCCTTTTCGAAATTACACATTCTTTGCATCAATCCTGTTCTTCATTGCTACGTTGCTACTTTCTGTCTTTAACACGATAGTTACTGGCTATGAACTACGCGTGTCCTACTCGTCTAGTCCCAATGCAACCTTTGCGAAGAGATTGTGGTACGACAAGCCTGTTTTCGGTGGTATCAAGAAGCTCTCATCGAGCTGCGAACCGAAGGAGATAGGGGTACAACAAGAATTCAACACAGACAAGAATGGGCTCAGGTACACTATCAGTAACATTCGCAACACCAACCGAACCGGAAGTCACCCTATGCCATCGATGCTTTATCTCAACAACCCTCTTGATGAGTGTACGATTAACCACGTCAAGATTGAAGCAGCAAAACACATAGACCGTACTTCGCAGCAAGTCGCGTGGCAGCGTTTTGGTCCACAACTGCTTGCCGCCATTTCGTGCTCTATTGTGAACTTGCAGGGTCGGGTGCTCTTCAACTTGACGGTTGAATACGACCTGGTACCTGCAAATGCGATCAGAAGACTTGACCTTACCCAAGGCGGAAAGGATGAATGGAAATATGCGGCTGAGCAGAACCTGTTCCAATTCGTGTTGAGCAACAACACTGCAGAGCCTGCTATGTGGTGGGCAGAGTCACTCATGTCTTATGCGTGAGTTGACACAGCTCGGAAGATGGAACAAGCTAGTTCTGTGCAAAACCCAGAGAATGGAGAAGGGTGGCAGGGTGGAAGTCTGAATTTCCGACCGTCTGGGACTACGACGGACATTTCTTCAGCAGCGTTCTTCAGCCCTGGCTACTTCATGCTTCTGGACAATGGCTAAATCTTTTTCCCGGGTACTGAACCTGCCACTCTCAACGCAGACTCCACCGAGCCATTCTCCCTGATGCTCGTCTCGGCCGACTCGCTCGCCAAGGCATTCCACAGTGCCATCTCTGCGGACCTCGGCGTGGTCAATGGGTCCAACATTCTCACCGACCCGAAATCTTTACAGCAATTCACTAGCAATTATGGCAGTATCGACTTCGACCACGTTGCAGCCGGCCCGGCAACGGATAGCTACGATGCGCTCAAAGCAGTGACGGGCGAGCCCAAGGTGATGGAATCTACTATTTTCACCACGTACCTTTGCCAAACGCCAGAACGGAAGCTAACAACCGCCTTGGTGATTTCGGTATTGCTTGCAAACTTGGTGTTGCTGAGAGCGTTGTGGTCGGCTGTGACCTTGGTAGCGACGAAGATTGTAGATGCACGAGACCCTAAAGGCAAGTTTCTTCCACCTGGTATTAGCAGAATCCTCATGTTAACAGTGTACGCAGCCAATTACTGTATGCGCTACGTGGATTACGAGTCAATTCCGTCATCGTAAGAGGAATTTCTAACAAAGCATGTGGCGGCTTCGTCGCATTAATTCCCTCCGTGATTTGCACATTGTCTGCTCAAAGTATAGTGCTCGGAAACATCATGTTTAATATCATCATAGATTAGATAGTTACTACACTACGTTCACCTCTGGGAATCGAGACGCGGTACAAAGGCTCGCTGCCTACTACAAAGACTGAGTCGCTTACGCATGGTTGTAATTTCACTTGGCGATGCTTGAGGACTTGACATTGTCAATCAAGGAGCCATCCCTGATGTCACCCCGGCGTACTGGTGCACTGGAGCAAGTAGTTGGACAGATCCTGATAAAAGTTGTCGCTGGGTCCGAGATGAACCCATTGATCGAACTATACAGGATGCAGTTGAGAGCCTTGTATGCAAAAGCAGAGCAGTTGTTTAGCTCATCACACCTTTGACGGCACACATCAGCGTTTGGAATACCCCCAAGGGCAAGTATAACTTGTGAGCCTGGAGCCGGAATGTTTTCGCAGCGAACAAAGTAGTTGTCCTTGCATTGTGCGCCGTTAGCCGGGCAACTGTTCGAGAGGGGAGTGGTAAACTGTTGACAATCGGGGTAGGAAACACAAGACGCGGTTGGTGCCGGGGGTACGCAGACGGTAGATGTGCTTGTGGTACTCGTAGAGGTCGATGTTGTGGATGTCGCTAACGTTGTGGGCGGTGCAGTAGTTGTGGAAGAGCTGACCCCGCAGTCGGGGTTGTAGTACGTTAGACCGCTCGATGGGGTAGGGACAACATTTGTACTGGTGATTGGTAGCCGTGCTAGATAGCACGTATTCGAGTAAACAATGAAACTTCCGCATGCACTCTCTGCACGACAGTTTGCTAAGCAGTTCTCCAAACTCGTGAATGGCTTAGCTGAGATGACTTGGAGGTCGACAACATCGTATCCTTCCACGCCACAAAACTTTTCGTTGGTTGGTGTTGCCGAGGGCGAGGTGGTTGATGATGAGGTCGTGAGTTCTGATGAGGTTGAAGTTACGGAGATATCAGAAGACATGCTGGACGAGACTGAAATGGAAGATAAGGTTGAGGAGTCAATGGACAATGATGAGCTCGAGGAAGCGCTGGCAAGAGCTGTGCTTGTCGGGGTAGAAAGGGGAGTCGAACTGGAGGCATCGCTGCTGGAGGTGGAAGGCAAATCCGAACTGGAAGTGGTGCTGCTAGAGCTAGAGCTGGCGGGAGAGCTGGAAGAAGTCGAAGAGCTGGAAGAAGTCGAAGAGCTGGAAGAGCTGGAATAGCTGGAGGTGGAAGAGATCGAAGTAGAGGTCTTGCTGGAAGTAGAGGTCTTGCTGGAGGTTGAAGTTTTACTGGAAGAAGATGGAACGGCATTGCATTTTCCAAATCCTGGCTGGCAGCCCTTTCCACAGTGTGCGCTTGAGCTTCCGCAATACGAGTACTGGGAGCAACAGTCGCCATACTTTCCACCTGTGCAAGTCATTCCCGCAGGCGATGCTCCATGCAGATTTCCACAGCGAGCATTCGTGGTGATCCTGACCTTTACAGTGGAAGTAGGTGTCGTCGACGAAGCTGTCCGGGTGGAGGTGCTGCAGCTTGAGGTCGCTGAGGCTTGCGTGGGTACGGCGCCGTTGCAGATACCAAACGATGACTGGCAACCGGTTCCACAGTACTCCTTGGTCTTTCCACTACAAGAAATCAGTCAGTTTGTCCGGGTGTGCAAGATTCACCCTGGATGCCTACCAGTAGCCGTATTCAGAGCAACAGTCACCCCACTTTGAACCTTTGCAGGTCATACCACTGGGCAGGGCATTGTAGGCGTGTCCACATCGAGCATTTGTTGATACTTTACCAGCGGCCAGTGTCACCGCCGCTGCGAGAGGAAGTAGGAATGTCCAGCGCATCGTGATTAGTATTAAGGGTTGCTACAAAGACGCAATTGAAAGAGCGAAGGAATGACGTTGGATAGGATGCTCCTGAATAGAGATGAGAGGTAGGTAGATGCTAGAGCATGTATAGTTATATACCATTTTACTCAAGAGATAATTTTCTGTTCTACGAGCTGCTACCGACATGGCGTGTCTGCCTGCATGGTTCGTGGTGGACTTGCACAGGCCTTCGCGAAAGCCACAAAGTCATCCATCAGATCCGCTTCCAACGAAGGTGCTGACTCGGACATCGTGGGCATCAGGCCATGTGCAAAGGCAGAAAGCCATCTGGAGAGAAAGGGATGTCTGCGCAGGGCGAGGAGGATACTGCGCTATCGACGAGCGCGAGACAGTAGCGCGTCAGGTGATTGGACCAGCACTCAGAAAGCACGTGCCGTGGGCGTAGCCAGTGCAAGCCACGCACAAGCCACGCGCAAGCCATACATACGACGGCGAGGCTCGAATTCCATTTTGCTCGGCCGCCCCGGGGCTATCGAGGCTTTTCAGGTACCAAAGCGAGCAGTCGGATGAGTCTGTGCTATGTTTGGTGTCAACTCGCCTATCTTCTATTTGCTGGTGCGTATACCGTGCCTGGATAGGTACCGTGGGGGGCCTTTGCTATCTCAACACAACAAACAAACTTGGGCTACTGCTGGCTGTCTTCAATGCTCAAGTCTCCGCGTTGCAGTCGATCAGATGAGAAGACACTGGGGCTTCCACACTTTTCTATATCCTCATTGCCGCTCTGCCCCATAGTACGCTGCACGTCAGCTCAAGAGACTGTACCGTGTCTTCTGCTGTAGCTCGGTCTCTGGCCCTGGCCCATGCGATGTTGAGAGCTGGGGTTGATCGACATTTGGAACTCGTCTAGCGAGGCACTTTGTCAGGGCCTGGTTCAGGTCGCAAAAGTCCGAAACCTGCAGGTCATATGGCCAATGTGAGGCTAGTAGGCAAGTCCAGATGTCTACAAAAACTACAGTCTAATCAGAATTCGGCGGTAAGATCTAGAACACGTTCGCGGGGCGGCACGAAGCACGAGCCCGCGAGCCCGCAGGCCCCCTGGACAGGTACCAGGCACGGCATCACCGTCAATCAATAGAAGGCCGTGGCTTTTTCCCGCGCCCCCAATAGCTTAGTGAGAGCTAACAGTGCGATACCATAATCTCCACCAACCTCCGGACCTGTGTTGCCAAAGGGGCTTTGGAGAAAGAAAAATAGCATGCGAACACGAACTGTTATCTCTCTTGGACTGCAGGATGCATCGAGTTTGGTCAAGTTCGCTTATTCATCACTTATACGTGACTGCTTTCTCCGGAACGTGTCCGCTGCTGGTGTATTGTACAAGTCTAGTCGTGTCATCTCATGCTATGCAAGAACAGGCCGTGGGTCATCGAGGCAATGCTCCTGGTATAGCCCCAGCAATGCCGGTAGTAGTCCTACTCTGGAGCTTAGGTCTACCCGACCCCGTCGTTCTTTCCCTCTGCTCGCCTCGCCAGCGCATGCCATCTACACGGCCGTCCCTGCCACGACTACGCTCTTGCGATGCGCTGGGTTTGCGGACGCCAGCTCTTATCTCTGCCTCCCGCATCTTCGCCCCTTCTGCCTCTATGCGCTCTTCCAGCGTCGCATTTTCAGGAATGGGACTGGGTAGATAGGATGTCGAGCCAGGAGCTGTACCATTCCCATCCACGACGGCGAATTCATCTTCGTCTACGCCTTCCTCCCCTTCAACTGCTGCTTCAGTGTCCTCGGGGGCCCCGCCTCTGGTGTTGTGCTTTCGTGGCCAGAGCGAAGGGAGGACGATCTGCTGGAAACGAGGTTCGACGGCGCGCTCGTCGAACCAGGCATGAACGCGGGATTCGATCAGTTGCGCAATCTTAGGGACGTCTTGAAGCCGCGAACGTGACCCGACTAGCGATCGCACGGAAAGATCGAGTCGATAATCATCGAGGAAGGTGAACGCCAACGTCGTTGGCCGATGTGGTGGCGCGCCAGAGGAGGACGTAGGACGGCTCGGAGAAGAGCTGCGGTGGGTATTCGACGTTGGGGACGTCATGGGCGCAGCGGTAGAGGAAGGCGATGAGGAGGGTATAAAGGACATAGCCAGCGTTCCCGAGAAGCGTACGATGCTCACAGCCAGCGCAACGGGCAGCACTGCAGACATGGGCTTTGGCCAGTTCAGGTTCAGCGTCGTCTCGACACCGATGGTAATGACATCGCTCAGATCAACATCCATACGGGCTTGAAGCCTTTCCTTGTCATTCCCCGTGCTCCCCGGTCCATACCAGAATCCGTCTTCAGCAGGCATGACTCTGCAGTTGCTGAAGATGGGGAATTCGTCGCCCAGCGCTATCTCCGTCACCTTGATCTCGCCTATCCAGTCGGGCTTGCTGCCCGTGTTGAGCACCTCGGTGAGGGAGGTGAGAATGGCATCGTCCTGTCGCGCATCAGCTCTCAACTGTGCTATGGTCTGCGCAATGAGCACGTTGAACCAGTCCAGACTCTCGGGCTGGTGTCCCTTGACGTTGTAGTATGTCTTGGCGAGAATGGTAGCTATGCTCGGCCCGCCTCTGCTCTCTTCTCCCTTTCGTATTATGCTTGTCGAGGGCTTGTGGCGCAAGGACAACGACGTCGAGTTCGCGCGCGTCCGCAGTTGCTTGTACGACTGCTGGTGTGCTAGTGTACGCGCCCGTCGGAGCGAATTGAGGTGCAATGCCCGGTCGTCGGCGGAAGGAGGCTCTCCAAAGATAAAGAACTTTATGAAGCAGAAGATTAGGATTGCAATCGAAAGCTGGCCGAGCAGGAAGCCTTGTGTGAAGGAGAGCCTGGCCGGGGTTAGTGGGGGGCTCTATTTGAGCTGAGCATGGCCATGACATACGATGATGAGCCGCCTGGTGCTAGAAGAGGCACGGCTGTGGGAACCTCCTCTACCATGTTCGCGACTTGTATCCCGCTATCCGCTGACCAACTCCATATTGGCATCTGATTGTGGTGCTTGCGAAAGTTTGGAATAGGACCGCAGACCTACTTGTGCTATCGATAAGGGGAGCGCGAGCTGCAGTGTCCATTCCCCCATGGCCTCCACCACGTCATCTCCAACCATCCAGGTGCCCCAGAAAATGCCCATCCTCTCAAAAGTCGTTACCTTCAACGTCCCCACCAATCGCGCGGCCGCCATCAAGGCCGCCAGAGTCATCCGCTCCATCAAAAGCCGATACCGGACACAGGCCTTCCTGTTCCTGGCCTACCACTTCTTCCTCACGTCGCCCATGCACCTGGACATATTCATCATGTTCTTTATCCTCGTCAGCAACTTCATGAACCGACAGCACGCCTTTCCGAGCCAGTTGGCTATTGACGGTCTCCGCTTCCTGCTCGACGAGAGACGCTTCATCATGCCTTGAGAGCTAGACGCAACGCAGCTACTTTGGGCACCGCCAACACGACAACTCCAGTGCAACACAACCCACACTACACTACATGTCGGAGGGCCTTGTCGCGCTCTTTCCTACGCCTGGATACCCTTTCACTTGTGCACGCGGAGATAGCGGCAGTTGAAACTCCGATTGGCTAGTTAAGGTCCCCACCACTGCGACAGCTTGAGATCACGCTGCTCTGTAGCGCATGGCCGTCAACTTCCTCATGGACTTTGACACGTTGAGCCAGAGCGTCTCGCCGGGCGCTGCCGCGCACAATGCCAATCCGATGCTACCTGCGACATGCGAGCCACCATCAGAACATAACCCACCTAAACGAGCAACATGGATTGTATTGCCCCCTACCGAAAACAAACAAACAGTGTATTGTCCATTGGCTGATTGCTGTGTCTAGGTGTTCGGAGCAACCGGCCACATAGGCCGTTCCCTCATTCGCGCGATCCTGGCACACGGAGACCAGTGCACCGCCGTGGGATGGACCGAGGAGAACACACCAGAGCAAATGGAGAAATGGAACAGTAGTAACTGTCTGGGCTTGCTATGCGATGTCAGAGTCCGTGAGACTGTGCATCAGGTACTGAAGAAGAGCATCGATCACTGGGGACAGCTGGACATCATAGCAAACAGCACCGGCTATGGCGTCATAGCAGCATGTGAAGATCAGGACGACTATGACCTGCGCAACCAATTCACCACAAACTTCCTCGGTACTCTTCACATCATTCAGCTATCTCTCCCCTACTTCCGCGCCCAACATTCCGGCCGTTATCTCATTTTCTCGTCCACGGCCGGAGCGCTTGGCGTACCAGGGCTTGGCCCATATTGCGCGACCAAATACGCCGTCGAGGGCCTCATCGAGTCCATGCTGTACGAAGTCGATATTTTCAACATCAAAGCAACCCTGGTTGAACCCGGTCATGTGCGACTGGATGAGCCTGATGACAACATCTCACTCTCCGCCTACACGTCGGCGCTCACTCCGGGCGCAGGGCCTCCAAAGCCAAAACGCTACGGCCACTTTTCCGTAAAGCCAAATCCTAGCGAGCCATATTCCACATTGACCAGTCCCGCGCAACATGCGCGACGCATGGTACAGTGGCTGAATGATCGACAGCCAGTGAGCGCTGTAAAAAGCGCTGAACTGGTGTGGCAACTGGGCCGTTGTAGCTATCCTCCCTTGCGCCTGATCCTGGGCAGCTACGCCGTGGAAAGTATCCGAGATCGCTTGAAAAGCATTACTGAAGAGGTATGTGTCAAGTGTGAAATCTGCTTCAATGACAACGCGGCTTATGTGCTCTAGATTGAGGACTGGAAACATCTCTCGTTCCCAGTATCCATGCCCGAAGAGGAACAAGGTGGGAGGGATCAGTTCAAAGAGGAGCAGGAGCAGGACGAGGAACAAGACCAAGATTGATGGTTCGGCGCAAGTTCTGGTAACCACACAATAAGCCCGTAACATCATGTGTGCGGGTCCCCGCCTGGCGATTGGCGCATGCGATATGAACCGCTCCTCCGGTAGTGAGATATCGAATCTTCTCAGAAATCTAGAAGAGTTCAGATGCATGATTTGGTCTAGCCGAGCAGCATGAGGATCTTGTCGCAGGTGGATTGTTGATATACGAAGCTCAAGTCAGAAATTTGGAGTATCCATGCCTTACCCAACGACTCGTTCGCAGCATCGCTTTCATTGATCGCTGCCCGTATGTGTTGTCAATGTGTATTGGCCATCGATGATTGAAAACGCTAGTGAATATCAACGTGGTCGTTGTTACGTTCAATCATGACGAATAGCCGCTACCAAAGTCTAGAATGACCCCACATGACCTTATATCCACGTCCTCTTGGGTAACGATGACTTCTGATGTACATATAAGTTTCATCTTATGCAATACAGAATCGAGGCAACTCAGTCTTTATGTCTGGCAGAAAAGTAGCTGTGGCTTGCTCTTCCTGCTGCAACACATATACAACGTCAGTCATGGGCGTGAGAGGAGGTTTGAGTATTCGTTATCAGTTCTTCGGGGGCCGACGACCATCTCCCCCTCTTTAGCTCCACTTTTACTTAGGTCCCATATGTCCCGCCCAGCTATATTGCACTTCCATGGTACAGTTGGCCGAAAGGGGAGTGGCTGTCTGTAAAACACCATTCACATACAATATCGATAAAGTACAAACGATTCGCAATCATTCCAGGCAGCTAACCATCATTGCATTTAAAGGTGAAACCCTGATAGATATTACTTTATTCACCTGAAGCACTTCAGCCACACGCTCACTAGCATCCATGGACGACAACACACGCTCACCCTGGGCATCGCAGGTACCGACTCTTGTCAACAGAGGACTTGAACACAATGTATACAGTGAAGAAAGCAGACGGGATTCCTCCGAGGATTGCATAACGCAGAAACGCTCATCGACAGACTGTCCCATCAAAGACCACCCATCAAAAAAAGGAACTCAGTCCAAGGACTCTAGTACTACTGAGGAATGGATTAGCTCAACCGAGTGGGGATGCGTAGACATTGATGGCATCGACTGGAGACCTGGCTTCAAGGCCCGATTTCCCAAGATTGGCTTTGCTGGATTGATCGTCGTCATCCTTGCTACTGGCGCAGCAGTTTCCGTTCTGGTCAAATCAGATAAACAGCGGGTTGATGATTGGCCTTTCAAAAGCTGTCCCGCTCAGCCCAACGTATTGCTCAACGTCGCAAATCAAATTCAGAATCTGGGGCTCTTCACCCTGATCAGTCAGGGAGTAGCTATCGCGTGGTGGAGAAGGGCGCTACACGGGACTACATTGAGCAATCTCCACAGAAACCATGCGTACTCTTATAGCTTCCTCTCGATTCTGACATATTTCAAGCACTTCAACTTGATTGCCCTCGCTGGGCTCATGGCCAAGTTTGCGGTTATCGACAGCACACTTTTCCAGACGGCGACCAAAACCGCCATGACGTTGGAAAAGGGATATACGCAGGCCAATATGAAAGGCTGGATTGAAACAAGATGGATTGCCGGAGCTGGTGGCATACCGCGAGAAGAAGGGACCATTCAGACTATCGATACGGCATGGGCAGGTATCCTCGACGCTTACAATGAGAAGGTTGCGGACGGAAGGGTACAGGATTCACCTATGGACAAGGCCTCCTTCTTTGGCTGCCCCTTTCAACACGAGTGCAGCGGGCATATCAAGGGATTGGGCTTTGCCTATAATTGCTCAACCAAGACTGAGCATATCGACTACGGACAACAACAGCCGCATCAAGGAGGCATAGCCACGTCGTATCCGTTATGGGACGCACGTTTCGACACTGCATGGGCAAATAGGACGAGGCAGCATGCCAGTATCAATCTCGAAATGCTATATGTCGACAGTCGTGCTGGTCCAGACAAGAACTCTTGTCCAGGCACTCTAACGCGCCGATCGTGCGAGATCAGACCGGCTCTAGTGCAATACCCTATTACCATCACCATACCCAGCGAAGAGGAGCTCAAAAGCAAAAACATTTTGACGCACATCAAATTCTTCAATGACAACTCGACCTGGCCGGTCGGTACCACACTGGACGACGTGGAACAAATCGACGACGTCGAGATTCTCGAGTACACCAATCTAGTGGAGCATTTCAACCAAACATCCACGGTTGGCGGCCTGGCCTACATAATGAACCATCTCTATGGATCGTCTGTGAACCTGACTCTTCACAACGATGCCTGGGGCATCATCTCTCACGGTGCTTCGGTACAGACAATGTTTCCCACGCACATGCATACACCGTACAGCGACCGCTGCTGGTACAACATCAACAAAGCCGACCGAGACGACCCCGCCGTCGAGATCCTCCGCAAACTCAACATGCTGAGTTTCGTCGCCGGCCTCTATATCAAAGGCGCACCCAGCATAAACGCCACGCATCGCGCCCTCGCCGGCATGTCGAGCCAAAACTTCACCGCATCCGTAAGCGGCTTGATAGAAGAGTACCAAACCTCGTTCCGATACATGTACGGTGCGCTTGGCGCCACCTTTGTCACCGTCCTCCTCGTCCTACCCGCATACTGGGGCTTTTGGCAGCTCGGCCGCAAGGTCACGCTCGGTCCACTGGAGATATCGCAGGCCTTTGGCGCGCCGATTCTGGCGCCGGACAGGATGAAGGCCTATCATGGCAATTTCAAGCAGGTGCTCAAGGACGTGGGCAAGAGGAAGGTGCAGTATGGGCAGTTGAAAGGAGCGCCACCGGGTCAGATGGGGCTTAGGGAGCCGGAGAAGGTGGCAGACCCCAAGGCGAGACAGCGGTGGCAAATTAGTGGCCAGAAGGAGAAGAGGTTGATTGGGCTCAATGCTGTTTTTGCGGGCTTGGTTGGGGCGTCTGCTGGGCATTCGCACAGCTGAAGCGGGGGAATATATATGCATGTGAAAAGTGTTCCTGTTAAGGCATGAGAATGTGGTCTGGCGACAATTGCATGTTAGTTAGGTGTTTGGCGTATGTATTGTCGTCCTCGCATCAGAGGTATAAAGTCTTTCTACAGCTTCACATGTCTGTTGGTAGTTAGCTAGTAAAGCAGTCATTTATGAAGCACGGTTCCGGTCTTAAAAAAAACAGTCACGCAAGCCTCACCTATGCCTACCTCAACCACTTCTACTCAACATCTGGCGTAAAAAAGAAGCAAAAAGAATGTGTGCATCGGCCGGGAATCTAATGACTGTTAGAGCTGATAATCGAACATTAGATCGACTAAACTTACCGAACCCGGGGCTAGCCGAAGTTGTCCTGCTGAAGAAGCTGGATGGCAACGGCTAATTTTACCACTAAACCACCGATGCGGATTGTAGAATCAAGAGCTTGTTGGTTGATAGGAATTGTTCGTATTACAACGTATATATCCTGAATTGTCAATAGAAATTACGCGCCAGTGCTGTGGTTCACGATTTCTGAAGATGACGCACAGGATGTTCGAGGCTATATACCATTCCCAGAGTAAACAAGCGCTTTCAGTGGGTTTGTATTCGCATCCCTTGCAACAGCACAGAGAAGACCTAGTAAGTTAAAAAAAAGGCTTTACTACCGTACACTGGGATTGTTCATTCTGGAAATATTGAGGTTGGGCTATCCAATGTAACTGTAGCATTCTGTGACTTCTATGTGACTTCACGAATAGATCATAATTGCTGTGTTAATACCAGCCAAAATTGTAATTGTGTGGGTATGCAGACTACACAGCTACATTAATCTTGTGATGAACTGTCGGCAGCATAGCGAAGCTACACGGACCAAAGACAAGACAAATGACCATTGTCGTGTTAGCCTTGCGCAGCAAACAATGCAAAATCTTTTCTTATCCTACCCTCTAAACCCAACACACAAACA
>Ga0265797_10003492_pt1 | contig 25025 bp, 25 predicted proteins | sample P2T30metagenome_FD_192433 | JGI IMG/M metagenome (GOLD analysis project Ga0265797, IMG submission 192433) | Plant litter microbial communities from East Loma Ridge, Irvine, California - P2 T30 | ecosystem: Environmental > Terrestrial > Plant litter > Unclassified | place: USA: California... | reverse complement strand
TTTTTCCACTCCCGGTCGGCAGTAAGCGCGGGAACACCAAGCTGCATCGCGAGCGCTAGACAGGAACGATCACCGAGGCCGCGCCCAAACTCCTTCGTTTGAATGTGCAGGCCAGCGGCCGCGTACGCTGCCTCCACATCGTGCGAACGTACATCGAGACGAAGCTCGTCTAAGAGCTCGCGGATGGTGGCCGCGTCCAAACCGCTAAGCAGGAGCTCCTTGATGACCTCCTGTAGATTCACGGCCGAGATCGCTGATCGTCCGACGTGCGGTGTGACCTTGTCAGCGCCTGGCTCATCCCGAACCAGTGCCAGCACCGCAGATGCATCCATTACAACAGATGTCATGCGGGATTTCCCTGCGGGTCCGAATGGGAAGGCTCGCCTGCCTCCGCGACGGCCTCTGCCTTACGATCAGACAGAAAGTCGTCGACTGTTCGGGTCTGCTTGGCATGCTCTCGATAAAGGGCCTGAGCTCGAGAAACCCCGTGACCAATCGGGGACAGGCGGACCTGATCGTCCTCAACCGTCAAGATAACCTTCGCATCTCCATGGAGGCCCATCGCTTTGCGAACTGATGCGGGCAGAATCATCCGACCGTTACTGGCTACTTTAACGTCTATGGACTGCGTGGCCATGGCGGCGCTTCTCCCTAATGCCTCTACGGATCCTATGCCACTTCACGCAATATGACACAATGCCAGCTGTAGCATCGGGCTGACCCTCTCACGTCAGCTTGTTTATTCTGGGTATACCCTGAGTAGGCATAGGTTCGGTACACAAAACCTGTTCAATCAGGGTCGGTAGCAGCGAAAATGGACACCTCCTTATGAAGGTCTAGAGTCTGCCTGAACACATTAGGAACGCGCGACTGGCTCAGCCGCCCGGATCGCTGCGTCAGCCTCTGCCTGTAGACGGCGATCACGAGCAATCTTGGCGAGCAGCGTTCGACTGCACCCAGTCGCATCCATTATATCGCGCCAGCTTCGGCCATCGCGGAGAAGGTTCGAGATAGCCGCGTTGCGAGTCTTGTTCTCGGGGCGTCCCTTATAGAGGCCCGCTGCCTTGGCTTTCGCAGTGCCTTCGGCCTGTCGACGACGGCGATCCTCATAGTCCTTGCGGGCAACCGCGGCGAGTACGTCCAGCATCATGGCGTTAACCGCTGCGAACATTCGGCCGGTGAACTCATCGGTCGGTGCCGTCAGGATCCAGGACGTCGGCAGGTCGAGCGCGACGATCCGGACCTGCTTGGCGTCGAGCAGATTGCGCAGCTTGATCCAGTCCGGTGAGGTGAGGCGAGAAAGCCGATCAACCTGCTCGACGAGAAGCACGTCTCCCGGCTCGCAATCCGATAGCAGGCGGAACAGCTCGGGCCGGTGAAGCTTGGCCCCACTTTCGTTTTCGACATAGCGGGCCGCAATCCTAATCCCGTGCTCGGTCGCAAACACGTCGAGGGCGCTCTTGGCGCGCGACGCATCCTGTTCGGAGGTAGATGCGCGAAGGTAGGCTCGGATGAACATGCCGTAGTCTGCTTTAAGTGGTGCTTATTAGTCCAGTCCTTTTTACGCCGTAAGGACGGGCATAAAGTACCAGCTTTAGAGAGGTCTGCGAAAGGCATACCCAAAAAGCACCGACCGGGACGGCGGTGATCTCGCTTGAGGGCAATAGCGGTATGTAGATCGAGCTTGGGTCCGCGTGTCTGCCCGGCAGCCACTGTGCGGAACTCGTTGTCACATTGATGGAACGACGATAGAACGGCCAGTACTTGGGAGCAGTCGACCAAAGCGCGTCTTCCGAGCGTTGCCGCAACAGACAGCGCGAGATGAGGCATGATGGGGCATCGTACAGGCGAATTAGCGTGACAAAGGCGACTCATTTCGTCGCGCTGCTGCAGAGTCACATCGATGGCGATGACGAGCAGTTTCTCAGTGTCGCGATGCAGGCGGCCGCTAATGAAGCGCGCCTTGGCCATGGCAAGGTCGCTCAGCAGCTGCGCGAGATGGTGGATGATGCCCGAGCACGGGGCAAGACAAAAGCGCGGGCGCATGCCGTTCCCCTTGTTCAGCCTCGTGGCGAGTTGGCGAGTCTGGTCGCTGCCAAATATGTCGATACGCGGCTATCGAGTATGGTCCTCCCAGTTGAGTTGCGAGATCGTCTTCAAAGGGTAATCCTCGAGCAGCGGCAGGTGCATCGCTTGCGCCAGCATGGTTTGCAGCCGCGCCGCAAGCTTCTGCTCATAGGCCCGCCTGGAGCAGGTAAGACGATGACCGCGGCAGCCATCGCCGGCGAGCTTAAGCTTCCATTGTTTTCGGTCCTCTTGGACGGGCTGCTAACAAAGTTCATGGGCGAGACAGCCTCGAAGCTTCGCACGGTCTTTTCAGCGATGACCGAGACTAGAGGCGTTTATTTCTTTGACGAGTTCGATGCGATTGGAGCACGCCGTGGCGAACGCAACGATGTAGGAGAAATCCGGCGCGTTCTAAACTCCTTTCTGCAGTTCTTGGAAGAGGATGACAGCGAAGGATTGATCGTTGCTGCGACCAACCATCCCGAGCTCTTGGACCCAGCGCTCTTCCGGCGCTTCGACGACGTGATTGAATACACCCTGCCAGACGCGCAGGTAGCTCGGGCGATCCTTGAAGCTCGGCTATCGGCCTTCGACACGGCTTCCGTGTCTTGGGAAGACGCAACCGAAGGGGTTGATGGGCTAAGTCAGGCAGACCTTTCTCGTGTTGCGGACGAAGCAGCAAAAAGGACGTTGCTCGCAGGGCGTGACGGCGTGGAGACAGCGGATCTTTTCGCTGCGATCGCTGAGCGGAAGGCGGCGGCTCGTCGGTAAGAATGGCAGACGAACAAGCGCGGCCGCATCCGCATATTTATCTTCGGGGTACAGGCACGCGGCGGGGTTACACAGCCTACCAGGCGGGCGGTGATGGCGGCGGTGGACTGCCGCAGCGCGATCGGGTTGGCCATGCAAATGCCCTAACCCAAGCCCTGACGGCGGTTGTGCAGCAAGGCGAGACGGTCCTCGCAAACCGGGACGCGAATATCGCTGCTGGAGAAAAAGGCTTCTATGTCGAGTTCACTCTGCCTTCGGGCCAGGCGGACATCGTCGACAAGCTGGAGAACCGGCGGGGCCGCTTTCCGATTGAGCTAGTGAACGTGCACCCGGCGGAGGAGGGGCAGGTTTCGGCAACCGTGTTCGTTCCCGAGGCGCAGAAGGACTATTACCTTAGAAAAGTTGCGGCCTATCGTGACGACGACAATGTCACCTACAAAACACACGACGACGGCTCCGTCGAAGAGCTTCGCAAGCCAAAAAATCAGCGCCTCATCGCGTCGATCGAAACCGCGCGTTTAGCGGTCGCTCGATCGTTCTACACCGACCAGGCTAACTTGTTTCCCGCGCCGGGGGGCGAGGCCTGGTGGGAGGTGTGGGTTCGCAAAGGAACAAAGGGGTCGTTCGACAAGGCCGCGCAGGCGCTTGGCATGGTCACACGCGAGCATACCCTCGAGTTCGCTGAACGTGATGTGGTTATCGCTAAAGGTACGCCTGAGCAGCTCGGACGAGTGATCGCCAACACTGACAGCGTTGCCGAGCTCCGTCTCGCGCGAGACACGCCCTCGCTTTTTATGGGAATGGATGGTGCTGAGCAACGAACGTGGAGCGCAGATCTAGCAAAGCGGCTCGTGCCGATCGATGACGAAGCCCCGGCCGTATGCCTGCTAGATTCCGGTACGACCATCAACCATCCTTTGATCAAACCTTACCTTCTACCTGTTGATCAGCAGGCATTCGACGCCGCTTGGAATGCTGAGGATGTCAGTGCACAAGGTCACGGAGGTCACGGTACGCAGATGTCGGGGACATCGCTGTACGGCGACCTTATGGAAGTGCTTGATGGGACCGGGCCGATCGTCGTCCGGCACCGGTTGGAGTCAGTAAAGATCCTGCCGGATCACGGCGCCAATGCCCCGGATTTATATGGTGCAATCACTGCTCAGGCGATTGCGCGAGCAGAGATTGCTGCGCCAAATCGACCAAGAGCTATCTGTCTAGCGGTTACAAGCCTAGGCGATCACGGTCGCGGCCGACCATCGGCATGGTCGGCCAAGCTAGATGCGATCACCTTTGGTCGCGACGAGGTGCAACGCTTCATTGCGGTCGCTGCTGGCAATATCCGCGAGGCGATCGTTGCGGCAGACTATCCAGCACGCAACGATACAATGCCGATCGAAAATCCGGCTCAAGCATGGAATGCGTTGACTGTTGGAGCGTACACTGAGCGCACGCTCATTTCGGATCCGACTTATGCCGGCTGGAATGCGCTTGGTGCCGCCGGTGACATCATGCCGCGGAGCCGAACCTCCGTCAGCTGGATTCGAGAATGGCCTTTGAAGCCCGATGTTGTGTTCGAGGGCGGAAACATAGGCCATGATCCAGCGACGGGGCAGGGCGATCATGTTGATGACCTCGTCTTACTGACCACATATCGCACGATCGCCGAGCGACCTTTCACGACAACCGGTGACACCAGCGCGGCTACTGCGCTTGCCGCCCGAATGGCGGCACAGATCATGGCGGAAAAGCCAACATTGTGGCCGGAGACGGTACGCGGTCTCATCGTTCACTCCGCAGAGTGGACCGATGCTATGCGTGCCAATCAGAACACCATTGGCAAGCCTGCTCTTGTGCGTCGCTACGGCTTTGGCGTTCCTTCCTTAGTGCGTGCTCTCGGCAGCCTCGATCACGATCTAACTATTGTTACCGAAGACGAGATCGTGCCCTTCAAGATGAAGGGTGGAGCAGCGATTACGGACGAGTTGGCAGTCCACCAGCTTCCGTGGCCAAGAGGCGCACTGCTCGCACTTGATCCTGCGACGCTTGTCCAACTGCGAATAACCTTGAGCTATTTCATAGAGCCTAACCCTGGTGAGCGGGGATTGTCACGACGTCACGTTTACGCAAGCCATGGATTACGCTTCGACCTAAAGCATGCGGATGACTCACTAGATACTTTTATTCGACGTAGAACGTCTGAGGCAGGTGCTCGACCCGCAAGGCGCGCGGCGTCGGATGCCGGCTGGACTATCGGTCCTCAGTTGCGAAATAGAGGATCGTTGCACGCCGATATTTGGGAAGGCACCGCGACGGAGCTTGCCGCTCGTGACGCGATCATCGTCTATCCAACAGGGGGGTGGTGGAGAGAAAATGTTGCGAAGGGCCATGCGGGGGAGGCGGTACGATATAGCCTGATCGCGAGCATCCGCGCGGCACCAGGAACAGAACTGTACACCGAGGTTACTGCCCAAGTCGCGCCTGAGGTCGCCATCGAGATCTAGCGGCGACGCTAGATGCAGCGGCGCGCAAACATAGCGGCGTCCGCTCGCAATCAAGATTTCGTGCTTACATTATCCGTTGCGGGTGGATACCAACGGCGGGTTCCGCTTTTGCGTTTGGCTGTCCCATTTCTCCGTATCCACAGGGCCATTTCGGGAAAGAGCAATCGGGAACACATTTCGGGAAACGGCTGCTTCCATGCCAACCAGCGGACCCTGCAAACGTCAGCCGTCCCAACCATCCTTCCCAATCGGGAATACTTCCACTTAGATTTCCCCGAACGATCCCGACCGCAGGCGGTCGATGGTCTGCCGCTCGAACACCTGGGGGTTTTCGGCGGCAATCCGCAGAGCGTCTTCGTCCAGCGCCAGTGCGACCTTGCCATCGGCGAGCATGAGACCGGCGTCACATGCCGATGCCAGCGTGCCGAGATCGTGGAGGGCGGTGATGAGCGTCAGGCCGTCATCGACGATGTCGCGCAGAACCTCGCGCAAATCGAAGATCGCGACGGGATCGAGCCAGTTGAATGGCTCGTCGAGGATCACAAGGGAGTGGCCACCCGCGAACGCCGCAGCGATGGCGATCCGCTGCCGCATGCCCGCGGAGCAGTCGCCGATCCAGCGGTCCAGCAGCGGAGCCAGGCCCAGCGCTTGATGCAGCGTTCCCAGGCGGGGGCGGACATCATCGATGCTCCCGCCGACGAGTTCGAGAACGTCGCGTCCACGCAAGGCATCTGGCAGTTTGTCAGCCGGAGGGGAGAAGCCGAAGCGCAGCGCGCGAGCGGCACGGTCGCCGACCAGTTCCTCACCCTCGATCCGGCATGATCCACCGGCGAAGGGCAGCCGGCCGGCAAGCGCTCTCAGCAGGCTGGTCTTTCCCGATCCGTTGGCGCCGATGAGGCCGAACCACGATCCGGGTGCGACGATCAGATCGACGTCCTGCACGACGCGCTGTCCGCTCCGCTCGACGGTTACGCCCGTCAATTCGATGGCCAGGTTCATGCCAGCAGCCATGTCTTAGCCTGTCCCCGACGTTGCAACCGCCAGAGCATGGCGATCGCGAGGACGGGCAAGGCCACCGGCATCGAATAGGCGACCAGCATAAGCAATCCTGCGAAGATGGAGACGAGGAGATCGGCGAACCGCTTCGTATGCAGCCGGTAGGCGAGGACGCGCAGCGTCAGGAGCAACAGCATGGCGAGGCAGGCGGAAGCGGCGATGCCGGCCGCGACCGCCCCCAATATGATCCAGCATCCCGGCACCGACACGGCAAGGAAGGTCGCGATTCCCTTGCCATGGTGAACGAAAATGCGCTGCGACCTGTGTCCGGCGATCGCCATGAAGCGGACGACAGCGTCATCGACGCTGGTCAGCGTCAGCGCAAGCAGCACCGTGGCTATGCCGACCACCGCCATCAGCGCGTTCGTGCCCAGCGTGCGGGCCGGCAATAGCAGCAGGAGCAGGATCGTCGCAGCCGCTACCCCGGCGATCGGGCGATGCGACCATGCCCGGAGCGTCCATCCCGGTCGCGCAGTGCCAGCGATCCGCTTCGGCATCCTGACCCCACTCGTCAGTCCGGCGATCATCACGCCGGCGAGATAGCCGGGCACGCTGACGACCAGCAGCGAAGGGCGCACGATCAAGGTCGTCACGGCCAGCAGGGCTATCCCGACGCTATGCCATGCCGTCATGTAGCGCCGTCGTGTCTGCGGGTGCAGGGCATCGGTCGCGAGCAACCCGTCGAATGCGTGGAAGGCCAGGCGCGTGCGGACGAGGCGTTCTGCCCCGGAGCCGATCACCACACCGGCAGCGAGCGCCGTCCATGCCGCAATCATCCAGGGGTGATCAACGAACCACGCATGGACGGCCGCGAACGCCGCTACCAGCATGAATGCGGCGATGATGCGATCATGCCAGCCAGCGAACGTCGCCCGGATTGTGTTCAATAGGATCAGCCGATCCTGACGAAACAGACGCCCCGCTTTCAAGTCTGCCGATGACGTGCCCGGTAGTCTCCGTACCATACCGGCATCCTAGGAGTCGGGCTGATTAAGCCAATACGCTAATCCAAATTCGCTACGACATTCTCGCTTCAGAAGCAGACGGGGTTTTGGGAGGCTTGCCAAATTCCCGAAATACCATCCCAATCGGGAAGTTAGCGACATGGCTGTCGCCCCCATGATGGATCGTTGTCACGGGCCATTCATTCCACGGGTGCATCAGTGCATGCATTCGGACCAACATCCAATTGGACTAAGAATGAAGAGAACCGTACATATCATCGTGGCGCTTGCGCTCTCCGCCTGCGCTCAGAAGCAGAGCGAAATCAGAAGCTATGGCAACGACATGCTGCCCGCTGCACAGTCTTATGGCAACGATGCACTACCAAGCGCAGAAGTCACTGCTTTTCAAAAGGTGGATGCGCGCTTGAAATACAGCAACTCCCGGATCGAACATGATACCAATGGCTGTGCCGTATATCAGGGCACAGCTGCTGACGGGAAAGTGCGTCGGGAGCCGCTGCGTGATGGGTCCAACCAAGCGATCTGTGCTCGTCAATAAAAGAAATCCGCGATCGGGAAGGGAAGCCTTGCTATCCTTCCTGATGCACTCATTTTGAAAAAAAGCGGCGGTCTTGTAATATCGGATATTGTCACCCGTTTTTCGAAAGCCGACGTTTTGCTTTCCTTCCATTCCAGACATCCCAACTCACTTTAAACGAAAAATCGATGAAAGGCAGTCGCCGAGTTTCCATCAACTTATTAGCCATACTCATAACAGCATGTCCTTTTTAAGGGATAATCTGATGACTGCGGGTGCCTCATATGGCGAGCAGCCTGGCTAGAGCGGCGATCGTAGGTTCTCTCTACATCGCAGGCGCTGACGGCAGGTTTCAATTCCTAACGTTAGGATACCTGTGATGAGGACGGACAGCGGTAGCCGACACGCACTCGTAGTAGGGGCGTCGCTTGCTGGCCTAATGACGGCCCTCACACTTTCGCGGGTAGGTGTCGCAGTTTCTCTCCTCGAGCGCTCCGCTGATACTGGACGCACCGGCGCTGCCCTCCAACCAGGGTCTACGTTGCTTCAGCGGCTGACGGGGCAGAATGGTGTTCCTGAGCTTGATGGCAACCGCATTCAGACATGGACTGCGGTCCACGCCCATCTCCGCGCGGCTGTCGAGCGGGATCCTAAGATCACGATCCATGACGGCGTGGGTGTCGAGCATATTGGACAAGATGCCGACGTCGCTTGGGCCAAGGCGGAAGACGGGCGCTGTTTCACGGGTGATTTGCTGATCGGCGCGGATGGCTATCGCAGCATTGTCCGACAGGCGGTCGTCCCTGGAAAGCCGGATGCTCGATTTGCCGGGTATGTTATCTGGATCGGTATCTCCCGCGAGTCCGATCTACAGTGTACCGCCCCCTGGCCGACGGGCACGCTATACGACGAAGCGTGCAATTACATACTGCTCGGGTCGCCGATACCCGCAGAAGACGGAACACTCCGCCGCGGCGATCGGCGCTTAAGCTGGGCAATGTACGACAACAGTCGTAACGATCTGCTGCGCTCGCACGGGGCGGTCGTCGGCGATGTCGTCAAGCGGACGCTGCTGCCCAAGGATCTGCCCGACGAACTGTTCACAAGCTTTCGAAGGGAGGCTGGCCATTGGGCAGAGCCATGGCGCTCCGCAATCCTCGATTGTGTCGAACGACGGGCGATCATCGGAACACCGATTGCCGAATATCTACCAGATCAACTGGTGAACGGCCGCCTCTGCCTCGTTGGCGACGCAGCGCACGTTCCAACACCGATGACGGGAAACGGTTTTGCGGCATCACGAGACGATGCGATCGCCTTAAGCGAACAGCTCGGCGAGCATGTCGATTTCCGCAAGGCGCTGGGGGCATATGAAGCAGCGCGGCTGCCTATCGTCAGGCGTCTGGTCCAGTCGGGCCAGCAATTCAGCCGGGGTTATGCCCATAACGAGCTGAGCGCGGTCACGGCGTAGCCAACATTTCACTGTGCCTCAGCTACAAGAATGGAAACCAGAATTATGTCAGTTTTAACACGCGATCACCTCAGCAGACGGCATTTTATGCGTGGGGGCGCGGTAGCTACGCTCTTTGCCGGAATGGCCGTCGCGACACCTGCCTGGGCCGTGGTTGGTCGAGGCTCATCGATCGATCCGGCCGATGTGCAGGTGCTTTTTGCGGATCTGCAGACATCGCTCGTGACACGTTCTGTAACCACGCCGTCCGCAACGATCGCTCAGGCAGCAAAGGCGCTAGCCGACGTGGCATCAGCGCTCGGCTTGCCGATGGTGTTCAGCGTCGTACCGGAGGGTGACGGGCGATCGGTCCTTATTCCGGAACTGCGCGAACATGCGAAGGCAGCCAATACGTTTCGCCGAACCTCCATCAGTCCTTTTCATGACTCCCAAACGGTCTCAGCGCTGGCGCGTTCGGGCCGGCGCACGCTCGTGATTGCTGGCTTCGCCACCGAGGCAGCCGTTGAGCAGTCAGCCCTGGACGCGATCGCAGCCGGATATACCGTCTTCCATGCCGTCGACGCCATGGGAGGACTATCTCAGCGCGGCGAGGATGCGGCGCTGCGAACCATCGAGAAAGCGGGGTCGACACCGACCTCAGTACTCGGTCTTGCGACAAGGCTCGTAAACGACTTCGTGAGCCCAAGGGGCGGGCAGGTCTTCAAAGCGATCCAGCCACTCTTTCCCGGATAACCTTTGCAACGCCAAAAGAGGGTTATCGAGCAGCGAGGCCTGTACGCCATCGCCAAACGCTCGGCGTATCCTGAAATTCATGAGCAGGATTCATCGCCTCATGCCGATGTTTCGATGAATTGATGAGCGTTTCAGCGTGTTAAACCGCGAACAGGTCCATGCCTGTCCGGGCGAAAGTCCAAGCGAATTTAATGAAATAGCCAGAATGAGGAGGCAGAATGCCCAGCTCAGATTTGAGTGAGATCTCGCGCCGTAACGTACTTGCGAGCGGTGCGGCCGCTGCGGCCATCTCTGCGGTCCCGCGCGCGGCCGACGCACAGTCAGCAACTTCGACGGCGCCGGTGCCCAAGGCCAAGATCGGCTTGGAAGTAAACGGTCGCCATCGGGAGCTCGAGCTCGATACCCGCACCACGCTTCTAGATGCGTTGCGAGAGCATTTGCAGCTTACCGGCACCAAGAAGGGGTGCGATCACGGACAGTGCGGCGCCTGCACGGTCATCGTCAACGGCCAGCGGATCAACTCCTGTCTAAGCCTTGCGGTAATGCATCAGGGTGACAAGGTGACGACCGTGGAGGGTCTTGGCACGCCAGAGAAGCAGCACCCGATGCAGGCAGCCTTCGTCAAGCACGACGGGTATCAGTGCGGCTATTGCACCCCCGGCCAAATCTGCTCAGCGGTATCGGTGCTTGACGAGATCAAGCGCGGGATACCCAGCCACGTTCAAGCCGACGTAGCGGTTCGGCCCGCGGTCACGAACGCCGAGCTACGCGAGCGAATGAGCGGCAACATCTGTCGGTGTGGCGCTTATTCCAACATCCTTGAGGCGATGGAAGATGTCGCTGGGAGCCACGTATGAAGCCCTTTACCTATGAACGTGCCAAGACGCCGGCAGAGGCTGCTGCGTCCGTCGTGCGCACGCCGGGCGCAAAGTTCATTGCAGGCGGCACCAACCTCCTCGACCTGATGAAGCTTCAGATTGAGACGCCGGCGCATCTCATCGACCTACAGGACCTGAAGCTCGACCGGATCGAAACGACCTCGGAGGGCGGACTCCGAATTGGTGCGCTCGTCTCGAACACGGCCTTGTCGGCTGATGCGCGGGTTCGGCGTGATTATGCCGTTCTGACGCGGGCTATCCAGGCGGGCGCCTCGGGTCAGCTGCGCAACAAAGCTACGACCGCAGGCAATCTGCTTCAGCGCACGCGTTGTCCATATTTCTACGACACCAACCAGCCCTGCAACAAGCGTTTGCCTGGCTCGGGCTGCGCTGCGATCGGGGGCTACTCCCGCCAGCTCGGTGTGATCGGCACATCGGATGCGTGCATCGCGACCTATCCAGGGGATATGGCTGTCGCGCTACGTGTCCTCGATGCGACGGTGGAAACGGTCGCGCCCGACGGCGAAACACGATCAATTCCGATTGCCGAGTTTCACCGGTTGTGGGGTAACACGCCACACATCGAGACCAGTTTGCAGCGTGGCGAGATCATTACCGCCGTGACGCTGCCGCGCCCGCTGGGCGGGGTGCATGTCTACGAGAAGGTCCGCGATCGCGCCTCCTACGCCTTTGCTCTCGTTTCGGTCGCTGCAGTAATCCAGCATGACGGTACGGGTCGGGTAGCATTTGGCGGGGTTGCGCCCCGGCCGTGGCGCATCGAGGCGGCCGAGGCGTCAATACCGCAAGGCGCCCGGGCCGTGACGTCACAGGTCTTTGCTGGTGCCAAACCGACTGCTGACAACCGCTTCAAGCTGTCGCTCGCCGAGCGCACCCTTGCAGCCGTGATGGCCGAAGCGAAGCGGGCATGATTGCCGAGCGCCTGCCAGGCTGGCGGGCGCTCAGTCGCCCTGACTAACTACGATTGACATACGCCTTCCGATCGCCGGTTCTGCCCTGCGTCGAGAAGGCCAGGAGGAACGCCATGAAGTTCGACACGCCAGCGGGTAACAATCCCATAGACCGTCAGCGAGTGGTCGGGCAGCCGCATGTTCGCATTGAGGGGCCGCTCAAGACGAGCGGCAAGGCAGTCTATTCCTATGAGCAAAACGAGGCGGCACCAGACGCTGCCTATGGCTGCGTCGTCGGGTCTGCGATCGCAAAGGGGCGGATTGCGAGCATGGACATTGCCGCGGCCGAAACCGCACCGGGTGTGCTGGCCGTCGTCACAGCCGCCAACAGTACGCCTGTGAAGGCCTCTGGCTTCTACAAGACGAAGCCGCTCGCCGGTCCCGAGATCCAGCATTACCATCAGGCGATCGCCCTCGTCGTCGCTGAGACGTTCGAGCAGGCACGTGCAGCCTCGGCGTTGATCCGCGTTCAATATGAGCGGGCCAAGGGCACTTTCGACCTTGCCGCCGGGCGCGCTGCAGCAGAGCGCATCAAGGACAAGCCGGATATCCGCATTGGCGATGTCGATAAGGCAATGGCCGCAGCGCCAGTTACGGTCGACCGCATCTACACCACTCCCGACCATAGCCACATGATGATGGAGCCACATGCCACCATCGCACGGTGGGATGGCGATCAACTGACGCTCTGGTCCGCCCAGCAGATCATCGGTTGGGCGGTCCGCGATCTGTCAGCCAAGATCGGCGTGCCAAAAGAGAACATCCGCATCGTCACAACCTACATCGGTGGTGGCTTCGGAGGAAAAGGTAGCGTGAACTCGGATGCCGTGCTGGCTGCCCTCGGTGCCCGGAAAGCCGGCAGGCCCGTCAAAGTGGCACTGTCCCGGCCCCAGATGCCGAACAACACGACCCATCGGCCAGCGACTATTCAGCGTGTTCGGCTTGGCGCGGGGCGCGACGGGCGCCTGACCGCAATCGCGCACGAGAGCTGGTCGGGGAACGTACCGGGCGGCATGCCCGAGAATGCGGCCGATCAGAGCGAGATGTTGTACGCCGGTGCGAACCGGCTGATCGCGACACGCCTGGCCACGCTCGACCTGCCGGAAGGCAGTGCCATGCGCGCCCCCGGCGAAGCGTCGGGAATGATGGCGCTTGAAGTCGCTATGGATGAATTGGCGGAAAAGCTCCGTATGGATCCCGTTGAGTTGCGCGTTCTCAACGATACGCAGGTCGTGCCCGCTGACAGCGGCCGTGGTGGCACCGACCCGCAAGGCGGAACCAGTCAGGCAAGCAAGACCGCCGGGCCCCGCCCATTTTCGAAGCGGCAGTTCATTCAATGCCTGCGCACCGGCGCAGATCGCTTCGGATGGTCGAAACGAAGTGCCACCCCGGCTTCGCGTCGCGATGGACGATGGCTGGTCGGCATGGGCATGGCCTCCGCCATTCGTGGCGCCCCGATCATGCCCGCTGGCGCACGCGTGACACTGGGCGTGGACGGTCGCGTCACGGTTGAGGCGAACATGACCGACATGGGTACTGGCAGCTATACGATCGTGGGCCAGATCGCTGCCGAGATGATGGGCCTTCCGCTCGATCAGGTCGTAGTCCGGTTGGGTGACAGCCGGTTTCCCGAAGCGTTTGGGGGCGGTGGTCAAGGTGGTGCTGCGTCTGTGACCGCGGGTGTGTACGCTGCGTGTGCAAAGCTGCGGGAAGCCGTTGCGGTCCGGCTGGGGATCAACTCGGCTGAGGTCGATTTCACTGATGGCGAAGTGCGATCGGGAAATCGCCGTACGAAACTAACAGATGCCACGAAGGCAGGCGCGATCACCGTCGAGGACCGCATCGAATACGGCGACCTGTCGAAGCGCTTCGAACAGCAGACGTTCGGCGCCCATTTCGCGGAAGTGGCCGTGGATGCATACACCGGCGAGATCCGGATACGGCGGATGCTGGCGGTCTGCGCAGCGGGGCGTATCCTCAATCCGCTCACGGCGCGCAGTCAGATCATCGGCGGCATGACGATGGGCGCGGGTGCGGCGTTGATGGAGGAACTGGCGGTCGACAAGCGCTTCGGCTTCTTCGTCAACCATGATCTCGCCTCCTACGAGGTGCCCGTCCATGCCGACATTCCGCACCTGGACGTCGTGTTTCTCGACGAGCTCGATCCCACGATGTCGCCGGTGAAGGCGAAGGGGGTGGGCGAGCTGGGCATCTCAGGTGCCGCACCGGCGATCGCGAACGCGATCTACAACGCAACCGGTGTACGCGTGCGCGAATATCCGATTACGCTCGACAAGCATCTCGATGCTTTGCCCCCGATAGTCTGACCGACGGACGTCGTCCCATGCACGTCTTCGAAGCGATCCTAATTCTGCTGCTGTGCGCGACGATGCTGTCGGCCGTCGCGCGCCGCATCAGGATCCCGTACCCTGCGTTGCTCGCCGTGGGAGGGGCGATACTGGCGTTCGTCCCGGGTGCCCCGCGCATCGACCTGCCGCCCGAGCTCATCCTCGTGCTGTTCGTCGCGCCAGTGCTGCTGGACGCAGCCTATGACGTCTCGCTTCGTGATCTCAGAGCCAACTGGGTGCACGTCAGCTCGCTGATCCTGGTCGCCGTCGGACTGACCACCGCCTGCGTGGCCGTTGTCGCGCATCACCTTTTTCCGACCATGCCCTGGGCTGCGGCCATCGCGCTCGGGGGCCATCGTGGCCCCGCCCGATGCCGTGGCGGCGCTTGCCGTCCTGCGGCAGGTCAAACCGCCGCACCAGATCCGAATCATTCTGGAAGGAGAGAGCCTGCTCAACGATGCGTCGGCTTTGCTGATCTATCGTCTGGCGGTCGGGGCGGCGATGGCGGGGCATTTCACGTTGTCCGACGCCCTGCCGGCGTTTGCCGGGGTAGTGTTCGGCAGCGTCATCGCCGGATGGGTACTGGCATGGCCGATCGGGCATATCGCTGCCAGAATCGACAACGCGCCGGAATCCGTCGTCTTCCAGTTCGTCATGACGTTCGCGTCCTGGCTGCTGGCGGAACGACTTGGCCTGTCGGGCGTGGTCACGGTCGTGGTCTTGGGGGTTACCCTGGCGCGCAAGCCTGCCGCAGTGCTCTCCGCGCGGATAAGGCTGTCGTCGTTCGCCATCTGGGAGACGATGACGATGGTGCTGAACGTGCTGGCCTTCGTCCTGATTGGTCTGGCGCTCGGGCCGTTGCTGCGACGTGTAGATGCGGCGGAACGACTAGACATGCTCCTTGGTGGTCTCGCCGTTCTGGTGACGGTGATCGTCGTGCGTTTGGTTTGGGTTTTCATCTACGACGCCGCTCTGAGATCGCTTGCACCACGAGTGGTTTCGGATGCGATGCGGCCAAACGCTAAGGGGGGGCTCATCGTCGGGTGGTCGGGCATGCGCGGCATCGTAACGCTGGCGACTGCACTGGCACTACCTGCGGCATTTCCGTTCCGGGACTTCATCCAGGTCAGCGCCTTCATCGTCGTGTTCGGTACGTTGCTACTACAGGGGCTGACCCTGCGTCCGCTCATCAGCCTTCTGCGTCTGCCGGAAGAGAATGTCGTCGATGCAGAGATTGGCGCGGCAAGGCAGGTGGCACTCAAGGCAGGGCTGACGGAGATCAACGGGGACTCCTCGGCTGCCGCGCGACGGCTTCGTGAGGAATATGACGAGGCGCTCTCATGTGCGGAGGGTGAAGGCGATCCATCGGAACGGAGCGACAATGTGCTTCGCATGCGGATGGTCGGCGCCGCGCGGCATGCAATCGAGGCGTTGCGGCGTTCGGGATCGATCGGGGATGATGCCTATCGGCACGTCGAGGAGGAACTCGACCGACGGGAGCTGACCGCGTTGCCTACTGAAGAAAAGCCGTCATGAGCATCGTCATACGACCGGGCCTCGATGCAGACATGCCCGCCTTGGGGCGCCTCGGGGCGCTGCTCATCTCGCTTCACCACGATTTCGATCCGCAGCGCTTCTTTGCTACCAACCCGCGTACGGCAGATGCCTATACGGTTTATCTCGGGCACCAAGCCAAAGATGACCAGGCTGTCGTGCTCGTAGCCGAGGAAGCAGATGTCGTTGTCGGCTATGCCTTCGGCGCCGTTCAAGGCCCGGACTATATGGCGTTGCGAGGACGAGCAGGCGTTCTGCATGACCTGATTGTCGATCCAGCTCGTCGACGTGAGGGTGCAGGTCGACAGCTCCTAGACGCGATGATTGTCGCTTTCGCGAAACTTGGAGCGCCGCAACTCGTACTATCGACTGCCGCGAAGAATGAAGCTGCCCAACGGCTTTTCGCAGAACGTGGATTTCGCCGCACCATGATCGAGATGACGCGAGAATTGCCGACGACCGATTAGCCCATCAGCGTCATCGTCGCGCAAAACTTTTCCAGAAATCCTTATCCCGACACACCAAGATGCCGGCGTTACGGATTGCCGCCTCGTCAAATTCAGGACTTCGAACCTATGTTTTCCGCCATCTTGGTGATGACACTCCTCCCTTGGCCGTTGGCCAGAGCCGACACGATCGAGCTTGGGGCATGATCGCACACGAAGCATCGCCGGTACTTCGCCGGCCTCTCATCCTTGCAGCTGTGATGCTGGCATCCTTCATGATCGCGATCGAAGCCACGATCGTCTCGACCGCCATGCCCCAGATTGCCGGGCAGCTCGGACAGCTTCAATATTACGCCTGGGTGTTTTCCTCCTTCCTGCTAGCGCAGACCGCCACGACGGTGGTGTTCGGCAAGCTGGCGGATCTCTACGGTCGGCGATCCGTATTGCTGGTTGGCATCGGAATATTCCTAGCCGGGTCGATCCTTTGTGGTTTCGCCTGGTCGATGCCGGCCCTGATCGCCTTCCGCCTCATCCAGGGTCTCGGGGCGGGCGCCATTCAGCCGGTCTCCATCACCGTCATCGGCGATATCTACGCCACGCACGAGCGTGGCAAAATTCAGGGCTGGCTGGCGAGCGTCTGGGGCGTGTCGTCGGTGATCGGGCCGCTGGCTGGCGGTCTTATCATCCAGCACGTCAGTTGGGCGTGGATTTTCTGGATCAACGTACCGATCGGACTCGCTGCAGCGGCAGGCTTCTTCCTGTTCCTGCGAGAGACCGTCGAAACGCGGGAACGCAGCGTCGACGTGGTAGGAGCAAGCCTCTTCACCGTCGCGATTGCGGCGTTGATGGTCGCCTTGACCGAAATGGGTTCTGCGGGCGGTGCAGCTGTATTGATCGCGCTCGCAGTCTGTGCTGCGGCGGGTGTTCTGTTTATCTTTCAGGAGCGCCGTGCACGCGATCCGATGATCGCATTCGCGCTCTGGTCGCGGCGTGCGATCGCCACCACCAATGCAACGACGCTCTTCAGTGGCATGACGGTGATCGGCCTGACCACCTTCCTGCCGATGTATGTGCAGGCGGTGATGGGTGGATCACCGCTCATGGCAGGCTTCATGCTCACCGCCATGGTCCTGAGCTGGCCGATCGCTTCGACGGTAGCTGCCCGCAACTTCGGGCGTTTTGGCCTTCGGCCAATTCTGGTCTTTGGTGCAGCGCTGCTCCCAGTAGGTGCGTTGCCTTTCGTGTTGCTGACGCCGACTTCGTCACCGCTGGTTGCCGGACTCGGCTCCCTCATCATGGGGTTTGGTATGGGCTTCGTCAGCACTGCTGCCATCGTCCTGATTCAGGATAGCGTTGGATGGGCCGAGCGGGGCGCCGCAACCGCCTCGAACCTCTTCGCAAGAAACCTCGGCAGCACGCTTGGCGCCGCTGTCCTCGGTGCAGTGCTCAACTCCAGCCTTACTCGACAGCACGCAGGATCGCTGCAGGACATTCAGCGCCTCCTACACGGCCAAGGCTCGGTCGCTGGTGCCGCGGCAAGCCGGATGGGGTTGGCGGACGGTCTGCACCTGACCTTCTGGGGAGTCCTTATCATCGCCGTGTTGACGCTTTGCCTGTCTGTCTTCGTTCCGCGCATCTCGTTGGCGTCGAGGTCGGGGGAGTAAAGGAGGATCGCAGCGGGCACTGAGGGATCCACAGCAACCTGCTCAACGCTGGATGTAAGCCTTAGAAACGGCGACCGGCCCAGACGGCCTCAAGCCAAGCGCGATCAAGAACGACACATCCTACGACTATCGCGGTCATCACGACCCCGGCGGCGACGACGGGTTGCGATTGGACAGCCGCAATCATCACGGGGAACCCTGCGGCTCCAGCCATCATCAGGAGCGGAACAACGCGAGTGACGCGCCACAGTGTAAGGAAGGCCAGCGCTATTGACCCGAGGCCTGCGGCACGCAGTACAAAGGTGAGAAGGGGTCCGGGCGGCCATCCGCCCGCCAGACGTTCAGGAACGGCTATCAACACGACAGCGTTCGCCAAGGCCATGCCGATCAGGGCTGTAATCAGTGCGGTGCGCAGGACTGTACGCGGCGAGAGCGGAAGCGGCATGTGGGCTCCAAAAAAACGATGTGGCTTGCGCCACCGGACCCACAGGTCGATAGGACCTCAACCATAGTTGAGGTCAAGAAGATTCATACCGCTTCTTCCCGCTCAACATCGATCGGTCTGACGGTGGGGGATGTCGCCCGGCGCAGCGGACTAGCGGTGTCGGCGATACACTTCTACGAAGCCAAGGGATTGATCGAAGGCTGGAGAACGGCTGGAAACCAGCGTCGTTACGATCGCACCGTGCTCAGGAGGCTCGCGATCATTCAGGTGGCGCAGCGTGCCGGCCTATCTCTTGCAACCATCGCGGACTACCTGCCGCTCGATGCGGCGGTGGGAACGGAACAGTGGCAGCGGATGGCGAGCGAATGGCAATCTCTGATCGATGAGCGTCGAGAATTACTGCGGCGTCTGCGCGACGAGTTGAGCGCCTGCATCGGTTGCGGCTGTCTCTCACAGAAAACGTGTCCATTGCGCAATCCAGGCGACGAGCTCGCCGCAGCGGGACCAGGGCCAAGGATACTGACGCGGCCAACGCCTTCCTAGCTAGCAGCGTGTTTCGCAAATACTTCCTTGGCGACATTGCCGGCGTTCATGGCGTTTGGCCATCCAGCGTAGAAGGCGAGATGCGTAATGACTTCGGCCACCTGATCCTTGGTCATGCCGTTATCCATCGCCTTGTTGATATGGAAAACGATTTGAGCTGGTAGATTGGCGGTGATGAGAGCGGCCATGGTTATCAAGCTTCGATCGCGCGGGCTCAGCGCAGGACGTAACCACAGATCTTGAAACAGGACACGCGTGGTGAAATCAGCGAGCCGCTTGAAAGCTGGACCTAACAGGCCATTGACGGCGGAAGCACGCGCCGCTTCGACAGGTTCGTCCAGCGGCAGAAGGTCTTGATGAGCCTCCGGAAGTTGCTCGGCGCCAATGCCGCGAGCGGCAAAGATCGGGGCCGCCACGTTGACGGCGTTCGTGCCGTTGCCCCATCCGGAATAGAAGGAGAGCTGGACCACCGTCTCCGATATCTCTGCTGCGGTCACGCCGTTGTCGAGCGCCAAGCCGATCTGGTCTGCCAGCTCGATCTGCTGACCGCGCTGGATCATCGCCGCAACCGTCACCAAGCTGCGGTCGCGTGGTGACAGGATCTTGTTTTTCCACAATTCCCGTTCGACAACCTCGGACGTGTACCGGGCGAGTGCCGGTCCGACAGTGCGCGCGTGCTCGACCTTATCGGTATTGGAATCTGGCATGATTGTTCTCCTGGGTGTGAAGGCTAGGACCTCACGGAAGTGGGATTCCTGAAAGCGTGTGGAGGTAGGCCAGCAGGCGATCCTGAACTGCTTCGTCACGAGCGACAGGCGCGACCGGACGGCGCTGTCGATGGTGGAAATAATCGCCGCTCACCCGCGCCCTCGGGTCTTCGCTGACCGCGAGCCAGGCCTGTGTATCAGCGCCCCTGTCGAGGTCGTCCAGGGCGCTGGCGCCGCCCATCTTTGTGGGCACCCAACCTGGATCGACCGCATTCACCATCACGTGCGTCCAGCGCGCAGACAGTGCCAACGCCAGCACCGTGTCGTGCAGCTTGGTATCAGAATAAGCCTGGGAGGCGTTCCACCGCCGGTTCTCCCATTGGGCATCGGCGAGATCGGCGCTACCGCCGGAATGCATGCCGGAGCTGAGATAGATCAGGCGACCCGGCACCGACATGCGCGCGGTGAGAACGTAGGGCGCCAGCACGTTTACCGCGAAGATACGCGAGAGGCCATCTGGTGTGCCGTGCCGCTCGCGGTCGTTGTAGCCCGTGCCGACGTTGTGGATCACCGCATCGAACCGACCTTCCGCATTTGCCTGCGAGGCGACCGACTCCATGGCCGCGATTGTCGAGAGATCGCCGATGAGGACGTTCCGGCATTCAGGCAGAGACCGACGCGCCGCTTCGGCGCGCTCCTCGCTTCGGGCATGCAGGACAACGTCGTGGCCCTGAGCAGCGAGCTGCTTTCCTGCCAGCAGGCCTAGCCCATCCGAAGAGCCGGTGATGAAGATCCTGGCCACGTCGCATCCTTCTTTTTGTGAACTTCGCCATCAGGCGGGATCGGTCATCCTGCGGCTATGCAGATGCTCCAGCGGCGATGCGAGCAGCGGCATGAGCTGTTCGACGACGCGCGTGACGTTCGGATGCACTGCGTGCGCCGCGAGTGCCGCTTCGCTAGCCCAGCCATCTAGCAGTACGTAGGTGTCAGGAAGATCGCGCTCATGGTAGAGGTCATAGTAGAGGCAGCCGGTCTCTGCGCGCGCAGGTCCGACGAGCTCAACGAGCAGCTCGCCCACGCGCTCGCGATGCTCAGGCTGCGCTCGCACGGTGCATACGATATGGATTTCGTCCTGCTTGCTGGTCATAGATATTTCCTTCCTGTCGGAGGTGGAAAGGACACGGGTGGCCATCAGTCCGGGATGGGGAAGCCGTGGTCCTTGAGGTTGAGCGAGTCCGGATCGGGACCGCCACGCACGCCCGTGTCGAGCGCGTCGATCGCCTTCACCTCGTCTGCGGCCAGGGCGAAATCGAACACGTCGAAGTTCTCGGCGATCCGCTGCGGCTTCACCGATTTGGGGATGGCGGAGAAGCCATGTTCGAGGTGCCAGCGGATCACTACCTGCGCCGGCGTCTTGCCGTACTTGGCGGCAAGGTCGGTGATGACCTTGTCCTCAAGCGGGTTGGTCGGCGCATCCCTATAGGTGTAGGCTCCGCCGATCGGTGACCAGCACTGGGTCAAGATGCCATGGGCATCATTCGCCGTGCGCCAATCCGGCTGCTGGTAATAAGGATGGACCTGGATTTGGTTGACCGCGGGCACAACGCCCGTCTCGCCAATCAGGCGCTCCAGTTCCGCGGGTGTCTGGTTCGAGACACCGATCGCCCGGACTCGCCCTTCTGACAGCAATCGCTCTGCAGCCTTGTAGGCGGCGATCGTCCGGTCGAACTCTTTCGCCAGCGGCTGATGAAGCAGCCATAGGTCAAGCGTCTCGATACCCAGCTTGTTGAGGCTGATGTCGAAAGCACGCAGCGCGGAGTCAAAGCCGTAGTTGGTGATCCACAGCTTGGTCTCGACGAAGATGTCCGCGCGATCGACATTGGCGCGACGAATGCCTTCGCCCACCTCCCGCTCGTTGAAATAGGCAGCGGCCGTGTCGATCAGGCGGTAGCCGGTGTTCAGTGCGGTCTCGACCGCACCCACGGTGTCCTCGGGCGAGGACTGAAAGACGCCGAGGCCCAGGGCCGGCATCTCGACGCCATTGTTCAGCGTCAAGGTGATCTGGTTCGTCATGCGACAACCTTTCGTTTTGACATGGATTATGCGGGCGTCAGGCCTTGCCGGCGTAGACGCGGGTCATGCCACCATCGACGATGAGGTCGATACCACGGACATACTTGCTGGCATCGGACGCCAGGAAGACGAGCGCGTCGCCGATCTCGCGCGACGTTCCAACGCGGCCTGCGGGAATCTCCTTTGAGACACGCTCGACATAGGCGTCGACGTCGGCCTGGCTCATACCCTGCTCGTCGCTATAGCCTTCGGTGGGTACGACGCCGGGGCTGATCGTGTTGACCCGGATATCGCGGTCCTTGAGGTCTGTCGTCCAACTCCGCGCCAGCGAACGAACCGCAGCTTTCGTTGCGGCGTATACGCTGAAGCCGGGCAAGCCCATGTCCGCAGTGATCGAGGCATTGAGGATAACCGATGCGCCGTTGCTCAGCACGCCGAGCATCGCCTGAACGGTCAGGACCACGCCCTTGAAGTTTACGCCGATCTCCTTGTCGATCTGTGCCTCGGTAAGCTCCGGAAATGGCGTCGCATGTCCGAGACCGGCATTGGCGAACAGGATGTCGAGCTTGCCGTGCCGTTGTTTGATCTGCTCGGCGACCGCGGCCATATCAGCCTTGTTCGAAGCGTCTGCTTCGATTCCAGCGGCCGAGCTGCCGAGCCGGGATACGGCTGCATCGAGCGCGTCCTTGCCGCGACCGGTGATGTAAACGAAAGCGCCTTCCTCGATCAGCCGCTGGGCCGAGCCAAAGCCGATACCCTTCGATCCGCCGGTGACGAGCGCGATCCGGCCCTCCAATACGGGGGTGTTCATGTTACAATGTCCTTGTGAGACGTGAGGAAAAACGGGCGGCGCTAGGTGCGCCGCCCGGATGCGCTTAGCGGTCGATCGTCGCCTGCATGGCGGGCGTGTACCGATCGCCCGTCACCGGAACCTGTGCCAGCAGATCGCCCAGCGACTTAAGATCCTCGGTGGTCAGTTCCACGTCCGCACCGCCCGCATTCTCTTCCATGCGATGCTTCTTAGTCGTGCCAGGAATTGGCACGATCCAGGGCTTCTGCGCGAGAATCCAGCCGAGCGCGACCTGCGCCGGGGTTGCACCCTTCGCCTCGGCGATCTCGCCGATGCGCTTGACGAGATTGGCATTCGCCTCGCGCGCTTCGTCCTGGAAGCGGGGCAGGTTGTTACGGATGTCGCCTTCGGCAAACTTGGTCGCGGTGTCGATCTTGCCGGTCAGGAAGCCCTTCCCGAGCGGGCTGAAGGGCACAAGGCCGATGCCGAGTTCGTCGAGGACCGGGAAGAATTCGTCTTCCAGCTCACGGCTGAACATCGAATACTCGCTCTGCAAGGCCGCCACCGGCTGCACCGCATGGGCGCGGCGAATGTTGGCGATGCCTGCCTCGGACAGACCAAAGTGACGGACCTTACCCTCGGCGATGAGGTCCTTCACCGTGCCGGCAACATCCTCCATCGGCACATTCGGATCGACGCGGTGTTGGTAGAACAAATCGATCACGTCCGTTTTAAGGCGCTTGAGCGACTGCTCGGCGACAAGACGGATGCGGGCCGGGCTGCTGTCGAGGCCCGCGGCCGAGCTGCCGTCCTTGAACCCGAACTTTGTCGCGATCACCACCTTGTCGCGAAACGGCTGCACCGCCTCACCGACCATCTCCTCATTGGTGGCACCATAAGCTTCCGCGCTGTCGAAGAAGGTGATGCCGCGATCGTAGGCGGCGCGGATCAGCGCGACCGCGTCCGACGTGTCAGTCGCTGGGCCGTAGCCGAAGGTCAGGCCCATGCAGCCAAGGCCGATCGCCGAGACTTCAGGTCCATTCGTTCCAAGTGTGCGCATTTTCATCGTGTTCGCTTTCTGGCCCTAAGGGCTCATTCTTGCTGCCTGAACACGTAGATAGCTCAACCGGTCTATCAGGATTAGACATAGAAAGGTGCAAGCCGCTATGAGCCTTCCTCATGAAACTGATCGGCCGATTGGTCAAACCGAGGAACGGCGAACCCGGTGGCACGTGAGAACCTCAACGACTTGGTGGCGTTTGTTGCGATCGCGCGCGAGCGCAGTTTCACGCGAGCTGCCGCCAAACTTGGCGTTTCACAATCTGCGCTCAGTCACACAATTCGTGCGTTGGAAGAGCGAATGGGCATTCGTCTGCTGACACGGACGACACGAAGCGTCGTACCAACAGAAGCAGGCGATCGGCTTCTCGAGACGGTTGCCAGCCATCTGGACGAGATCGAAACGGGCCTGGCGGCTCTTGGCGAGATGCGTGACAAGCCTGCTGGTCACTTCCGAATTACATCAACCGAACATGCGGCCGAAACCATCCTTTGGCCAGCTATGGCGGAGATCGCAAAGACGTACCCAGACATCAGCTTGGAAGTCGTGATCGACTATGGATTGTCGGACATCGTAGCGGAGCGCTACGATGCCGGAGTGCGTATCGGAGAGGCGATCGCAAAGGACATGATCGCCGTCCGTATCGGCCCGGAACTTGAGATGGCAGTGGTGGCGACGCCGGCGTATCTGGAAGAACGAGGCGTCCCCCAAACACCGCAGGAACTCGTCCGCCATAACTGCATCAACCTACGCCTCGCTTCGGCGGGAGGGCTTTATGCCTGGGAGTTCGAAAGGGAAGGACGTGAAATCAACGTCCGGGTCGAAGGCCAATTTACGTTCAATACGTCCGGCCTTATCCGCAAAGCCGTTCGTGCCGGGTATGGTTTAGCATCTATTCCTATTGATCAGGTTCAAGAAGACATTGCCTCTGGAACACTGGTACGCGTACTCAGCGAGTGGTGTCCTCCTTTCTCCGGCTACCACCTCTATTATCCAAGCCGCAGGCAAAACTCACTTGCTTTCCGTCTGCTGGTCAACGCCTTGCGCTACAAAACTGCATGACGGACGCGGTGCAAAGCGAGAAGGAGGTATTTGGCTAAATACGCGGAACGCTCTAATTAATGGACGGGCCAATTTCCTTTTCCTCATCCTCGCTCAGATATGTGGAAATCAGTCGCAAACAAGACTGTACTACAAGCGGGTGTTTTGCGACGCCGGAGTGAACCTGCTGGTGCCTAGCGTGTCTGAATACGTTCAATGTACCGCCCTATAAATAAAGCTTCAGCGGTCACTTTTGAATGGGTGCCGTATGGTCCTCTTGGGTTAGGGCTTCAGCCGGACTAGGTGTTTAGTCCCGGCATCTGGTGGATCGGATCGACGATGAACCTATCCGGCTCTGACGTCCAGATTTTGGCGATGTATTCGTAAGGCGTGAGGCCACTGAGCGTCTTGAGCCGGCGGGCGAA
>Ga0265797_10003491_pt1 | contig 25026 bp, 20 predicted proteins | sample P2T30metagenome_FD_192433 | JGI IMG/M metagenome (GOLD analysis project Ga0265797, IMG submission 192433) | Plant litter microbial communities from East Loma Ridge, Irvine, California - P2 T30 | ecosystem: Environmental > Terrestrial > Plant litter > Unclassified | place: USA: California... | reverse complement strand
CTGATGGAGGTTTCGGTGAGGTAAAAAGTGCTGGCTGGCTGCACCGAAGTCTGCGTAATGTTTTGCACGAAAGTTTGAGTCTCTCGCGGTAATGTGACGGGGTATGAGCTCAGAACAGTCGACGCCGGTTGAATAGAAGTCTCCACGCGCGTGAGAGTCTGCTGGGGCAGTGTGGAAATGATTGTGCTGTAAAATGTCGACCCTGGTTGAACAGAAGTCTCAACGCGCGTGAGAGTTTGCTGGGGTAACGTGGAAATGATTGTGCTGTAAAAGGTGGAGGCGGGAAGGGTTCGTGTCTGAGTTTCGGTGGATGCTGGCAAAGTGACTGGATAAGAGCTGATGATAGTCGATCCTGGCTGGACGGATGTTTCAACTCGTGTCAAAGTCTGCTGAGGGAGTGCGGCGGTTTCAGTGCGGATGAGCGTTGATATCTGAACCGAAACGTAAGTATAGGTCAGATTTTGTGTCGAGACAAAAGTTGTCTGATATATGGATATGGCCGTGGTGGTGTAGGTCGATCCTGACCATTCGTCAGCTTAGAAGAACATTCAACATTCGAATCTTACTAACCTGGGGCCGTCGAGACTTGAGTGAAAGTCACAGGATAACTGGTAGTGAAAGTCTGAACTTGAGTTGATACTACCGGATAACTTGTGGTGAATGTCTGAATTTGAGTCGATACAATCGTACTTGTGGCATACGAAACGGTGGTGAATGTCAGCGTCTGGGTCTGTATTGAACTCCCAGCAGCCGACGAAGTGGGGCCTTGGTAGTATTGAACCTTGATCAAACCCGTGAAGTACTGATTCGGGATGTCGAAATAGAGCGGATTCTGCTGTCTGTAATTGCAAGTGCCGCTTCCAGCAGCAGTATCAGTAACGCTGAAAGTAAATCCCGTACAGATCGGATAAGTGCCAGATCCCGCCGGAGACTCAAAGGCGTTCGTAGTGCAGCCCTGGAGGCATTCATTGAACGATGCTCTGATTGTCGGATCTCTGAAGTAGACACCCGATCCAGTGACAGGTACAGCTGAGTAGCCGCATCGGAGTTGGTACTGGGTCCCGCCATTTGTGATGACCTGTTGGTCGTTCGCTGGACAGCTATAAGAGGTTACACCTGTCGCAACGGCGGAAGAGGATGACGATATCGAGCTGGATACACTGCTGAACGTTGATGAAGCCGATGTCACGACAGACGAGCTGGACGTTGGCGAGGATACCTGTTAGATGTTAGCAAGGCTCTGCGTCCTTGACACTTCGAGTTAGTGAAACGCCAAGTCTACACGTACTGTAGAACTACTGACAGGTGCTGAGCTCGATGATGCTATCTGTGCGGCACCACTTGTGGACGAGCTTGAAATAGTCTGAACTCTCAGAATTTAGCATCTTCTTCATCTCCATTCCGCATAAGACAAGAAGTAATCAGCGTGTTGACGGGGCCACATAAAGCTGGATGAAGTGAACAATATGCCACGCTGACTCACCGAGGAAAAGACCACTCCTCTAGCTGCCCCGGCATACAGCCCTCTGTAATTTGCACCAACAGGCACTTTGGCAGCACCGCTTTTGAGAAAGCACGATCCAGCTGTGCTTGCGCTTCCTGCGGCAGGTTCGGCATAGGCTGCCGTATACGACCAAGACACATAGGTGCAGTTTACATTCTGCTCACTGTATGCAAGCGCATTAGCAATCCTCGAATCACTGCAAACCCACTTTGCGGCTCCGAAGGTACACACCATCTGACAATGCAATCGGCCATAGCTGGGATCGTCAGTACGCGACAATACTCTTTGGCAAACGGTTTTCTTACTTGGTACCCCTCCAGAACTCGAGATGTCGACTCCACCAGTGAACTCAGAACCGCATATGACAGAATATGTCTGACCGGAAGCGCTGACATAATTTGCCGTGTTGGCATAGTACGAACATGGTATATTCGGACTAGGCTGTATGATATAGGCCGAAGCATATACCGATTGCCCACCAGACAGGCTGTTGTTGGCGTAGAGATTCCCTTGGGTGTCCCGATAGTGGTGGCTAAGAGGGTCAGTGGGAAATCAAGTCTTCAATTTATAATGCCAACATACTAACACCTGCCAGAACCTTTAGTTGCCGGCGTTGTTGCGTCGACCGTTCCAGTATAAGTGAAGGCCACGCAGCCAATCCTGGACGAACATCCTCTGAAGCAATTGTATATGCCTGCGCCGTTGGTGCCCACGAACCTGTGCATGTCAGAACCGCAACCGAAGATCATGATGCGAACAACGACACGTACGCGTAACCGGTACCATCGTAAAACGTTGTCCCATCCCAGTCATAGCCGCAGGCTACACTCCAGTATGTTCCGTATCCATCGAGATATACACCTCCGGCAATGCCACCAGCTGTTACCGCGGTACTTCCAGCAGAACACGTAGCCGCTGGAGTCCAGGTGTTGGTAGGTGTGTAGGTTGTCGAGGCTGTGAGCCTGTTGGTCGTTGGTGTTGCCACGGTCGATAGACCCGCCAAACTCGAGAAACTGCTCGTTGTAACTTGCGCGTTGCCCCCGCCGAGGAGTGTGTTGATCAATCCAGCCATGAGAAAGCACCGCCAGAGCGTTCTCGAGCGCGAGCCCGCGGGCACGATGCGGGTAGCCATGATGAAGCACGCGTCTATATAGGTCGTTCCGCAGGTCCACAACGGTGGCATTCCATTCACCGAAAGAGTCAAGAACAACCGAGTGGCGTGATGACACGGGCCGACAAAGACGTGATTTCTTGGAGGTACGGGAGTGTGAAGGTAGAGTCCAGGTCAGTCAAGTGCCGCGTGTGTCCCTTGTTGCTCGGCAAGTTGCTTGGGGTGGTTCTGTGGAATGCGGAAAGTTGACGCCGAAATGAACAACTTTCGGCACGGCATCGCCGCGTGAGAGGGATTGCATAACGTTTCTTGAACCTTGACATCACGATTGGGTATGGGTGACATTCTGGTAACATTTGCGGAGGATCTTTTTCGCGAGGAACAGACCTTCCATGCAGATCCTCCTTGCATAGCAATCTAGGCTTGTGCGGCAGTTCGGGAACTTCGTGTATTTGATAGGATACTGCATCTCTCGTTTATCTCGTTTACACTTTGTCAAAGCAGTAATTTTCATTCCTTCAAAAGTTGTGCCAATCTCATACCTTCAAAAGGGCATCCAGATCGACCCGCTGGTAGTACGAAATATGGCCAAAGCCCTCCCAGAATTGTGCGAGTCGATTCTCCGAGATCAGGATGAGTTGCGAAGGCGTGTATTGGTCTGTTCACATTGATAATTAGCATCGCATTCGAGTATTGACATGCTAGAAATGTTACGCTTACCTTCTCTGAATCCTCTTTGAGCAATATGCCCGGCACTCTTCACGAACCTTGCACCTTTGAAAATGTCCTCGTCAGCGACCCGCACAAGCCCGGCATCCCCTATTTCAGGCGCAATGAACGTGTACTCTCCACGCGGAATGTTCATATCGCCTGTCAACTTGATTGCTTCTAGGCGCCCGGATGGCCCGTCCTGCAAGTCTACAACTTCTGGCGAAAAGGCATTTCGGGTGCTGGCGACCTCGGCGTGTTCACCTTGAATGTCTGTCCCAGCAACGCCAGTGACGGGCGGGCTCGAGACCGCTTCTGCGTAATCCTGGTTTTCTTGTGCACTTGCAAAGCTGGCCTCGGTACTGTTACTGTCGCGCCGAGGCATTCTAAACCAATCACGCAAATAGTTCATGCCTTCGGGCAGTGGTATTTCGTCCTCCTTGTCGGGCTGATGAACGAGGAGGAATTCGCATCCATGGCCGCTGTAGTCTCCGCACCAGATGCCTTGCCATGGCTTTGCTTTAGTTGGCGTGTAGCATTTCGGTGGCAACGTGGCATATGTGGTAATGTCCTCGGGCATCCTTACACTCATGCCACCACCAAGTATGGAGTTACCCGCGAAGTAGTTTCCTCCGAGACCCATGGCAGCTGAGAGTCCGTTGGGCGAGGTGAAAGACATGATACGCGGGCTTGAGCGGCGGCCAGTATATTCAACCCACTTACGCAAACGGAAGTTGTACTCGCTTACTTCATCAAGTGTGGAAGGTCTATGGCCTGCAGAGCTGTACCCGTCTCTGCTGTTGTTGCGGACCCGTGCGCTTGCTGGGAAACGTAAAGGCGGCCAAACAGCAGTACTGGGACCGATTGCCGCGTCTGCCAATTGTCGGGTAAGCATGAAGGAACCGTAGAGTCCTGGTTCTGTAAAGGTTTCCATCAGGGTTTCTTTGCTGTAGCGTGAAGCTAGTGCAGTTTCGCGATCGCTTGGGTACACATCTGGCTGGTCATCGGCTCGGAGGCTGTTGACATCGAGCTTGAGCACAGGCTGATTCAAGTCGAGCGACACCCTCGGGTTGAAGCTGTGTATGACCACGTCGATATCCCTCGACCAAAATTCTATCTCATGCGAACCCCGCACTGCGGTCACCGCGTACGCTTCTATACATCCTCTTCGCTGGTCGTATCTTGCAATGAGCAGCTTGCCATTCGGCTCCGAGTCTGCGAACCAGAGTTTGTGCTTCGGCAGGAACCAGTGCGGGTGGTGCGCGATGTATAGATCGCGGAAGCGCTTGAGAGGCGTGGGTTCTGTGATGGGCTCGGGGAGGTGTTGAGAGATGAGTACCTGCCAGATGCGATCGTCGTATGATAGTGTTCGCAATCTTTGACATGTAAGGGCGACACGGGCAAGGTCCTGGGGTGAGAGGTAGCTGAGGACGTGGTATGCGAGTTCGGCGGGCAGTTCGAGGAAAGAGCAAGCGGTTTGCGGGTCTTCCATGATGGACAGATGTTGAGTCGCTGGTTCTGGGCGGCGCGTGCGATGCTCGATCACAACCGGGACTATGGAAAGGTCAACGATGCGATGCGATCATGCCCACGGCGTGGGAGGCTCGATTTGTGGGTCGTCTCGCTGAGGGTGGGAGTGGTCTGGTCTAGGAGGGTCAGGTTGAAGCTTGCGACAAAGACAGCGACATGACCACCACGGCACTCCTTCAGAGGTCCGACGTGATATCAAGGTAGTTTCCAAGCGCGGATGGCACGGCGGACTGAATGGTGCATTGCATGATTTGCATCGTCTGTCTATCGCGAGCCGTGAGGCACACACGGTAAGTGACGATGCGACTTTCTTGTTTGGCTCTAGTCCACCGTTGCTGGCGCCGTGATCGGAGGAGGCCTTGAAGGCTCGAAGCCTCGGAGAAGTAACAGTAGTAGTGCTGCTAGTACTGTGCTGCCACCATGAGGATGCAACGCGAACCTTGACACGGATCGAGCGAGGTCGAAGATGGAAGGTCAGAAGGTCAGTACACGGCAGAAGCAATTGACCAAGACTCGCTTGCTGAAGCGCGTATCGGACGGCTTGCAAAGCCCATCGTCTCGTTCCGCACCATGCCATCTTAATCTCGTCTATCTATGATGTGCTATCATTAGATGTACATGCGACCAGTGTACGCATGAGAGTACGACCTCAGAGCAATTTGGTGGACTTGCATGCTTGGCCTGCTCCAATGCCGTGCATTTTACGAGGCGGCTGAAGCTTCTGCCATGGTACAACAACACATGGCAACATGGCAACGCGATGTCTGTGACCAACAACACCTTGTCTTCATCGCCAGCGAATGAGGAGCCGACTTGGAACCATGCTTGGAGCTGCTAGGCCTTGGGTTCATCCTTCGACTCCTCCTACGTCAATCGAATGCCCGCCTCTTGGCTGGACTCTTGCCATGTCCATTTTCATAAAGTAGCCTGTAGAGTCTTCTCTGGTAAAAGACGAAACACTCGTGCTGGAGCACTGCTGTACTTGCATCTATCGTCTCTTCAGGTACGATGGCTTTGAATAGCCGACTAACAGCCCTGCATATCTTGCTGCCGGTTTTAGGCTTCGCATGTGCTCAATCTGGCGACCTTCCCGACTACAGCCAATACACCAATCTCTTCCTCGGCTCTACGGGTGGCGGCAATGGATTCCCTGGTGTTGTTGCAGCCCCGTTTGCGATGGTCAAGCTGGGACCTGATGTCCGATCTGGCACTCAAGACGCGTATTCTGGCTACCTTCCCGAAGGTCAGATCTTTGGGTTCTCCATGATGCACGAGCATGGCACGGGCGGTGCCCCAAAGTACGGTGTCGTAAGTCAGATGCCAGTAATTGGAGATCTGGCGAATCCGCTCCTAGATCTTGGAAGGAACAGAACTACCCCGGATGTTGCCGAAGTAGGTTACTATCGAAGTGAGCTTGAAGGGAATATCACTGTTGAACTTTCCGGGAGCGAGCGAGCTGGTTTCTATCGGTACCGCTTCCCGGAACAAACCCAGAAGGCGGTGGTCGTGGATGTCAGCCATGTGCTTCCATCTTTTCGTGGTTTTGGATGGGGTCAAGAATACTCTGGCGGCAGCTTTGAACTCACAGCCGATGGATACACAGGTCACGGCATCTACAACAACGGATGGAACCTCTCTCCAAACTGGACTGTTTATTTCTGTGGCCACTTTGACCAACCAATCACCAAGAAACGAACCTTTACAGGCAATGGTAACACTTTACATTCGTACGGGAATTCCAGTTCAACAAGTGGAGCCGACAGACAAGGCGGCGTCTTCACCTTCAACACCGCCCTTGTGTCTTCCCGCGTCGGCATCTCATTCATTTCATCCGAACAAGCCTGCAGCAACGTAGCCATCCAAATCCCTGCTGGCACGAATCTAAGCACCCTGGTCTCCAAATCGCAGGATCGCTGGGCGACGGATGTCTTCTCCAAAGTCAAAACGACAGAGACCAACGATACCATACTGACCCAACTCTACTCCTACCTGTACGGCATGCACCTCATCCCCTCCAACCGCACCGGCGAGAACAGTCTCTGGAACTCTACCGAGCCCAGCTACGACGACTTCTTCACTCTCTGGGATCTCTTCCGTTGCAGCACGCCGCTATGGCAAGTGCTGCAGCCCAAGCCGTACGAAGAGATCATTCGCAGCCTGGTCGACATATGGAGGCACGAAAGCTTTCTCCCCGATGGAAGATCCTCACAGTTCACCGGTCGCACGCAAGGCGGCTCCAACGCCGAGAACGTGCTAGCAGATGCGTACGTTAAAGGCGTCCGAGGCGACGTGAACTGGGAAGATGCGTTCAAGGCCATGAAGACTGATGCGGAGGTTGTGCCGCCGAACAACAACGACTCTATCGCACCTGACTCCTCTACCAAGGAAGGGCGTGGCGCTTTGCCGGATTGGCTCTCGTTAGGCTATATCACGCCAAGATTTTCTCGTGCGGTATCGCGAGCTGTCGAGTACGCTGGTAATGATTTTGGACTTTTCCAGGTAGCTTCGGGGCTTGGAAAGGAGGAGGAAGCCCAGAAGTATCTAAACCGGTCAAGGAATTGGCGCAACCACTGGAATCCGAAACAGGAGAGTCTAGGCTTTACAGGTTTTGTTGTGCCCAGATATGAGAATGGTAGCTTCGAAGAGCCGTATGACCCGTTACAGTGCGGCGGGTGCTATTGGGATGGTGAGCTTCTGTGGTCAGATTCTGCGAGTGCTCAGCTAATCAATGATTTGCCAGATCCATTCTATCAAGACGTGCCCTGGTCATACTCGCTGAACGCCCACCATGATATTCATCATATGATCGACTTGGCCGGTGGTCCCGAAGCCTTTGTCGCCCGACTTGAGAAGTTCTTCGAGCCAGGCGTCTTCGATGGGAATGAAGCCTTTGGCAATACAATTTACAATCCTGGCAACCAGCCTGCGTATGTCGCATCGCTAGCGCTGAAGTACATCTAGAATCCTCGCTAATAAATGCGTGCAGCTACAACACGCCCTACCTGTTCAACTTCGCAGGCCGACAAGACCTTAGCGTGAAGTACTCTCGCCGCACGGCGAAGAGCTACTACGGCATAGACAGCTCCGGCATCCCCGGCAACAGCGACGCCGGCGCAATGCAGACCTGGGTTCTCTGGAACATGATCGGACTATACCCTCTTACAGGCCAGACTACTTTCCTCATCGGCTCGCCTTGGTTCAAAAAATTGGAGCTCGATCTGGGCGACGGTAAGACGCTGTTGATCACGAGTATTGGCGGCGACCAAGAAGAGAGTATCTACGTCCAGAGTCTGAAAGTCAACGGAGAATATTGGGACAGGGCGTGGGTTACTTGGGAAGACGTGTTTGCCAAAGGCGGCAAGATGGAATTCGTTCTTGGGTCTGAGGCGGTGAGGTGGGCGAATGGGACGCTGCCGCCGAGTCCTGCGTCTTAGGTCGCATGTGCATATGGCATAAGATGGTTTGCTGGTAGCTATAGCAAAGCTCTGCAAAGAGAACGGTGTTCAGGAGCTCGAACGCCTCGAGGGAGAGTTTGGGTTGCAAATGGGTAGGCTTCGTGACTCGATGTGAGGTATTTCATGAAACACCGAAGTAATGATTGTCGCGTGAACGGCAAATCGCGATAGTCCAAGATCGAGTCAACCCCCATGTGTTACGACGTATTCCCTTCAAGGAACTACCTTAGTGGACTTCCTTGTAGCTAAAGCTCGCACGCAATGCATAAGACGCCAATAATAGGCCGGCAGCGGTGTGATTCGCGTCTTCGTGTTCCCGCACCACACAAGGCGACTTGAATCGTGACAGTTTGGTCGGACATGTGATGCGAAGCACATGGCGATAACAATGGGAGGTGTGGCTGGCGGTCTGTAGTCGGCGAAAGAACAGGACATATCATGTGGTCGAGTTGTGAGACGTGAAGGGCACGCCAAGCAAACCACGCCCTAAACGCCTCTTGAATTGGCAGGTGCAGAAAGACTGAACAGACTTCAGCCGGTGAAGAATCAAACTCCTGCACAGACGCCTGATGATTATTGCGCTTTTTTGCAGCAGAAGACGACAGATGGCTGCAAGACGCTCACACGCACGTGTGTAAACTCACTGACAGTTTGAGACAGTTCGGCAGGATCCTTCTATTGTCATCTAGCAAACGGCTATGGAATGGAGTCTAGACCTCCTCTCGATGCGCAAACGCCTGGGGCAAGCCCATGGGGTTTTCGACGGGCGCCTGGTCATCCGGTAGGAAGATACAGGGTTTCGATCCCACAGCCCACACCCTGCGCCTCTTCTCTGCCTCTTCGGCGCCGCCCGTGCGCGCGTGTCAGCACTGGGCGGTCTTGGAAGAGAGGTCGCGAGCACGTTTTCACAAGACACCTTTGTTCGTTGCTTGACTACAGCACTCTTTGTTGCTATAAATCTCTCCGAAATCCATCACTATCGTATGAGCATGATCAAAGGTTGAAAGCCGCTGAGATCAGCCTCTAAGGCAAGATTACACTAACAAACCGCTGCTATGTCGACTGTAACGGAGGTTGTCACCAGCGTGGTCACCACCACAGCGAGCGCAGCAAGTGCTTCTAGCACATTGCGCGCGAGACCACAGGGTGGAATCCTGGAAGGAGAAGATCCATCGGTGTACGACTCGAAGAATCCGATCATCTTATTTATCATCCAGGTGAGACATCTCGAACTGCCATGCGATTCTAAGGATTGCAGCTCTGACAGTCTTTTCAGGCCGGTATCATCATCATATTCTGTCGTCTTCTTCACTGGCCACTCTCTCGCATCCGACAACCTCGCGTTATTGCTGAAGTCATTGGAGGTATCCTGCTAGGCCCATCCGTGATGGGCCGCATTCCAGGCTTCACGGATGCCATCTTCCCAACAGCTTCGATACCCAATCTGAACCTCATCGCTAATCTCGGGCTTGTTCTCTTCCTGTTCTTGGTCGGACTCGAAGTCGACATACGCTATCTGCTGAGCAATTGGAGATCGGCAGTCAGTGTCGGCCTGGCAGGTATGGCCTTGCCGTTCGGACTAGGTTGTGCCATTGCTTGGGGTCTGTACAACGAGTTTCGAGACGAGCCAGGTACTGTGCACATCGAGTTCGGCACTTACATGCTGTTCATTGGTGTTGCAATGGCCATTACGGTGAGTTGGGCCTTCTCGGGAATCTTCGACCATCGCTGACATCAAATTCAGGCTTTCCCAGTACTCTGCCGAATTCTCACCGAGCTCAAGTTGCTTTCGACTCCGGTTGGCATCATCGTCTTGTCCGCTGGTGTAGGCAACGATGTCGTTGGCTGGATTCTTCTTGCCCTTTGCGTCGCACTTGTGAACGCGGGCAGCGGCCTGACGGCTCTTTACGTCCTGTTGACTTGTGTCGCCTTCGCTTTGTTCTTGACCTTTGCCGTCCGCCCGGCTTTCCTCTGGATCTTGAAACGCGAGAATGCCCTAACCGAAGGGCCTTCTCAGGGCATCATTGTACTGACGCTCATGATTGCTCTCGCATCTTCGTTCTTCACTGGTGTGATCGGCGTGCACGCCATTTTTGGAGCCTTCATGGCTGGTCTCATCTGCCCACACGAGGGTGGCTTCGCAATCAAGGTTACTGAGAAGATTGAGGATCTCATCAGCGCACTATTCTTGCCCCTATACTTTGCCCTTTCCGGATTGAACACAGACATTGGCTTGCTGGACGACGGCATCACTTGGGGCTACACCATTGGTGTCACTGTTGTTGCGTTCTCCGCCAAGTTCATTGGCGCTTCGGTGGCTGCCAGACTCACCGGCATGGTATGGCGAGAGTCATTCACCATCGGCGCTCTCATGTCCTGCAAAGGTTTGGTCGAGCTGATCGTGCTCAACATCGGACTGCAAGCTCGAATCCTCAGCACGAGAACCTTCACGATATTTGTTGTCATGGCCTTGGCTACAACTTTCGCCACGACGCCACTCACTGCTGCACTCTACCCGCCGTGGTATCAAAGGAAGCTCGAAGCATGGAAGCGTGGTGAAATCGACTGGGACACCGGTAAACCGATTGATGGCAGCGATGGTGACCATGAGATGGTCCAGGCCAAACTCCAGTCCAACAAGGTCAAGAGTCTTCTAGTGTACTTGCGTTTCGACAACATGCCTACTCTGCTCGCTTTCGTGTCGCTACTCAGCGTCCGGTCGAGCGACAACGTGAAGCGATCGCACCCTTCACTGGAAAACTCTGCTACAACTGCACCAGCAGAAAGCAACGTCAACGACGTCCAAGGAGACTACCCAAGGAAGAAGCCTTTGCAGGTGCACGGCGTACGCCTAGTGGAGTTGACAGAGCGTGGTTCGACAGTTATGAAGGTGTCGGAAGTCGACGAGTACTCCCTCTTTGACCCGGTGCTGAACGCGTTCCGCGTGCTTGGCCAAATCTACAACCTCGCGGTCTCTGGCGAAGTCACCATCTCTCCAGTCAGCTCATACCCCGACGTTCTCGTCAACAAAGCCGCCGACGAGGCCTCAGATCTTCTTCTCCTTCCGTGGAGTGAGACTGGTGGTCTCACCGAGACTCAGACCATCTCAAACGACAGTGTCAGGGACAAATTCTCTAGTGACGCCTACATACAATTTGTCTCTAGCACGCTCGAGACCGCGACTTGCAACACAGCAGTTTTCATCAACAAAGGCTTTAGCGGTACTCTACGCAATCGCACATCCACCTTGAGCCGTTCGGCAAGCAAAATCAGTCTGCGGAGACATAGCGAGTACCAGACGATGCCATACACTGACCGCAGCCACCACATTTTCGTACCGTTCCTCGGTGGTGCAGATGGTCGCGCTGCCATCCGTATCGCACTACAATTGACCGAGAATCCCGAAGTAACAGCCACCATCCTACACCTGCTCTCATCGACTACGCAATCGAGTTCGTCCTGTGCAGAAGGCAGCGGTGAAGGCAGTATTGAGCGCGTCACCGTCACCGCTGGCATCAAAGCGCTCGCGGAATCACAGTCCGTCGAATCCGACTCCGCCTTTTTCACAACGATGCGCAATTCCCTGCCCACCGAACTCGCCGACCGCGTTATTTTTGACTCGGCATCAGCCGACTCTGTTTTAGATGCAGCAATAGAGCGGGCAGCGCCTGAGATTGGACAGAATCCCAAGAACGGCGGTGATATCGTTATCTTGGGCAGAGGAAACGTTGGAGACAGCAGTACCGGATGTCTCGGAGTCGCTGCAGAGAGAGTTCTCGCGTCGGGATTGAGGGCGAGCTTGCTTGTCGTTTTGGCAAAGGGAGCGGAGTGAGATTCACTTTTCCGTTCTTGCATGATGATGGGCTGAGTTAATCTTCCCTTCTTTACGATGATGATTATATGACGATGGATTGCAATGAACAATTGCCTTGTGTTTTCTGCACGTTTCCTCAAAAACACAAGTGCTTCCCAACGGGTGGTTTACCAACAACTCGACCTCTCAAGCTGCGCCAGCGAGCCTCGAGCATCACTGATCACATATCACATACCGCATGCCACTTGCAACCCACCACGTATTTTATTTTTTTCGGGATGCACCTAACTAAACCCCACGTTAAGGAGCCTGAAACCGCATCAACTACCTTAGCACCTGTGGGACATCCCAGCTGACCCAACGCCGTGGCCCGATTTGCCGGGGAGCGTGACACCTCCTGCAGGCCGGCCGGAGCTGCAGAACGCAGTTACGCGAGTGGAATCCATCGTACCTTAGTATGTAGTTACTGTAGTGTTTGTAGCCTGTAGGTAGCCAGAGGCGCTGAACAGGACAGAGGTACAATCATGTGCTGCGCTGGCCCTTGCAGCTTCGGGCCTTCTTGTTGCGAGATGTTGGAACGAGACATGTGAAGATCGAGATGGTCCTTGTGTTCTTTTCTTGGTGACATCCCATCCCATCCCACGCCGTCCGTCCATGTCCGGACAGGATGGGGGAGATATAGAAAGGTCAGATGGTCTTGTCAGTGGACAGTACAGTAAGCAGCCCGTTCAGCCCTCCGAGATGGAAGCCGGTGTGTTGGCTGCAAGTGATGGTGGATGAGGGCGGACTGTCTGGCTCCCGTGCGACTCTTTCCTGTTCCCTGTTATAATTAAGTTGCGGTAAAGTGCGTTATGATGGAAGCGTTTCTCTTCGCATGAGCCTGTTTCGTGCACGGGTAGCACTTGCGTACCTTGCCGCAAGTTAAAACCATGCATGTTGCGTCACCCGCATCACATGCGTTTCCCTTCCCGTTTCTTCGGGCCTCCTATCGTGGTGCATGGAAGTATTTCAGCCTATCTCTTACAGGACTACATGTATACCCAATACCCGCGACTCATTCTCCCATCCCTGCATACCGTGACTGAGACCTGTGGCCTGGTGCTACATTCACATGACAATCCAAGCATGAATCAGAGTGCTACGCCAAAAAAAAAAAACATGTGCGTGTGTTGTTTGGCAGACATAAACAAAGGTGAAGGCAGAAAGTCTGTCATTTCATTTCCTGGGTTTGTTTTGTTTTGCCTTGCAAGGCTGCAATTCATTTTACTTCACTGTGTCATCATCATCCGGTCAGGCCCAGCCCTGTTCTTCACGGACTCTCATTTGCTATTCCCGCATACCGCCCACTGCCGGCACGCGCTAGATTGTCAAGAGTGGTATTTGCTTTCCCCGTCCTAGTGTCCGTGGTGTCATACTACCGGTCCTGCCGCCCCACGCGTGACCAGCACTCCGAGGCGTCACTGCCACTGGCGGTCAATCGTCCGGCGGACTGTGCTGTTGTTTATCATCCGCCCGGTGCCTTGCCCAGTGCCCGCCCTCGACTCCTACCTTCCAAACAGAGTTCGGTGTCGCCACTGGACTGACAATCTCTCGCAAACAACACCGGAACGCCTCCTCACGCGAGCAACAACTCTGGAAGCACGCGACTGAGCGCATGGCCCTGCCGACTGCCTCTGCATGGATCGTATCTACGATTTCCAGGCACCCGTTGCATCGGACTGGCTAGCGCATGGGCAAGAAGCATGGAATGATGGTGGAAGGTCGCTTAAGAAGCGGAGACTCAGCAAGGATGTCGGCGGATATGCATCGATCCTCCAGCCCTTGACCCGGCTCGTGAGAGAGTCTCTCGACGCCGTACACAATGTCACAGAGGCAATAGCCACGTTGAACGTTGGTGGATACGCGGATGGCTTCTCGGAAGAGCAGCTCAGGTTGATTGAGGAAGATCGGGAACGGTTGATTCAGTCGGAGAGGCTCAGAGCTGCCAAGGCGCATGGACAATGGGTCAAGGCGGCGAAGGAGCTGGATGCGTTGGACGGCTGCCATGAGTGGAGGGCCGAGGACGAAAGCGATCTCTACGACCATGAGGATTTGAGGTGTAAACTGGAGAACCTGGAGTCGGCAAAAGACAACGAAGATCTGGCGTGCATGCTTCGTGTCATACGGATGGAGTTGGGGCGAGACGTTGCAGGTATTGGAAATCCAAAACTCTACGACCAGAGTCGAATTGGCACGAAGGACCTCATCGAGAGATATGTTGCGACCGCCGTCGACACAATCGAAAGTGCGATGCGATTGGCTGCGAAGAACAGAGAAGGGAGTGTGGCTAGCGACGTACGACAAAATATCGTTGAGACGAGACGATCTTACGGACGGACTGGTCTCCTGCTCTCTGGTGGCGGCACCATGGGCATGATGCACATTGGAGTCGTCAAGGCCATGTTCGAAGCCGGTGTGTTGCCCAAAGTCATCTCTGGCGCATCCGCTGGGAGTATTGTCGCTGCTGTGGTGTGCACCAGGACCGATGCCGAAATTCCAACACTTCTGGCCGAATTTTGCAACGATCTGGACGTGTTCACAAAAGGCGAGCACGAGGCCAAATGGAGCAGTATGATTTATAGAATCTTCAACGACGGTGTGCTCTACGATATCAAGAATCTGGAGAACGTTATGGAAGGGCACGTGAAAGACATGACTTTTCAAGAAGCATACTACCGCACACAACGAATCCTATCGATTGCTGTGTCCCACGAGAGCGAGAAAGAGGAGCCGCTGGTACTCAACTACATCACTGCACCCCACGTGCTCATTCGATCAGCAGTGGCGGCATCTTGCTCCGTGCCTTTCATCTACAAACCAGCGCCACTGCTCGAGCGCAATCCCGATACCAAGAAAATCCAGCGGTTCGGCGGAGAAGACACATACTTCATCGATGGCTCCGTCAGCCACGACATCCCTCTGGCTCGTCTCAGGGCTATGCTCGATGTAAACCACTTCATCGTATCCCAAGTCAATCCTCACATTGTGCCCTTCCTCCGTGCAGAGCGGGTCGGCCTTGATACACCATCACCCAGAGTATCCTGGCCATATACCTTGGCAGAATTCGCGCGAGTAGAATTCGTCCGCCGCCTTCGTCAGATCTCCGATATTCCCATTCCGGCTGTCCGGAAGCTCACTCACATTGGCAGTTCGATCCTCGAACAGACCTACACAGGCGACATTACTATTCTTCCTAAAACCACCTTTAATTTCCAAGTCCTGATGAACCCAACGCCAGAATTCATGGCCGATGCAATGGCGAAAGGCGAGCGAGCAACGTGGCCCGAACTTGACCGCATTGAACGCAGCACTGCGGTTGAGCGTGTCCTCGAGAAGTCCGTTCAAATCGCCCGCGAACGTGTGGTTTTCAGCGATTCTCAAGTCGATCTGCGCCTCAAGTCCATCCGTAGGCAGTCTACTGCTTCGAAGCTACGAAGAGGAAGAGGACGATCTACAGCAGGCCACCGCGTCACCGAGAGCATGATCCTCACTGGTTCGAAGAAGCCTAGCGCCTATTCCTCTACCGTGTCACTCCCTCAAAGCCGCAGCTCTTCGGAAGACGGCATGCACATGCCAGGTTCACCCTCCATGGTACCCGACTTCACTTCCTCCTCGCCCCAACATTCCGACAGCGACGAGTCAGGGAACGACGCCGACTACATTGGCCGCCGCCCAAGGAAGAACAACAAAGTCCCTGTCCCACGCTGGCCCTACGGTTCTCTCTCCCAATCGCAACCAACAACACCCTCCATCGCCTCCAAAGCCTTCAACTTCTCCCCTTCCCGCCCAAGCTCCCCAATCCTCACACATGCCGCAACTTTCGCTATGACGCCCGCGACGCCCGCCTCGCCCGCGCCAGCGGTTCCATCAGACAACACCCCAAACCCGCCCAGCAGCCCGGAACTGCGATACAGGAGCATGTTCAAGAACTTCCCGTTCATCAGGTCGATCAGTTCGAAATCACCCAAAGCCCCAGCAGCCTCGGAGGAGCAACCAGACACCAGCACCAGCAGCCCAGAGGCAGGGAGGCGTTCGCCTTCACTGGTGCGGAAAGGCAGGCGGAGCACGAGCACGGGCCTAAAAGGCCTCAAGCCGCCTGGACGGCAGTGACATTTTTCATCATCCCTCCATCTCCTCAGCTTTCTCTCTCTCTCTCTATTTCTCTCTCTCTCTTTCCTTGTCGTCAATATTGTCATCGCGACGGATCACGCACGCATCTGGGAGCGGCGCTTTTGGCAGATTTCCTACAAAACATCGGAGTACAGGAGGCATTTGGTACGACACATTATGTGAGGTACCTAAGTTAGGTATTTGGTTTTCTTTTTCTTTTTTTTTGTACACCGCGCAGCAAGGCATGGCACGGCGGCGCGATAGACGCACTTTGGAAGGCACGGCCACAGGCGCAGGCACAGGCACAGGTTTCACGGAAGAATACCCCCCCTTGGTTTGCGTATATACAGTCAGTATACATACATTTCCTCTTTCGAGCCCAGCAAGTTGCGGTGTGGGGATATATGTCTGTCTGTCCGAATGAGAATGAATACAACAAAAAGAACTAAGACTTTTGGAACAGAATACGCACATACATGCCAGTGCCTTTCAAGACCTTTGAACGGTCCTCCCGCTTTCTTACACATACAGCTATCCTACAATTATAACACTTTTACAAGACGTCCAAGAAGATCAAACCTTCCGGCTCTCTTTCCACTCCGCCCAGCCAGGCGCCTCATGGCCCTGGCTCTCAAAAACTTCATCGTCGACAACCTCAACGACCCTCACCTTCCACTTGCCCGTCCTCAACACAATCAAGCCATCTTTGACAAAGCTCTCAATGTCTTCAGGCTTCTGGTCCTTGATCTGAGCAAACTTGAGCTCCGGCCCTTGCTCTGCCGAAGAAGCACCAGGTGTGGAAGCAGAAGCGACATAAATGCCACCGCTCTTCAGCAGCCTCGCGGCCTCGGATTTCGTCCCGGTGATTCCGGCATGCCACATGATTCGCGCGAATGGCGCACCTTGGACCAGAGATCTGGGGAGGATGGTCCGCTCGCCTTTCGGTTGGCTTTGGCTTGCGAGGCTGGGGTTACGCATCGCTTCGTGCTGCGAGCGTGTGATTTCGGCTGTCTCGCGGCCATGGACTAGTTCGAGGACTTCGCTGGCGAGGAGGTGCTGCGCGAGGCGCTTTCCGGGGTCTGCGGCGTGGGTGGCCATGGTGCTTTCGATGGTGGAGAGAGGCACGAAGGTGAAGAGGGCGAGGTAGCGAGCTACGTCTGCGTCGGAGGAGCGGAGGAGGAACTTTGGAAGGATGTGTTAGCAGTAGTTTCGCTTTGGTCGGGTGGTGGCTGTCCAACTTACGCCGTAGAGGTCGAAAGGCGATGTGAGGTTCTTGTCCAGCCAGATCGCGTTACCCGCGCTCTTGCCAAACTTCTCGCCGCTGGCGGTCGTGAGAAGAGGCACGGTGATACCCATGGGCAAGACCTCGTTCTTCAACTTCCCGCCGGCATCTAGAAGGCCTTTGCCTTCGAGAGATTCCGGACTGATCTGTGCAATGTGCTTGATAGCATCCATGCCCGCAATGATGTTCCCGTACTGATCGCTGCCGCCAACTTGTAGCTGCACATCATGATTGGCGAACATATGCCACCAGTCCCAGCCCTGAAGAAGAGGGTAGGAGAACTCGGCGAAGGACATTCCATCACCTTTCTCCATTTTGTTCTTAACCCTGTAAATTCGCAAGTCAGCACCACTCGTACTAATCGTGGAAAGTCGCCGCACAAGGACTTACGTACGTATCCCGGCCAAGCATAGTCCCTACACGCATCCCGCTGCCCAGCATCTGAAGGAAGCTCACAACATTGAGCTTCAGAAGCCAATCCGCATTGTCCAAGAGCGTCTTTTTCCAACTCGGCTTCGGAACATAGCCGTGCCTCTCGCCGTAAGTGGCAGCATTCTTCCACACCCTCCCAACCTCTTTGTACAGCGCCTGGAAGTTCGCTTCTTGCACCGAACTCTGCGTCCTTTCGCGGGAAGTCAAGCGGCCGCTAGGATCGCCGACACGAGCTGTAGCACCACCAACGAGAGATACGGCGTGGTGGCCGTGGTTGTAGAGCCAGAAGAGAACCATGATAGGGAGGAGGTGGCCTAAGTGGAGGGAGGGAGCGGTGGGATCAATGCCAGCGTAGACACCGACTTGTTTCGTTTGAAGGACTTTGTTGAGGACATTGCGGTCGCTGTCGTACGCGTTAGTCTTTTTGAACGGATACACTAACAAGTGCTATCGTAAGACTACTGACCCAGCTATCTCCTTGATGTAGCCGCGTGCCTCGAGAAGTTCGAGGACATTGCCATTCGTCTCATCTTTTGTGATGTTTAGTCGCGTTGAGCTGGCGGAGAATTGACGACACGCATGACTGAGCTGGGGCACGCCTTGTCGACAGACGTATGGTCGGCTCTGCCTTAGCCGGCCAAGTAATTGCGCCGACATCCTGTGAGCTCGATGTCGCGAGTTTCACATGCGAGCGGACGTTCAAGTGTCCCGATTTGGAAGTTGCGATTGGAGCCATACCCCAACCCTAACCCTATATGTCATCTATACAGACACTGCTGTCTACATTAGAGCGCGAGACGCCAGTTGTATTATGTCTATATACTGTTGCCCGACGCATCTGATATCAATCTTATCAAAATCATCCTTGGAATGGAATCACAGATGGTTGTGAGGAGTTTGAATCCAAAGCTTGAAGTTGCCTTTGTCAATCCACCTGATTGTGAGTGACATGTTTCATTTCGATGGCACGATCCCAATCGAATGCATGTTCATTGTTATAGGGTTGACTACACAATTGACAGACTTTTGTGGTCTGCTCCTATCACTGTCACATACACACAGGCAAGACTATCGGTGTTTGAAAGAACCGGGATAAAGGTGAGCCATGTGCAAGGGTATTTAGCTCTAAGTATGTCTGGGTATCAGTAAGTACAGTTTTCGCACAACATTATGAACACCAGTCGCATCATTCCCGCGAGCATGCATCAGCGTCGCGATCAAAGGAAGTAGTCCGCTACGGGCTTCTTCGCAGGCATGCCTCTCGAGTCCTGTGGCGCGGCCTCGAAGACCCGGTAACGCCTTCCAGGTCCCATCTTCCGTTCTTGTTCCCTCGGCTGGAGCACACCTGTTGCGCGGTTGGCATCGCCGTTTCCACGCGCCGTGTAGCCTGCATTTGAACCATCTTCTCCAAGCTCCAGAATTGCAGCAACATTGCCACAGCGGTAGCAGTAGTTGGGAGCACTCCACACTGTAACAATCGAGCTGTCGAACATTTCTTTGAAGCCTTCCATCACAAGCTGATGAGCTCGGCAGATGAGACTGAGGTCGTTTTTGTGGTTGAAGCATTTGACAATGTCGGCACCGAAAAGGAATCCAGCACCACGAGGCGAAAGACCCCAGCCGTCGATCTCGTCTGGATCAGACCAGAGAAGGTCGCACATCGCGCCTTCATGTGGGACTTCCTGCTTGCGGTCAAGCAGTCGGATCTTGTCGATGCTATCGATGAGGGGCGAAAGGCCGCCGTGAACGCAGAGGACGGCACCGCCCTGATTTCCGGTTGAACCTTTGCTCGATCCTGATGCTCCAGTACCTGGTGGTCCGTTTCCGGAAGGCGACTGCCCGGGAGAAGATGGCCCGTTGGACAATTGTGAGTATTCTGACTGTTGTCGTACGCGGGGGAAGCGGTTCACAATCTGACCCGACGAATTGAGTATCTCAATCTCCCACTCAGCCTGCTCCTCCGATGAGATGGAAGCTTGTGTCTGCGAAGGGTCGACGTAGGATGAGTCGGACGGTTCAAGCTCAGTAGCTGCACCGGACACCAAGGCTCCCAGCGCCAGGTAATCAAAGACTTCGCAGCAATACCGCCATACATTTGCGCTGCCGTATTTGCGCAAACATTCGTCGTAGAAGCCATATACCGTCGTGATCTGTCGTGATTCGTGATTGCCGCGGATGAGCGTTATCCTGTCGGGGTATCGGACTTTAAGGCAAAGAAGAAGCAAGAAGGATTCGAGGGAGTAAAATCCGCGGTCAACAAAGTCGCCTACGTCCGATTAGCCATAGACACGGCATACCATTGACATTGCATGGCGCATACATACCCATGAAGAGGTAGTTGGTATCCGGTACGTCGCCACCCACACGGAAAAGTTCCATAAGATCATGGAATTGTCCATGAATGTCGCCACAAATGGTTACCGGAGCGTTGACGTTCGTCACGTTTCTACATGACTGTCAGCAGGCTTCCTGCCACAACTTATCAGTCGCAGCGACATACCCTTCCTCCAGCAAGATCTCTCTAGCCTTGTAGCAAACCTCCTTCACCTGGTCGTTGTATCAGCTCGTGTCCGTGCGCTTATGAGCCATCGCAAGTGCGCGTGCGCCGTTCGCAACATCAAACACATACATCTGCCTCCGGTATAGGTCGACATGCTCGTAGCTGCTCTATGTGCTTGTCCAGATCGCTCATCTTTGAATCCGCGCCCCGCGGCGCTACAATCTCTCCCGGCGCCCTATCTTTTTGCGTCGGATGGTACTCTCAGCGTCGCGTGTGGAGGCGTCGCGACAGGATGGGAAGGTGTTTTGCTCGGTCACAGCTGTCGCTCGAAGCTCTGGTATACTTGGCGATTCCGACCAAGGCGTCTGGAAATGTCGAGGATGGAGGTATCGCGTTTGTCGCGTTCAAGTTGTGAGGCTGTTCGCATGACGAAGTCTGAAGTTCATCGGGCGGGTAGAGCCGCTGATCCTGACAGGATTCTGGGGATTTGCGTCGGGCTTTGAAGGGCGCCGAGGGCATAGTATGGTAAGATCGACTGGAATGTTGCAGTGCCGATGTATATAAAATAAGCGTCCTCCATTCGAGCACTTCTTTCGCGCACTTCCATGACCAGACGAACTGAAAGTCTATCGAAAATGAGGTAGATGTGATAACTGCATGGCGACTCGCGTCAGCATGGGATCCACAGCTCAAAGCCGGATTTGAGGCGTTGCTGGGGCGATGTCAGCGCAACCGGCTATCACCAGAAGATCACTTAGACGTAGATCAGGTCGCGTTTAGCTATTCCTCTGCCCGCGGACTACCATCATTGAGACCCACGTCGATTAGCCTCACCGACACAATTACGATTATTATACCCAAACCATCACTCATCTGGGGACGGCCGCGCAATCAAGGAAGTGGAAGATTCGACTTGCCAGCGCATCACAGCCCGTCGCTACAACATTTCCCCACCGCGGCTTTCTATTCGACCATACAAACGAGGCCAAAACAGCACAACGAAGAGGGCGGATACAATACTTGCATTATACCACAGAACACCGGCGCATCAGGGCATCACGGCCTGAGGCAAAACACCACTCGACCGGCATGAGCGCCGCATAGCGCTCTCGACGACGACTAAAGCGCAAGGGAACCACATCTCACCGCTTACCTCCGAACCGCATTCTCAACTATGTCCTCCAGCAGCAATGGCGGCCTCTCAGATCCTGGTAGCAGCAGCTACTCGAGCAACAGCCTCACAGTCGGCGACGGAACATGGGACACCGACCGCAACACCTTTTTGTTGCCCAACTTGATGGGCATCAACTTCAACACGATGCGATACAATGGCATGGGCAATCGCTTTCGAGACCTGCCGCAATACCACTCTCTCATACGCGGCCACGCCATCGTCGCCGCCGTGGTCTTCATAGGCATCGTGCCGGCTGCTATCTTGATAGCTAAATTCGGTCAACGGAATCCGACTCTTAGTCTGAAGCTGCACGTCTATCTTCAGATTCTGACAGTGCTTCTAACGACAGTCGTCTTAATTCTTGGATGGTTCGCGGTCGGGCCGGAGAGAGCGCTGACGAACCCGCATCACGGCATCGGCGTTGCCATCTACGTGCTCGTGCTCGTGCAGTTCCTTTGGGGATGGCTGATGTTCAAGATCGAGCGACGAAAGAAGGCGGCGCCATCCGTCCTGCCGAAGAAAGTCTACATACACCGTATGGTGGGAAGAGCAGTGGCTTTGCTGGGATTCGTACAGATTGCGCTTGGGCTCACATTATATGGAAGCCCGTTGGTGCTGTTTATCCTGTACGCTCTCGCCGGCCTATTCCTGATACTGCTTTACATGGTGCTGGACTTCAGAAAGAAATACAGATCGCATAGCAGAGATGTGCGGCCTCCCGGACCAGGAGGCTCGGAGTACTACTCGGATTATAGTAGCTACCTCTCGGGCTCTCGGACGGACTACACTCGGACAGAACTCACGGGAGACCGCAGAAGCAGGCGATATGACGAAAAGGAAGACAAGAGCAATTGGGGATGGGGCAAGAAACTGCTGGCTGTTGGTGGTGTTTTGGGTGCCTGGCGGCTGTGGAAGCGCCGCAATGACCGCAAAGACGATGAGAGAACAGATGCGGGCGACACATACACGGACTACGACTCGAGGTACGATGGGCGTAGCAGAGGACCGGCGGACACGGCAGGCACGAGTACCATATATGGTCCATCTACTAGGCCACCACCCGGAGCAAGCACCATGACGCCAAGTCGAGTTCGTTCACGAAGTCGTGGTCCCCTGACAGAGAGCAGGCTCTCGCCACAGTCATGGGAATATGAAAAGTTCAGCGGTGACACGCCACAGCCACACACCTGGAGAAATCGTCTACTAGGCGCTGGAGCTGGACTGGCTGCGTACAAAGGTTTCAAGGGTATCTTTGGCAAGAAGGACAAGAATGACGACTACGACAGGCGTGACAGATACAGACCTGCTCTCGGTGGCAGCCATAGTATGGTGAGCCAGACTGACGTATCTCGCGTCCGCAACGGCGACGCCCCGTTCTCTCCTGGAGATCCACGACCCAGACGTGGTGACCCCATGGCACCCTCGACGATACCTCCAACAGCATCTGGATTTACGCCAAGACGGTACTCGAAACGAGGACGACAAAGCACTGAAATGTATTCCTACGGCGACGGAACTGAGTTCACTGACAGGACTGACGACGGAGAGCCTCGAACGCTGCGTGAAAGTATTGCGGCTTTTGGCGCTCTTGCTGGGTTCAGGGAATGGAACAAAGCACGAAAGCAGAGAACGGAGGACCAGCGCATTGACGCCCAGCGCATGCGTGAAATCGACAATGCCGATCGGTTCAATCGACGGAATTCCAACAGATACCCTCGACAATCAGACGGGCGGCGACCAAGCATGTCAGAGACGATCATGACTGGCATGACACCGGATCCGGCAAGAGGGAGCAATCCCGAGTTATCGAGGACTGCGCTGAGCCAGAGACCAGACATCAGCATGCCGCCTTTGCCTGCGGACGCCGGGAACATTGCACCGACGCATGCTCCTCACCCAATGTCAACAAGCCGACCAAATGTGGATGAGCAAGGATACACACTACCGCCTCCGCCTCCTGGACCTCCGCCACACAACACCTTTGGTCCTGCAGACTATGGAACTACCGTACCCGGCTCAGCACACATGCCAACAGGCGCCGTCGAGCCCGACCCATCCAGACTCTACGACCCGCCTGCGGTACCTGCACACGACAGTGGCAACCAAGGGACCCATCCTGCAGCGACCTTAGGCGCAAGCGCCGCCGCCGCCTCGATCGCAGCAACCTCCCACCACCGCACCCAATCCGAATCTCCCTCTCGCTACCGCCAACGCGCTGGCCGCCGCAACAGCCAATCCTCAGTCTCCACCCTACCACCAGCCGGAAGCGAAGTCCAAGGCAGCGACCCAGTCCGCGTCAAAATGCACATGCACAACGACGAAGCCGGCCGAGTGACCTTGTCCCGTCTGAAATCTCCTGGCAGCGAATCCCAAGGCGCCCCATCCTCTGGTACTCGCCGCCCGGCAGGCACTCGGCGCCACCGCCGCAACTCATCGATGTCTTCCGGCGGCCTCGAATCCGACGCGCCTCCAGGCAGTGCCCGACGCTACCGTCGCAACGGCTCTCGCGTCCGCCCTTCCAACGCCCAGCCTTTCGCAACCGTCCCTCCACCTCCGGCAATGTCTAACAGTGCGCTGGGAAGTGCGAACTTGCCCCTTCCGCCCAAACTCCCTGTCCACGGCGGTGATTTCTCTGGTGGTAGCGCCATGAGCGGAAACAACGCCGTCGGCAGCCCGGGCGCCTATGGCGGGACTGACGCTGGTACGGGGACTGACGTTAGTGCTTTCGCCGACAACCGCAGGAGGAGACGCGCTGAGAGGGCTAGGAGGCAGCAGCAGGGCCAGAGAGTCGAATTTGAGTAATGAGTGGGTCGGTTGGTTGGTTGGTGATGAGGCTTTTTGCATAGCACATGAGCACGAGCATGAAAACTGGCGTTGGTGTTTGCTTTGGGCATGTAAGTACAGTACCTTGAGTGATGAAACTTGCACGCGAGGGAGCAAGACCCCCGATCGAACTGCGCTTCTTCTTCCCTTTTCTCTTTTGTACATTGCCGGATCAGTGGTCGTTGTTTGTGTTCACATTCTCAATTAGCAGACATGGACAGTCAACCGTTGACAGTTCAATGGAGGACATGAAGCATTCCACCATACAGATTGTGACTAAGCAGTGTCAGGCTTCCACAAATTCAATTCTGGCAATTCGCCTTGGCCTCCTCAAATGATATGGTATTTGAATGTGTCGGGAAAACGAAAAATAGAAATTAGTGATTCATTCATGAGAGAAAAGATGTCTAGATTCGAGCACAGCAAAAGCAAAATGACTGGTCCCACCGTGAATCGAACACGGGTCGGTCGCGGATCCTTGTGGGTCTGACAGAATCAGATGAGCCACAAGCGACAGTGATACCTCTACACTATAGAACCGATG
>Ga0265797_10003490_pt1 | contig 25036 bp, 14 predicted proteins | sample P2T30metagenome_FD_192433 | JGI IMG/M metagenome (GOLD analysis project Ga0265797, IMG submission 192433) | Plant litter microbial communities from East Loma Ridge, Irvine, California - P2 T30 | ecosystem: Environmental > Terrestrial > Plant litter > Unclassified | place: USA: California... | reverse complement strand
CCCCAAATCAACCACAAACCCCCCCCTAGCCACAAGCCCCCTCACCCTCCCCTCCCCCCACACCTCCGGCAAAGCAGGCAACAACCAAACCTCCCTAACCCCATCATTCCCATCACCATCACCACCACCACCCTCAAAATGGCTCTGCAAAACCCCCTCCGCCACCCCCGCCGTAAACCCAAAATTCCCATCAATCTGAAACGGAGGATGCGCATCAAAAAGATTCCCATAAACACTCTGATTAAAAAACTCGTATACGTTATCCGCCAGCGCACTCCCATTCAACAACCTTGCGTACCAATTAATCGTCCACGCGCGCGACCACCCCGTTCCCGCCCCGCCGTTCGCAAGGCGCAGTTCGAGCGTGCGGCGCGCGGCGGTCCAGAGGGTTGAGTTGTGGTTTGGCGCGCCGGGAGGGGGGATTTGGGTTCCGGGGTAGAGGGCGTAGAGGTGGGAGATGTGGCGGTGGCCGGGTTCGTTTTCTTCGTAGTCGTGCAGCCATTCTTGGAGGACGCCGGGGTAGCGGGTTGAGATTTGGGTGGGGGGGAAGAGGGCGAGGGTTGAGGTTAGGGTGTTGAGGAAGTCTTGGGAGGGGATGGTGGAGGAGGGGAGGGTGGAGACTGCTTTTTGGTAGGTGGTGAAGAGTTCGCGGAGGATTTGGAAGTCGCAGGTTGGGCCGACGGTCATGCTGCCGGTTGAGTTTGAGGGGGTGATGTAGTAGTTTTCGGGGGAGGTGGAGGGGTTGGTTACTAGGTAGTTTGTGCCGTTTTTGGTGTAGGGTTGGAGGGTGTCTATGTAGAATTGGATTGCTCCGTTGAGAGTAGGCAGCTTCTCGATCAGGAAGGTTTGGTTTCGGTTGTACATGTAGTGCTCGAGGATGTGGGTGCACAGCCACGCTGGCGTGAGAGTCCAGTAGGAAGCGGGAGGATAGCGGTCTTGGGGTGCTGCATCGCCGTGTATATCCGTGTTGTGGTGTACGTTCCAGCCTGACGCGTTGTACATCTCGCGGGCAACGACCTCGCCGTTGACTCTCACTTTTTCAATATGATCGAAAAGAGCATGGTGCAAAATCGGCAAGTTGGTGATCTCCGCCGGCCAATAGTTCATTTCAGTGTTGATGTTGATGGTGTACTTCGAGCCCCACGCCGATTCATAGTCCTCGTTCCAGATACCTTGTAGGTTTGCGGGCAGGGTTCCTGGTCGGGAGGAGGATATGAGGAGGTATCTTCCATAGCTGAACTGGAGTGTGATGAGGCCAAGGTCTGTGGCACCGGCTTGAGTCGCGTTGATGCGTTCGTTCGTTGGCAATGTTGCTACCGAGTTGTTGCTGTTCGGGCCGCCTAACTCGAGGCTGCAGCTGTTGTAGATGCCTTGGTAATCATCGACGTGCCGTTGGCGAAGCTCTTCGTATGTGTGTTTGCGAGCGTTTTCGAATGTCTTCTCAATGGCAGCTACCGGATCGGGCTCTCTGAACGTGGTGGCAGCTGCAAAGAAGATGACAGCCTCGGTCGCATTATCTACGACCAGAAACTCGCCCCAAGTCTTGAGGTTGCCGTCCGTCTGCGCAGAAAGTCCAGCAGCGAATACGATCGGGTTAGAGCTACCAGCAGCACCGGTCATGAAGACCGCGTTGCCGCCTCGATTGAAGCTCTTGTCTGAGGCCGTGTTGATGTCGTCTTGTTGTCGGTTGACCCTCATCTGGAACGAAAGCTTGCCGCCGCCCTCAGCTGTCATCTTGTGTACTACAACATCATCCGGAGCGGAAGCGAATAGCTCTCGCTTGATTTGAGTGTCGTTGACTGAGAATTGCACACCAGCAATAGCATCGTCTAGATCCAGCCAGCGCTGGTAGGAACTGTTCGTGTACTCATCCAAGCCTCCGTCAAAGTAGATCTCAATGTTCCCAAGAGTCTGATAGAATCTTTGAGACTGAGGTGTTGAAACAAGACCTAGGTTGGCAAGCTTCTCGGCTTCTTCGACATGCTCATCGAGCAACAGCTGGCGTACCTCGGTGACGGCCTGAGAAGCGTTTTGGTTGAGCCTGTTCTGTCAAGTCGTCAGTATCTCCTCCTCGCAATCACATCTCAGCGGCTCATATACGTCGTGCACTTACAGTGGGCCCGCCGCTCCAAACCGTCTCTTCATTGACTTGGATGGTCTCGGAGTCTGTTCTTCCATAGATCATGGCTCCGAGCCTGCCATTGCCGATTGGCAGGGCATCCGTCCACAGCTCGGCTGGATGGTCGTACCATAGTCTCGAGTTAGAGTTTGCAGTAGCCCTCGCAATAGAGGCCACAGTGAGCAGAGCAGCCCTATTCAGTATCTTTCGTCTGCAATGCATTGCCAAGAGATGGTATTTTTCAAGGATCTCCGAGCCACGAAGGGACGGTACATGCTCACCAGGTACCAGGCAATGCCTTTGTACTTATACAGAGACATCATGAACATACTGGGGTGTCTGAGGTTCCGCCGGCTAAACAGATTCTTCATTGTCTTTCGGTATGCGGGGATATAGCTTGGAGTCTTGACTGAAGATGCAGATCAGCACTCGTCCCCGCCCGCTATACCATGTGTTGCAGTAGTGTCATGTCATGTTACATAGCTTCGAGCATGAGATATGACTCAATGGCAAGCTGATGATTGGAGTTGAATGTTGCCGGAAGATAGTTTGTGCGTCTCTGCATGTGTCGGAGTTTGTTGCGGATACGGATCCGACAGTATCAGAGTGGTAGCTCTATTAGTATTATACATAAATCCGGATGCATGTCGTCGAGCACATGATTGAGACTGATCATGGTTCCTGCGAGTCCGATAAATCGCGTCATCGTGCAGTGGCGCCATCTGGACAAGACGCAATGCTTTGCGGCATCGTATCAGCCACATCTCAAATCGCCCGACCAGAATACCAAGCAATTTGAAACTCTGCTCTACATCGGTGTCGCTGTTCAGTGGGCAGAGAATCATGGCTGGCTTGATCCTGCGAGCAGCTCACGGGGATGAACCAGATGCTGGAGTATACGCTGCTTCTTAATGAAGGATAGCGAAATCACTCCCGCCTGCTTTGTTCAATCCTCTTCGCGCGCCTGCCACCCTCGTTCTCAAGAACCAGCAACGTGCCAGCGAACGCTACACCAACACAAGTGGCAGCCATGAGGCTCACGCCGACAACATTGGGCCGGAAAAGACCCTGCTGCAACAGCCTCATCGTGCTGAAATAGCTGTGCGTGCCATGAGCCACACAAAGACTGCCGCTGCCGACAAGAACCGCAGCTGCGATCTTCGTATTGCTGTTCTCTAGCTGTAAGAGTTGCGGCGATATTGACGCGAAGGCTTCAACCTTTTCTAATGCGACTCCGAGCGCGATGAATCCAAGGCCGCTTCGTGCCCACGCGAGGAAAGTACGTTCGCTTGCGAGCAAGTCTCGCGCCACAGATCCGGTGTTTTTCAAGGGTTCCGTTCGGAGGGATGAGAAGATTCGGCGGAACATGACAGGATTGGGGAGAGATTGAGCTTGCTTCAACGCGTCTTGGAGCTTGCGACTTTATCAAAGCCTGTCAATCTTAGGTGTTAGATGATGCTTCCCGTAAACGAGAGATGGCCTGGCCTGGACTGTTTGGGTGGCCCAGATCAGATAGTGTCGAAAGGAAAGTCCAAAATCCACCACGACACCAAACTCCCGATAGTGAGCGTTGAAATGGAGTAGAAGAGAGACAAGTGGAGAGCAGATAGGCGGGAAGAGGTCGATCTCGGGACAAAGGCGATGGGCGAAGTGATTGTTATCCGAGGTTTCACGGTAAGTAACTTTACTTGACTTGTGTATTTCTCTAGCTGCCCGGCCTTGTCACAAACACGATCCCTTGATCTCCACCTCGGAAAGGGAAAGCCGACGTCACGTTGCACCACACCACATGGCAAACCATCTGCCACGCCTGTTGCCAAAAATCCCTCTTGTGCATACACTGTCGCGTCAACACCCTCAGTCAAACTCAACAACCCTGAGAAGATTCGGCAGAATGTCAGCAGGAAATGCTTCGCTCAAGAGAGCAGAGGACTTTGTCGAGTTCCTCAACGCTTCGCCGACGCCCTTCCATGCCGTGCACACCGCGAAGCAGCGTCTGGAGAAGGCGGGCTTCAAGCAGATAAAGGTTTGTACCTAATGTTACTTCTCTGTGCATGTACATGCGAGCCTCGGTCTGACTGTTGTATCACAGGAACGCGATTCCTGGGCCTCCACCCTTCGGCCCGGCGGCAAGTACTACCTCACACGTAACACGAGCACGATCGTTGCCTTTGCGATTGGCAATGGCTGGAAGCCGGGCAACCCGGTAGGCATGGTCGGCGCGCATACCGACTCGCCTTGTCTGCGCATCAAGCCCGTCTCGAAGCGTAGCGGCGAGGGCTTCATGCAGGTCGGTGTAGAAGCATACGGCGGTGGCATGTGGCACACTTGGTTCGACCGCGATCTCGGGGTGGCAGGAAGGTTGATGGTCAAGAACAAGGATGGCAATGTCGAGCAGAAGCTGGTCAGGATCAACAAGCCCGTTTGCAGGATTCCCAACTTGGCTGTACACTTTGGCGGAAGCGTGCCGTTTGAGTTCAACAAGGAGGCTCAGCTGTTCCCAATCACCGGCTTGGTATCTGCAGAGCTCAATCGCACTGGAAGAACTCAGGATGAGACGCGCAAGGAAGAGTTTGAGACTGAGAGAGACTCGTCGTTTGAGCCTCTCAAGACGCCGACTCAAAGACACCACCCTTATCTCGTTACACTGCTCGCTGAGAATGCTGGCGTCGAGGCTTCTGCTATCGTCGATTTCGAGTGCGTTCTCTTCGACACCCAGCCCGCATGCATTGGAGGCCTCAACGACGAGTTCGTCTTCTCTGCTCGTCTCGACAACCTGGGCATGACCTACTGCGCGGTCGAGGGCTTGATCCAGTCGCTCGAATCTCCTTCTGCTCTCTCCGCCGACTCTACCATCCGTCTCATTGCCTGCTTCGATCATGAAGAGATTGGCTCGACGTCCGCACAAGGCGCCGACAGCAGCATGCTCCCTGGTATCCTCCGCCGCCTCTCTTGCCTGCCCTCGAGCAGCTCTGCTTCCAGCGAACAAAGTTACGACAAAATCAGCAGCAACGGCAGCGCTTCCGGCGACGACACCTCGACCGCCCACGAGCAGACTCTTGCCACTTCCTTCCTTGTCTCCGCCGACATGGCCCACAGTGTCAACCCTAATTACGCTGCAAAATACGAGAGCGAACACAAGCCTCATATGAACGCTGGAACGGTCATCAAGATCAACGCGAACGTCCGCTACGCTACCAACTCGCCCGGTATCGTCATGTTGCAAGAGTGCGCCCGTCGCGCGAAGCCGGCTTCCTTCCAGCTGCCTGGCTCGAAAGCCGCAAGAGAGGGCAAGGGAGTGCCACTCCAGATGTTCGTCGTGCGCAACGACATGCCCTGCGGAAGCACAATTGGTCCAATGCTGAGTGCTGCGCTGGGTGCCAGAACTATCGATGTTGGCAACCCCCAGCTCGCGATGCACTCTATTCGCGAGACTGGCGGTAGTCATGATGTAGAGCATGGCGTGAACCTGTTCGACAGCTTCTTTGAGCATTTCGGGGAGTTGGAGGGCAAGATTCTTGTTGATTAAGGTGAGTGCGACATGATTCACGGGTCATCAATTACGAAAACTAGATAGCCAAGTACAAAGAACGCCTTGATGAGTAATGATGATGTCTCGTAAGTATAAGCCTGATGTTTTTCCATATTTTGGGTCAACCTTCACTTCAGACCCGGCGTGCTGGGATCGCGGAAATTCCCGGACGCAGGCCTTCGCTTCAGTCCTTCCCTCTTTGAAATCACGTCTTCCTCCTCACAGCACTAGATGTAAACCACACGACATGGCATCCGTCAACCAAATTCCCAGGCCACCCTACCTCAATGAGGCAGACGCCAACGATGGGGCCCATGCATACGTTGCATACCAGTCTGTATCAATGCACCCCTCATGCCGCAACATGTCCTTTGAGGAGCTGCGCCTGCAAGAATACAACGCTCGCCAGAAGACCACCAAGCCTAGTGCTACCAACACCCCAACCAGCTTCGCTTCTAAAGTATACCCTGTCGCAGGACCAACCCACTGCCGCAAACTAGTCCGGGCTTCGCGCGACGATACTCGCAGGTACGCAACTGCCACATCTTACCCTGAAGAAAGTCGCTGACCATTGCGGACAGGCTAGACGGCGAAGTCGTGGTCTTTCTTGTTGGCACCCAAGCGCCTAAGAGGTTCACCGTCCACGAGGATATCGTCAAGAGTAGCTCTGAGTTCGTGCGCCTAGCTCTTCGTGGCGAGTGGACCGAGGCGAGCACTCGAAGAATCCCTCTCCCAGACGACGAACCAGACGTCTTCTCCGTCTACCTGCACTGGCTCTACAACGGCCTCATCCACAGTTCGCGGCAAAGCACAGGTCTGTCAACGTAGTCAGACGACGACGAGTACGAATGCCTCGTCAAAGCCTACATCCTAGGCGAGAAGATCCTGGACGTCGCGTTCAAGAACTCCGTCATCGACGCCCTCGTCGAGAAGGTGAGAGAGTTCGGTTTCAACAAGAAACTGACGCGCCTCGTTTTCGATAACACCGCGCCGGCTTCGCCGCTCCGTCGGCTTTGGCTGGATGTTTACTATCACAAGGGGAAGGTTGATTGGATCGAGCCGGCTTTGGCTGGGGATACTCTTAGCCGTGAGCTCTTGTTCGAGTTCAATCGCTATCAAATGCGGCAACGCACTGTGTTTGCTCCTGGCGATAAATTGGATTTGTCACTCGGTTGCACGTATCATGAACATTAGATTGACGTTGAAGAAGAGGAATCACGTATCGACGCATTCTGCGACCTTTCTCAGCGGTGTGACACGGAAATAAAACAAAGTGCTTGCTGAGGAAAGGGTTGTTTCCGTACACCTTTTTTCAGCGGTATTGCATATCGACGTCCACTCGAAACCCTCAGGTAGCACGTCAGGGGTTGAAGAGGTTACCAGAGACGTAGCTGCCATTCTCACAACCATCAACGCAAGAGCTCTCTGGCGGTGTGTCATTAAAATCGTAATGGAATACCTGCCAACATTCCTACGAAAAAGCATCCCTAAGCCATTGCCATCGATCAAGGTCGTTCCTCTCTCTAAACCCCAACGCTCTCAACGGCGCGGCAAGTCAATCTCCTGCGCATCCGCCGCGCCCAGCCCTCTCAAGCAAATACTCGCGCGAACAACAGTCCCACCCCCAACATCAAACCGATCCTGCAGCGTCATCTCAGGCGCATCCCGCACATCCGCAAAAGGCACCTCCACGGCACCGACTTCTTGCTCGCCGTTCAACAGCGCAATCCGGAAGTTCTCCGCCCCGCTGTCGGTCGCGATCGGAATGCGGAAGTTCTGGTCGAACGTTGGGTTGTTGATGTCCGTGCCGGGGGCGTCGGTCTTGACGGCTGTCTGGAAGGAGTGCTCGGGGCCCCAGGTGACTTCGACGCTCGGGGTGAGTGCTTCGCGCTGGCCTTTGATGCCGTAGGCGCCGGAGATGAGCACGGCGGCGACGCCGCTCATGCGGCCGGCGCCTTTGTGGGTTGAGGCTGTGAAGGAGTTGCCGCCGCTGGCGGCGGTGAGCTTGAAGTACTCGCATGCGATAGAGACCTTTCCGCCGGTTGCTTCGCCTTTCAATTCGAGGGAGAGCTCTTGCCTGCCGCCGTTGTGGAGGACTTCTTCGACGGTGGTGAGGCCCATGCCGATCTCGTCGTCGCTGTTGACGTCTTTGTCGAAGACGTGGACTTTGATGCACTGGTGGAAGTCGGAGACTACGAAGTCGTGGGTTTCGTTCCAGCTCGGGTTGACGGTGTTGTCTTTGGTTTGTGTCTGCCACGAGGGCTCGGCGCCGACGTCCACCTTGGCGTAGGTGTCTGGGGCTGCTCTGGTGAGTTTGGCGAAGAGTTTCTTCGCTTTGCCTTGGGCCTCTTCGGCGAAGTCCCATGCTTTCTCGACGGTGATGCGGATTACGCCGAGAGGGGGCAGGTAGGTCTTGAAGTAGTCGTTTTTCGTGTCGAGGGTTAGCAGGAAACGGTTCGGGAGGGTGAACATGCTGTTGATGATGGAGAGGATGACGGATCGGATGCCGTCATCTATGGCGGAGAAGTCGGCCACGTTGGCCGCTCCTGTGAAGTCAAGCTCGAGGAGCGGAGGGTTGATGAAAGCTATTTGTGCCGCGCCGATGAGAGGGATGATGTTGGTGAGTGGCCCGAGTAGAACAGACAGCCTGCCGCGGAGCTTGACGTGCCTCGCGCCGATTTCCGGCATCATGTCTGCGTCCAGCTTAATGTCGCACTCGCCGTCCCAGTCGACGTTCATGTCGAGCTTGATGCCGTCGTGTGCAGTCTTGGAGACGAGGACACCGTTCAGTCGCAGGGGTACGCTGCCCAGGTCGATCTTTGTGAAGTGGAGGCTCTTCAATGGTCCAGGGAGCATGGTCTTGAACATTGGTTCTGCGATTTCCTTGATCATCTGGCTGCCGGCGATGTTGATGTTCGGCCATAGCTGTTCGACGATTTCGTTCAAGAAGACTGGGTGAGATGGTTCGTCAGCGGTGTTTTTGCTGTTTGCCATTGTGGATACGCCACCGAGCGCATTTACTTACCGGCCTGCTCGCCGTGTCCCATGGCCGTCATCTTCTCGATCATGGTCGCAGACATGTTTGCGGGATTGGAGTTCGTGTTTGGATTGCAAGAGCTTCTTGCAAGAGTGTGAGTTGGCTACAAAGTCAGTCAATGTCGAGAGAATTGGAGGTTTGAATGTTTGAAGGAGAGGACTGTGGATACCGAAAGCAAGCTGCCGTCATGCAACGGTTGGAAAGTGGGAATTGTGGCTGTGTACATAGAAAGAGCTCCCCGCCAGCCAACTTTTCTGGTGTGCTGTCTTCACTTGCTTGTTTGCTCGTGCCACGTTCAATGCAGCTACAAGGCGCCACTGTCATGGTAAATAGAGATCCGTCTGGGGGGTTCGATCATCGGTGAGCCTACGGCTGTACACGTATCACATCGTGCAGCCTGGTCTTCATCGCGGCACCTATGCCTGAATGCACTGTAGTGAATACAACATCGTACTATATCTACACGTTTACCAGTATTGCCAGTGTCATGCTGGTGTTTGTCAATGCTAAGTGGGTGTAGGGATAAACGCTGCAACTGAAGTCGGTACATCAAAAGCTTCCAAGTGCAATCAAGCTTCGAGGCCGCGCCCAGCGCACGTTTGTTCACCAAGAGACAGCGGAGTGTTTTGGTTGTCGACCTATGGGAAGGTAGTGCAAGGTCGTACTGCAAGGAAACATCCACGCCCGTGCAATATCAGTATCAAAGCTCTCCTGGTAAAGTTCCATGTCATCTGTATGCATGTTGCATCGGCTAAGAAAACCAACCCTAACCCTACACAGTCCACTTCACTTACCTAAGCGCGAATAAGGCCCGGCATTTAGGTGGCCGACATGCCGACGTCGTTTCGTCCCCAAAGCCAACAAACAAAAGTTTGAGAACCAGGAACATCGCTGACAACACCTTTTACATACTCTATCTCCAGCGAGATACTACTATATCAAGCCATGACAGTAGTACTCTCCCGAAGCCCTCCGACCGACGAGCGATCCTTCGCGCCGACCATACATTTACACTTTCACTCCTCCTGCCGAGACTTGTCCGTTCGAGAGGCAAAGACCTCGTGACACCCCTCACCAGCACAGGCCATGGAATTTTATAGGCAACAGGCCATTAAACCCGCGTGCCCGCCTTGTGGTTGACTATCACGGTGTTTGGCTAGACCTCAAATAGGACAAAACGGTGCGCTCGCCCTCGGCAGCGAGCTCTGGTTCACCCCCACAAGGTGGGGTAACAAAGACGGAGAAGTATGGGGATCGCCCAAGGGAATGGTCTAATGGTCTAGGTTGTTGTTTAGGTTCCTCCTGCATATGTGGTGTATGCGCGGCATGGAGGTCCATATAGCCTTGCGTCGGTCCCTGTGTTGAGACGTTTCTTTTGCTCAAGTATTTTTCTCATTTAATATAATCCAAACATGACTACACACGTTGAGGGTCGCGAATACGATGTTATTTTTGCTGGGTAAGCATTGGAGCGGGGTGTTGATATAGTGGAACAAATTCACTAACAGCTTTCACAGTGGTGGAACCGCAGCTTGTGTTGCAGCCGGCCGTCTTGCACGAGCAGATCCCAGCCTGTCCATTCTCCTCGTAGAAGGCGGTCCCAACAATCACAATGACCCGACCATCACCAACCCAGCCATGTATTTGGTGCATCTTCTGCCAGAATCCAAAACAACACTCTTCTACGAGGCAAATGCGGAAGAAGCCATCAATGGTCGCAAGGCAGTAGTTCCAGCGGGTGGGTGTCTTGGAGGCGGCAGTTCGATCAATTTTATGATGTACACGCGTGCGCAAGGTTGTGACTTCGACGATTGGGATACCAAAGGGTGGACAGCCAAAGATCTCCTCCCACTGATGAAGAGAGTATGAGATGATCGATTGCACAGTGACCGCGAGCATGCACTGACCTGTACAGCTCGAGAACTACCATCTCAAAGACCCGTCGATCGATCAATCTCTCCACGGACACAGTGGTCCTGTCAATGTCTCCTACGGCACATACTTCCAGGATGGCCCGGCCCAGGACGTATTGGATGCATCTATTGCAACAGGGCATGAAGTCCATGTTGATGTACAGGATCTAAACAAGGACATCAGGGGTCTCAAAGGTGTTGGTGTCTTCTCCGTAAGTCTTCAAACATACCCTGGCTACTCCTATGGGCATACTAACCAGTCCACAGAAATGGGCAAAATACATCTCGCCAGATGGCAAACGCCAGGATGCAGCTCATACCTATGTACACCCGCTCATGAAGTCCGGAAGCTACCCCAACTTGCACCTTCTTGTCGAAAGCAAGGTCACTCGCGTCTTGTTCGACGAGAACAAACGCGCCAACGGGGTTGAGTACATTTCCACGCCCGGGGTTGTGCCTGCCGGCGGAATCAACGCAACACCAACTTCGAAGGTCATGGCGAAGAGGATGGTCGTGGTATCGGCCGGTGCGCTGGGTACTCCCTCAGTCCTTGAGAGGTCCGGCGTTGGAAACAAGGATCTCCTCTCCAAACTCAACATCCCCGTTGTGAGCAACATCCCAGATGTCGGAGAGAACTACCAGGACCACCACCTCGTACTCTACCCCTACAAGACTTCCTTGAAGCCCGAACACACCATCGACGGCTACCTCAGCGGCCGCAAGGACTTTGGCGAGTCGATGCAGAACAACGATCCCATGCTCGGCTGGAATGCCATCGACGTTTGCTCCAAGATCCGTCCCACAGACGCCGAGATTGAAGCAATGGGCCCGCAGTTCAAGGAGCACTGGGACAAGGACTTTGCCAAACGCCCGACTAGACCAGTCATGTTGACCGGCGTTGTCCAATCTTTCCTCGGCGACCACAAATCTTTGCCCCAGCGCGAAGACGGACAGCCTGAACAATATTGCACCATGGGAGCGTACACTGCTTACCCTTACAGTCGAGGATCAATCCACATCACGTCGACGGATGTGAGGTCACCAGCGTCGTTCGACACCGGATTCTTCAAAGCCGACGCAGACGTCAAAAAGCAGATCTGGGCCTACAAGAAGCAGCGCGAGATCTACCGCAGGACCGAAGCGTACAACGGCGAGCTGGCCATGGGCCACCCCAAGTTCCCCGAAGGCAGCAAGGCCGCCCTCGTCGACGGTCCCGCCGCGAAATTCACATGCCAAGAAGACCGCAACAACCTCCCAGAGCTCCAGTACAGCGCCGAGGACGACAAGGCGATCGAGCAACACGTCCGCGACAACGTGAACACCACATGGCACTCGCTTGGTACGTGCCGCATGGCACCCAGAGACAAGGGCGGTGTCGTTGATGAGAACCTGAGCGTCTACGGCGTCACGGGACTCAAGCTTTGTGATTTGTCGATCTGCCCGGGTAACGTTGGTGCGAACACGAACAACACTGCTCTACTTGTTGGCGAGAAGGCCGCGGATATCTTTGCGAAGGAGTTGAACCTGCCTGGATCTATTGGAGAACCGATCGAGCGTGTTGATTCGGCTATGCAGGGTCTGAAGGTTAAGTGATTACGATGCGATGAGATACCTCTATATTTGCAACGCAGCTGAATTTGTTCCAATCATCTCGGGTAACGGATAACTACATCATCTTTGTGTTTTGCATGTACAGGCTGAATGCTCACAAGCTCACAGCAGCATGATCATCTCAAAGGTCACGAGTTCTTGTAAGCTGCTTAAACGACACCTTTCCGGCTACATCGCATCGCCTCCGGATTGCTACATTCAACCTAGGAAACACAACTGGGCCATTATTGTCACGTTCAATTGATATTCCACCAATCGAGCCGAATTACTTATACGTTTCAACACTCTCGGTGAATAGCCTAAATCAAGCGCGGCCGAGCATACTCCGCAAACTAATAGTATAGCACGTTTCACACCCAATATATGCCAAACACGAGCTTGTCTACGCCGGAATCTTGTTAGCGACAAGCAAAGCGACTCAAAGTCTTAAGTAGTGCCCTACTTCTTGCAACAATCCCCTCCTTCCTTCCAAAATCTTGCCCTAACCGTTCACAACTACATACCATCGATATGAAATTGTCAATCCTCACTTCCGTCCTCGCGGTTGCGAGCTCTGCTCTTGCTGCTAGTCTGCAGCAAGTGACAAACTATGGATCCAACCCTACGAACGTTCGTTGACAGAGTCTACCTTGACATTAATCGACGACTCACTGACACGCAACACCCACCGCAGACGAAGATGTACATCTACGTCCCCGACAAGCTCGCCACCAAGCCCGCCGTCGTCGTTGCCATCCACCACTGCCAGGGCACCGGCACTTCATACTACCAATCGACCCCCTACGCCAAACTGGCCGAGCAATACGGTTTCGTCGTCATCTACCCGGAATCGCCCTACTCGGGCACCTGCTGGGACGTGTCATCGAAGAAGTCGCTCACCCACAACGGCGGCGGCAACAGCAACTCGATCGCCAACATGGTCACTTACACCCTGCAGAAGTACAACGGCGACGCGAGCAAGGTCTTCGTCACCGGAAGCAGTTCTGGCGCCATGATGACCGTAAGTCAAATCAAGCCGCACACCTATCCACTCAGCCTTGCCATCCTCGTCCCTTCAAATCTGACATATCTCTCACCCCAGAACGTCATGGCCGCAACCTACCCCGGCATGTTCAAAGCCGCCACCGCCTACAGCGGCGTCCCCGCCGGCTGCTTCGTCTCGACCGCCAACCAAGAAGCGGCCTGGAACTCGACCTGCGCTCAGGGAACCGTCCAGGCCTCCGCGCAGTACTGGGCCGCCACCGTCAAAGCCATGTACCCGGGCTACTCGGGCGCGCGCCCGCGCTTCCAGGTCTACCACGGCAGCGCGGACGCCATCCTGCGGCCGCAGAACTACCAGGAGACCGTCAAGGAGTGGACCGGCGTGTTTGGGTTCGATGCCGCCAAGCCGCAGAAGAGCCAGGCGGACTTCCCGAAGCAGGGTTATAAGACCGAGACTTGGGGCGTGAGCGAGGCGAATCCTCTTGGGACTGTGCAGGGGATATATGTTACTGGGGTTGGGCATACGGTTCCTGTTGATGGGTATGTTGCTTTCTCGGCTGTTTGTGTTCGCTAGTGATGTTGGTGCTGACTTTTGTTCGAACAGTGCCCAGGATATGAAGTGGTTCGGCCTTGCTTGAATCAGCCCTTGAAGATTTGCTGGCTGCGATGGGTTGATGCGCAAGCTGTTGGATACGTGGTATTCAGTCCGTGACTGGAATGCTGATAGCCGATCACTCAATGCCAATGTCCAGACTACCATTGTGAATGTACCAAGCTGTGAGCCCTTGGAGATCGCGCCGAGGTCAACGCTCTTTAGTGGCGCTGATCTGTGTAAAATTTGGGGGACATGAACTGTGGTGCCCGCCTCTTGTCATGGACAACCACCATTAGCGAGTGTCAACTCGCTACATCCCCAATGGTCTAGTGGCTATGATTTCCGCTTGTCATGTAACAACGACAAGCCGCGGGAGACCAGGGTTCGATTCCCTGTTGAGGAGCAACTCAGACATGACAGTTCTTCAAGTTCAAAGTCTTCCGGTGTTGGCTAACCAACATCGACTCATTTTTTTGGTTTTTCTTAGGTGTCTTTTTGGGCGGCGACGACTACGAGCTTTACACGGTCACCGTTATCTTCAGTGATTGTTCGAACAAACGTATCATCAATATTGGGTACGTTCCGTAAAAGTGATCATGCACGTATGCTCCTGGGAGTCTGTCAGTATCTCACGTATCCGTCTTCGGCCCAACGGGACTCCCTGCAATCCTCGCGGAACGATCTCGTCGGAGAAAAAGCTCAAACCGCGAGGTGATGGCAGGAGATATGTCGTCGAAGCCCGGAGCGGTCGATGTGTTGTACTTTCCATACACGGCGGCCACTAAAGCCGTCAATTCTGCCGTGGCCAAGCTGTAACAAACGTCAGCGTGATGGGTGTCTTGCGTCCAGTTGCAATTCCAACGACAACGTTTACTGTAAGCCAATACACATGCGCCCTCCGCTCGAGAATGCCCAGAACCATCGATCCATCGACGCCACTTGCTCAGCTTGACCTAGCCATTGATCAGGATCGAATTTCAGGAGCTCGGGAAAGACTTCTGCATTGCGGTGCAGCGAAAACGGCGACATGTTGACTATGGTGCCAACAGGAATCGTGTAGCCGTCAACCGAGCAAGGGCTGTTGCTCGATCGAGGCTCCAAGGCTGGCAAAGGGGCGTAGAGGCGCAGCGTCTCGCGGATGACTGCATCATCTAGGTATGGCAACTTGTCTACGACATCGAGCTGGGGGGTGCCGTTTTCGACGAGGTCCTTCGGGACTGCGCAGACTTCTTTGGCGAGTTTGTGTTGTGTGTGTAGGTTTCGTGGGCGGGATGATGCCAGGGTCAGGGGCATTAGGGAATCTGATGTTGTGTCACTTTTGGCTAGTAGGTGATTCGCACATTCAGAGGCGATATCTAGGGAGCTCAGAGGGTTGTGGCTGGAGCTCGTGACGCTCTCGTAGGAGGCCCACAAACGAGCAACGATCGTTCGCTCGGTGGAGGCAATGTAGGGCGCCTTCTCCACAGCTTTCTGGAAGGATTCTAATGCATGCTTGCGAATTCCGGTGTACGTCGTAGGCTTCTGCATCGGAAGGAACGGTGTGAGAATACTTTCGGTCAAGCCGTCTCGTGTATAGAGCCACTTCGTCAAAGTCGGCAGGTGGACAGCGAACCAGCTGAGATAGCGGCGGATTGGATCAACAACGTCGTCCAGCAATGCACGGTCTCGACCATCGCCGGCTACAGCAGGAGTGCCACCGTAGGCAGACCCAGAAAGGAAGTGGGTGATAACACCCAGAGAGAAGTACCTTAATGCAGACTGCTGAAGATCTCGTGCGGCTGGTCGGCGGTCGCCGTGAGACTTGATGAGTGCCAAATACTTTGAGACCTTGTCTTTCACCACACCAGCTGCGGGACCTTTCAGCATCAACGATTTCGAGTAGGCATTTGCGACCAGCTTCTTCCGTTCACTGTGTTCTCTGACGGTGTGAAACGTGAAGAGGTTCCGTTTGCCGTACCCGTCGAACATGCGGTAGAACGATGTCCTCTCGAACCCGCTTCCAGCTCCATATATCATACGCAGAGCATCTGAGCTAGTGCAATGGACTCCGTCAGGGCCAATGCGTACGATCGGCCCGTACTTGAGATGGAGCCTGTGTACATATGGTCCATGTCCGGCTTCTGTAGTCTCCCAGGGCCAATCGCCATTCTGTCAGAGCATATAGCTTCGGTCCTGGGATTCTGCTTTTCAGATCCAGACACAAGGGGCAGATGGTGAGTTGATAGACGGTCGCTGCTAGACCGGCGAGCAAGACGAGAAGTGACAGCATTGTCGCGTGGTTGCGATTTGTCTATCACTCGATGTATCGTACGTTTGGGAAGAGGACTGTATCTCACTGCTACTGGTGTTTTTGTCTCATGGTGGCAGGCACTGTGGGATAGGATTACTGGCTAGGCTGGAGTGTTATCGGTGAGGTACACGAGGTGTAGTAGTCGTACGATCTGACCGGAATGGTTTTGTTCCCACTCATCAACCGTTTGTGATATGCCAGAAGTTCACTCACCCTCACTCTTAACAGATGTAAGATGCAGAATGGTGTTGTTCCTAAAGCAGAAATCTGTGTGGTGTAGTAGGTAGTTCAAGGTAAACAGACATGTGACAAGCTGAGGTCGCCTCCCCACTTCACTCACTCACCTCACCTCACCCCTCTCACCCCTCCCAGCTTCGCCTCAGCCTCAACCTCAGCCTCAAACCCAGCCCTGACCAGACTAAAAATCACCACCACAACCGAGACCAAACTAAGGTACGAACGAACGCCCCCGCCCTCAAAGACCCTACCCTACCCTTAAACTCCCTCACAGCAAAGCAGAGCAGAGCCCCAACCGACAAGCCGCACTACAACATCTCTAACGCGCTCCGCCATTAGCTCCCGCCGTCTAGCAACCTATGTCCTGTTTGCGATTCAGCCTCGTCAGTCAGCTGGAGTCCTTGGTCTACCAAGGCAATCTTTGAAGACTACTACTGCTGCTTACTGCTGCTGCTGCTGCTGTCGGAGTCATAACCACTACCACATCCTGTGCGGAGACAAGACCAATCATCAATGGTCGCCGATCAATCAATCAACCAACCAAATCCTCCCAACACACTGTACAGTACTGTATTTACATAAACACAGCACCTTACCCCACGCCAGAATAACCCATTACCCAACCCAACGCCAACCCCACCGTCCACCGTCCGCGGGAGTCGCCCATCCTATTCCTATCTACTGTATACCGTCTACCGTCTACTGTATACCGTCTCTACCGCCCACCCGCCTCAAACAAACCAGAGCCAACCTCAATTCGAATACCACTGGAAAAAATTCCAGTTTTGGAATTGATTGATTGATTGATTGACCGACCGATTGATCGATTAGCCAGCCCATCCATTCATGGCTGCTCCTCTATCAGAAGCGGCTTTCATCAAAGCGATCGAGGAGATCGGGTTTGGATTTGGGTCTGATTGTTGGCGGAGGAACGGGGTTGATGTTTCTTCTTCTACTACTTCTTCTCGTTGTTGTTCATCTTCGATGTCTTCGATGGGGATCAACAACGATCAACAACATGGCGGGGAGCAGAAGAAGAAGAAGGATGATGGGGATGGGAATGGGGATTGGGACTGTTGTTGGGAGGATGTGCGGGTCGAGGAGAAGGTAAGTTTCTCTTGTTTATTGAAAGATTTGTTTTTTTCTCTTGTTTTCTTTTTGGTCTTGTTTATTAGAGAAGAATGAACGACAGGTCTTTCTTCCTTTCCTTTCTTTTATTTTCGTTTCTCCTTCTCGTGTACTTTTCCTCGTTGTGTTATTGTCGCGAAACCGATCAAAACGATCGAAAGACACGAATGACTTTATGACTGACTACTGACTGAGACATGTACGAAAAGTTCGGCGTGCGGTATTTGCGTATCACGAAACGGATTTCTACCCCGACGCCGACGACGATGACGACGACGACGAAGCAGACAGTAGTAGTGGACGGTAGACCAGATGATGGAGGCGAAGACCACGAAAGCGAGGAAATCGAAATCGAAGATGAAGAAGACCCAGAAGCTCTGTTCGTACCAGCACCAGCAGCAGCAACAACAACGCCAAAGAACCAAGACCTCGACCGAATCGTTCAATACGACGTGGTCTACTCGCCTTCCTACCAAGTCCCAGTGCTCTACCTCACTTTCGCCACCGCCTCCGCCTCCACAAGCAAAAGCAAAAGCAAAAGAAGCGCGCCTCTCCCTCTCCCATCGCCAGACGAGGTCTACGACATGCTGGTCCCGCGCGGCTTCAAAGGCGCGATGCGCGGTGTAGGAGTCATGGGCGCTTTGAGCATGGCCGAGCATCCGATCACCGGCGTGCCCGCGTATTTTGTACATCCGTGTCGGACGCAGGAGGCGCTGGGACCTTTGCTGCTGGGGCATTCCAGTCGGGAGGGTGGGGGGTCTCAGCGTGCGGTGGATTACTTGCTGCTCTGGTTTGGGGTGGTTGGCGCGAGCGTGGGATTGAGCGTCCCGGTGGAGCTCGCAAGGTTGCTTGCTGAAAGGCGTTGAAGCGAGGCGGCAGAGCTTGGGAGGTGTTAGACTTCTTTGTGTGGTATACTGGTTCTTTTTCTTCTGGTGTTGTGAAAATACCCACCCACTCAGTACTTTTGTCTTTCGTGCATTTCTTTCACGCGCATTTCCACCTGTGCGTGCGCTCGGTATCTTTGCTCGGAACGGGGTATATGCATTTTTTTCGCTCATTCATTCCTCATGAGCTTTCGTTTGAGAAGTCCTTTCCAATGTTCTGCCTTACTCGTCGTCACTCATCTCCATCTCAGATTCTTCTTCGTCCATCGGCGCATCCTCATTATCACTATCCTCGCGCGTCCTCTTCGTACCCTGAGGACTAGGTGCATTCTGCGGTGCCGTAGGGGGAGCCAGACCAGGAGGTGGCACAGCGCCAGGGGGTGGAACAGCACCAGGCGGAGGAACTCCAGTTGCCACGCCAGGAGGAGCAGCAAGTCCAGGAGGCGGAGGAAGGTTGTTTGCGGGCTGTGCTTGTTGCTGCGGCTGGCCGGGTTGAAGAGGCGGGTCGTACTGGCCGGTCATTTTAGCCAGAGTGTGACTCTTTTCTTTCGCGTAGCTGATTCTCTGTGAGGCGATCGTGAGCGCTTCGATGTCCCGTACGTACTGTTCTCTTTTGCGCGATTGTCAACATACCATTTCTCTCCCGAAGAAGTCGAAGTCTTGACACGCCCGCATTGCCTGTGTCGCGGCGTGCACGTCGCGGAACAGCACGTGCGCCTGGCCGCGCATTTTGCTCGATTTGACTGCTGTGACGTCCAGTACTGGGCCGAAAGTTGAGAAGAGCATGTACAGAGCGCGCTTGAGGTCGGGTTTTTGGAGTTTCTCGGGCAGATTCTGGATGTATAGCGATTGGTTGGGTTGCGCGCGCTGGTCGGGAGCGGCATCTGTTTTGGCGACAGTGGTGGTGGCCATTGTGAGTGCGTGCGGGTCGGGAGAGAGGTTGTCGTCGTGTTGTGGTGGTGGTTGTCAAGGATTGGGTGTCGTCAAGAATTGGATGTCTCTATACCGTTTCAAATGGCTTGAAGGGACGACAAAGTGAAGCTTTGACTTTCAATGATCGGCGACGTCAGCCTAAACTCCCCACCATTGCTCCAGTCCTCTAAACACTTCCACGTCGACACCAACATCTCAATACCAACAACACCAAACACCACCCGTGACAGTAGAGCGATCTCCCCTCCTGTCACTCACATCCAACATGGCCTCTCCCGAAGTCCACCACCTCTTCCACGCCCCAATCGCCGACCACTCGTTCTCCGCCGACCGCAACGCCCTCGCCGTCACCCGCGCCAACAACGTCGAACTCTACTCCAAGCAAGGCAACCAATTCCGCCTGCAAGACGAGCTCCGAGGCCACGACAAGCTCATCACCGGCGTCGACATCGCCCCCAACAGCGGCCGCATCGTGACCTGCTCGCAAGACCGCAACGCCTACGTCTGGGAGCCCAGCCAGAGCGGCGAGTGGAAGCCGACCCTGGTGCTGCTGCGCATCAACCGCGCCGCGACCTGCGTGCGCTGGTGCCCGGACGAGAGCAAGTTCGCCGTCGGCTCCGGCGCCCGCATCATCGCCGTCTGCTACTTCGAGGAGGAGAACGACTGGTGGGTGTCCAAGCACCTGAAGAAGCCGCTGCGCTCGACCGTCACCAGCGTCGCCTGGCACCCCAACAGCGTGCTGCTCGCCGCCGGCAGCACCGACGGCCACGCCCGCGTCTTCAGCTCCTTCATCAAGGGCAACGACGCCCGCCCGGAGCCCAGCGCCTGGGGCGAGCGCTTGCCGTTCAACACCGTCTGCGGCGAGTACCTCAACCCCACGGCCGGCTGGGTGCACAGCGTGGCGTTCTCGCCTTCGGGCAACGCCCTCGCCTTCGCCGCCCACGACAGCAGCGTCACGGTCGTCTACCCGTCGGCGCCCGAGCAGCCTCCCGCGGCGGTGATTTCGATCTCGACCCAGCTCCTGCCCTTCGCAGACCTGCTCTGGGTGTCTGAGAGCGAGATCGTGTGCGCCGGCTACGACTGCGAAGCGTACCGGTTCAGCGGCAGCGAGGCCGGCTGGGCGCTCAGCGGCTCGGTGGAGAAGGCCAACGGCGGCGGGCAGCGCGGTGAGCAGCATGAGGAGAGCGCGCGCAACATGTTCAGGGCGATGGACTTGCGTGGACGCGCGGGCGGCAACGAGGTCACGAAGCTGCCTACCGTGCACCAGAACTCGATCAACAAGCTGCGCTCGTACCAGGAGAGTGGCGGGCAGGTGACGAAGATCAGTACTGCTGGTGTTGATGGGAGGGTTGTTGTTTGGAACTTGTAGGGGTGTTTTGACACTATTACTGTTGGTTGGAATGAGATGAGATGAGGAGAGAGAGAAAACAATCTCGAATATACATTAGACCTGGTCGCTTTTTTCGCCACGCCACGCTATGCTATGCCATGCTATGCCATGCTATTGCTGAAAACGCAAATGCAGAATTCTATTCATGATCATGCGCCGGGCCAGGATGCCCATGCGCTAATTACGCTGTACAGAGAAGTGTACAGAGAAACAAAAAGGAGAAAATAACCTACAAATCATCCATCCTCTCCGTTCTCACCCCTCTTTATTCACTCACCCACTCACCTTCACTCACCTCCACCCACCCTAACGCCTAGTCGGATAAGGATACCTAAACGGCGTCTCAACCCCCGCCTCCTCTTTAGGCAACGGAGTCGGGTACGGGTAAGGATTGGCCTTCTCTTCAGTACCCGACGAAGGCTCAAGCTCAGGCTCGGGCTCAGCTGACGACGACGGAGCCTCTTCACCCTTAGACTCGGTTGAAGTCGGCGCAGCAGTCAAAGTCAAAGTCCGCGTCGAAGTCAAAGTCGACGTCGAAGTGCTAGTCGTCACTTGCGACGGGGCGCGCAAGAGTGGTTTATAGCTCGATGTAGGAGGCTGGATTGCGGAACGCGTCAAAGTTGGTGGTAGCGAAGAGGACGGCGCTGCGGCGGACTTGCTCGTGTGGGGGGTGTTGGTTGCTGTGGGAGCTGGGGCGCCGGGGAAAGAGGTGTAGGTGTGGAAGATGAGGGGTGGGGTGGTGGAGGAGGAGGTTGTGGAGGTGGTAGTGCTGTCGCTGCTTGAAGGTGCGGGGACTGCGAAGGTGCTTGCTGGGCCGGTTTTGTAGATTGCTGTTACGCTGCTGCCGTTGATTGTCGAGAGGACGATGGGCTTGATGACTGTTTTTGTCGAGCTGGGGGCCGCAGGAGGAGGAAGTGGAGTGGTTGTGACGCTTTCGGGCCTGCGGGGCGGCGCTGCTGGGAGGCCGTTGATTGGGTTGAGGCCGAATTCTGCTGCTAGGGCGTTGGGTGCGTTGTTGAAGGGCAGGGCGGATGCTGGGGATGATGGAGCTGGAGCTGGTTTGCTTGAGGGGGCGTAGGATGCGTAGATTGTGGTTGTTACGGCGCTGGTGATGGTGTGCTTGACCGTGACGGTGTTTTGACGCGGGATGACTCCTGCTACTGCTGGCCCAGCCAGGAGCGCAGAGATGAAGATGCTGGAAAGCATTACTATTCGCTTATTGTTGGGGATGGTGGTGTTGGAGTGAAGATCGATGAACGGTCGTTCTGGTATCGAGAGTGAAGGATTGGGTTGCTATGAGTGACGGAACTGATATGCTGAGAGGGAAGGTGCGACTGGCAGCCAGGTAATATGTTGTCGTCTTTGAAAACGCCCGCGGGAACAATGAAAAGCAATGTAGTCTTTGTCGTCGCGGACAATGGTCTGGCCTCGTGGGCGTTGATGTACAAAGCCAGCCGAAAATAGTATCCCGTGATGAAAGGGAACAAGGGTGATTGAGGCGACTCATGACAATGCTCTCAAGTGAACGCTCGCGCAAGGCAGATGGCTATCCCAAGCAGCAGCACAGAACAGACTGCAATGGCGCCTGCGGTATACCTGCTCAGGAACCCGAAAACATCCACAACCCTGTCGACGTAGAGCTCGTAGAATCCAAGCGGCCCAACCGTGAGTTCAGGGAGTTCAGCAGCCTCCTTTTCGACTTCTTCCAAGTTCCTCGTCACGCCTCGCTGTCTAGCCTGAAGCATGGCTTCGACACGACCACCCTTGGCATGGACAGACACGCAAGCGGTCGAAGAGAGCACACCGTTGTCCAAGAACTCGACGCTTGAACCTTGTTTCGCATATCTCTCCATGAGCAGATTTACGGGTTTGTAGTGCACCATGACGTGTTTCTTGTACCCAATGATGTTGAAGAGGTAGTTGTTAAAGAGATAGTCGCTTGCCTCGATCCGGAGTTGTCGAGATGTCAAGAAGATGTTCATGTTGAGCGATCCCGGGCGCATCATAGGGTGGATGCTGTCGCGGTAGGCCATCAAGTACAGCTGCTTCAAAGAAGGAAACAGGTGGCTGATGATGAGGTAGCGGACGTCGTATGGGAGTGAAAGCAGGTGTAGGCGACTGCTGTTGAGCTCTGCAGGCGGCTTGCTCTGTAAGCTGGGCATGGCGGATGATTATGATTTTGATTTTCGTGCAGGTTGGGAGAAGTCGAGGAAGAAATGTTGTTGTTTTTCTTGACTGCGGTGCTGGTGCCTGGACCTGGTAAGACGACGTCGCCACGTCGAGGCGGAATCAGCCAGTCCTTACCTTTCCGGACGACCACAGCCCATTTCAATGGTCGGAAGTTATATCATGCCTCTCTGTGATGCTGGAAATTGATGGCGCGAGAGTAAAGAAATGAGGCGATCTTTGGTTCAGGGGATGGTCGTCCAAGGTCGCCATTCTCTTGTCAGCCTTCAGAGCATTGCCGTCGCACCATATCGACACCAGATCACGCCCGCCCATTCCATTTTCCGATTCGAGTTATCAACACAACCTTATCAGAGGAGAATGGAAGATAACAGTCCTGTCAACAACATGAACGACACGTCCTCGTACTTGTCACAACGTGACGTCAAGACGGCAAGTCAAGTCGTTGGCAGATTTCCGGCCGGCGAAAGATGAAATGATGTGATCACAACAATAATCATTTTCGCTCGGTCCGCCTATCTATTGGTTGTTTCGTCTCACTCATCTATGCTTATACCATCTCGAATATTCAGTAAACTCATAGGACTGGAAAGTGCCGGCAACTTGATAAAACATAAAGGATACATCTCTACTACAACCATGGGCTCAATTCCCAACAACAGCACCCGACTCAACGTCGACTCCGTGGCTATCATCGGTGCTGGTCCTTCCGGGCTAGCAGCAGCAAAGTGAGCTGAGCCATTTCAAGAATCATAAGCATCTGCTAACCTCTACAGGTACTTAGTCGCCGAGAAGGCCTTTTCCCGAATCCAAATCTTCGAACAAAGGGCCACAGTAGGCGGAATCTGGAACTATGTGCCTTGTCCAGAAGATGCCCCAAAGGACCAGGCTATCCCTCAAACCAACCCATTCGCCGGTCTCGACGAGCCTATCTGGGATCACAGCAATGCCAAAGATACCTTGAGTAAAGAAGATAGAGAAAAGGCTTCATTCCTATCGCCACTCTATGACCGCCTGGAAACCAACATCCCCCGCGGACTGATGGGATTCTCAGACCACCCATGGCCAGAAGATACCCAGCTATTCCCCAAACACGCAGAAGTACAAAAGTACATCGAAGACTACAGTCAAGACATCAGACACCTCATCCAATTCGAAACCCAAGTCATCGACCTCCACCAAAAAGACCAAAATCCCTCCTCAGGCTGGATCCTCAAAACCCAACCCATCACCCGCGCCAACAACACCTCAAACATCCAAACCCACCACTTCGACGCAGTAGTAATCGCAAACGGCCACTTCAACATCCCCTACATCCCCTTTGTCCCCGGCATCGAAGCCTGGACCGCCGCCCACCCAGGCACAATCACGCACTCGAAATTCTACCGCCAGCCCGAACACCACGCCGGGCGCAAAGTAATCATCGTCGGCAACTCGGCCTCAGGCCTAGACATCGCAGCCCAAATCGCCCCCTACAGCAAACCCCCCCTCCTCATCTCCTCGAAATCAGACTCATACCTCCAACCCCCCGGCGCGACCATGCCATCCAACCAACATCCCAAACCGCCCATAAGCAAATACCTCCCCGACGACGAAACCAGAACCCGCACGGTCGAATTCGAAGACGGGACGACGGAATCGGGCATCGACGCCATCATATACTGCACAGGCTACTTCTACTCCTTCCCCTTCATGACCCAATCGAACCCCCCCAACCACCCCCCTCACGCCCCTCCCCTCACCACCACCGGCGAGCGTGTGGAGAACACCTACGTCCACCTCTTCCACACCCCTAACCCCACCCTAGCCCTCCCCACCCTGAACCAAAAAATCATCCCCTTCCCCCACGCCGAAGCCCAAGCCGCAGTCCTGGCGCGAGTCTTCTCCGGCCGTCTAACCCTCCCTTCGCGAGCTGAGATGGAAGCTTGGGAAGAGGCAGAGATAGAGAGGAAGGGGGATGGGAGGGGGTTTCATGTGCTTGCATTCCCGGAGGATGGGGAGTATGTTAATATGATGTATTGGTGGGCTGTGGGGGTTGATGGTGGAGGAGGTGGTGAGGGAGAGGGGAAGGGGAAGGTTGAGAAGGTTGGGAAAACACCGCCTTTCTGGGGCGAGAGGGAGTTTTGGATTCGGGAGCGGTTTCCGGCTATTAAGAGGGCTTTTCAGGGGTTGGGGGAGGGGAGGCATGGGGTGAGGAGT
>Ga0265797_10003489_pt1 | contig 25037 bp, 13 predicted proteins | sample P2T30metagenome_FD_192433 | JGI IMG/M metagenome (GOLD analysis project Ga0265797, IMG submission 192433) | Plant litter microbial communities from East Loma Ridge, Irvine, California - P2 T30 | ecosystem: Environmental > Terrestrial > Plant litter > Unclassified | place: USA: California... | reverse complement strand
GTTGACAGCCACACGGTCGCCGCTCATTAGCCCGAACATACGCATGACGTTGAACACAGGTTTCCCTACGCCGTGTGTTGCGAAAGAACGGAAACCGTCAAACCAGGGCTGACCTGGGAAAGTGAACGTCCAGCTGACAGCCCCTTCCAGATTTATATTGTACTTATCGGCAAGCTCGTATTTTCTTGCAAAAGAAGCTGCGAAATAGCTGGAAAACATCGTTCCGTTGCGATAGGCCATATTGGTATAACCTGAACTGGAAGAACAGGCTGCGCATCCTTCCGGATCCGATTCACCGATGATGACCGGCAGTTTCGCAAATTCAGGAAACGATTTAATGATCTTGAATGCTGCATCGATTTGTTTGAGGTGCGTAGACAGTCCCATTTGTACATGCCCTGCTTCGGCTACTTTTGGTGATCCTTTGGCATGAAATCCGATGAAATCAATCGGCGCACCTTTTTTACCGGTCGCGTTATTTTTTCCGCTGCGGCAATGTTCCATAAAATCGGTCAGGAATTTGGCCTGGCTTTTTGAAAGTCCTCCGGTAACATTAGGACCGCCAACCCGAGCAGAAGGCAAAGCTCTTTTCACCGCTTTTGCGGTATAGTCATAAAGTTTGAAATACTCCTCGTCCGTGCCGGCCCAGTAACCTGCGTCCGGCTCGTTCCAGAGCTGCCACCACCAGCTTTCCACTTCTTTTTGTCCATAACGGGTTACCGAATGCCTTACCCATTCATAGATCAGCACTTCCCATTTATCGTAGTTATTCGGAGGATACGCCCATCCGGTCCAGATATCGCTGTATGCGTCTCCGGGAGACCATTTATGCTTATAGGGTTCCGGTTTGGTAGAGAGTGCTTTCGGCATAAAGCCGATTTCCATCAAAGGTTTGATACCCATGTTTACCCAGGTATCTACAATTTTATCGAGCGTTTTCCAGTCGTATACCGGGTTACCGTCTTTGTCTTCAGTATATACATTAGTTGATCCCCATTTAAGTGCCATCGGTGAGCCTTCGTTTGTGTTGAGCAGATTGTGCGCTCTTACATAAACCGGGCTGCGACTTAGCTTTACCATCTCTCCCATCAGCTTTTTACTTTCCGGCAAATAGGTATAGTTTCCCTCGTCATAACCTACATAAGCCCACATCGGCTGCATTTTTCCAACCTTTTTATCCAGTTCCACCGTCAGAATCTGCACACTGTCAGCCGCTGCGGTTTGTGGTTGTTTTGCAGGAAGTGCTCCTGCAAACGAAGCAGAAAACATCGCCAGACCCGTCATCACAGCTGTAGATTTTCGAATAGCTTTTTTTAACATGGTATTTTTTATCATAGTTACTTGTAATAGGTACTTTTACAAAGAAGGCCTCAGCGCGTTATCCTGACAACCGGCGAAAAGATCATTTCATTGACACCGGATGTTTTTACACCTATTCTTGCAAAAATATAATCCCTGCCCGCCAGTGCTGCCGACAACGTTGCGTCAATTTTAATCGGTGCAGTCAAAGAAGAAATGCCTGCCGCCTGGACTTCTACTTTTTGTTTGTTGTTTATATTATCCAGAACGGCCGTGGTTCCAATATAAAGCCCTGCAAATTGTAACGTTCTGGATTCGTCTATTTTTTCCAGATTAAAAACGGATGACAGCCTGCCTGGTTCTCTGGTTACAGATTGATTTCTGATAATAAAATAGGGACGGACCGGAACCTCTACGGCTGTACTTCCCTTTACATTAACCATAATGGAATCTCTTGAAACTGCCCATGGACCATTACCGGCCAGAAAACTTAGCCGGTAATCTCCGTCAAAAACAGAAACAGAAAAAGTACCGTCCTGATCAACATGGACCGGAATTTTGGTAAACAGCACATAGCCAGGCTGCCACAGTTCCAGCTGAACACCACCGCTTCTGAGGCCAACAGGCTGGTCGTTGTAAACCACTTTGCCTGTTAAAGTTGAAGAAGGAGGTGCATAATTGTCCTTTTCGCAGGATGCGGAAGCAATGAGTAAGAATAATAAGCTGATGCTCAACGATATCAGTTTCATAGGATTGCTTTTATGATTAATGAAACGGGTTTCTTGTGATCCTGGGATTGTTGTTGATAACCGTCTGGGATATCTGGGAATAATAATTACCATCCCGGAAATGCCTTGGCCGCGTATTTCTTGATGAGCGGAATTTATCAAACACATATTTTCCATGGTTCGGATGACCCGGACGAACGATTCTGTATGGGAAAAGTGCATAAATATTTGCGTCAGGATTGGTCGTGGTTCCGTCCCAGACCTCATGCGCAATTCTCCATCTTCTTAAATCCCATACACGGTGGTCTTCAAAAGCAAGCTCAACCTTACGTTCATTCCGGATCCGGTCTGTGGTCAGTGTTTTAAGACTGTTTGCTCCAAAACCTGCACGTTCCCTGACCCGGTTTATGTAAGTGACGGCATTGGCTTTCCCCAGTTCAAATGCTGCTTCACCTGCGTTCAGGTAAATTTCCCCAAGACGGAACTGCACCCACCAAATATCACTGCGAACGGCACTCGTGGCTGCTGCGGGCGAACTGTCCAGATACTTGCGAAGATAAAATCCGGTAGCCGAAACGTAATTTTCGTTATGCAGCGGACCATCGCCGCCAGTAAGCACACCGCCATCGGTATATTTTGTGTTCAGGCCGCCTTCAAACCGGTCGTATTTATTTGTTGTTGCATTCCAAACATAAACGCCTGCCTGCATCTGCAAAGGCTGCCCGCCAAATGAGCTTCCCGGAAAGATGATAGTTCCCGCCAGACGTGCATCTTTATTAGCGAATATTTCATTGGGACTGTTGTAAAATATCCAGTTAGTCTGTCCTGCTGCGGTGTTACTTCCCGTCCCCACTCCTTTCAGCGCGCCATTGGAACCATCCAGATATTCAAAAGATTCTACGAGATTAAGCGACGGCGACAGAGCTGATGAACCACTCACATTCTCCACATCCTTACGTAATGAACGAGGTATATTTTCCAGCGTAAAAAGATGACGCCTTCCCTGACTTACCGAATAATCGATGGCCTGTATTACTTCCCGGTTTCCCGTTTTTGCTGTAAATGCCTCATAAAAATTCTGTCCGCGTTCCGGATTGGTTTCGTATAACTGGTAAGCACCGCTGTTGATGATCGCATCAGAAGCTGCCAGGGAAGATTCATAAAAATAGGCTGCACGTGCCACTGGGATTCCCACTTCTCCTTTCGGGAGGATAATCGGCGCGGCCATCAGATTGTTGTATTTGGCCAGCGAACCTGCATACAGCATCGCACGACTTTTCAAAGCCAGTGCCGTATTGCGGTTTGCTCTGGTTTTACTGTCCGTATTGCCGAGATCGTTCAAAATAGCATTCAGCTCCGACTCAATAAAAAGATAGACTTCCTCTTCTGAGTTCCGGGTTTTCTGCAAATAGGAAGGATCACCTTCGAAGTTGTAAATCATTTGTTCGGTGATGATGGGAACACCGCCCATGCGCTTTACCAGTTCAAAATAATTGAATGCCCTGAGAAACCGCAGTTCAGCAATAAACTGTGCTTTGATCTTTTCTGTCATCTTGGGAGAAACCACCGTTCCGATATTGTCAATGGCGAGATTGATATCCCGGATAAGATCATAATTCCAGAGACTCCACCGGTTAAAGGGATAGTCTATCAGACTGTTCCTGAACTCATAATCGAAATTGCTGACACCCGACCACATCGCTTCATCGTAGGAAGCATAGTCTTTCCAGCCGCAATAACCGCCGGCCGAGCCGCAGCCGTAAGGTCCTTCGAAGTCGGTATGCCGCGGCAGTCTGCTGTAATAATCGGCGATGGTACTCAGGATCAACTGCGGGTTCGTCCAGAGCTGGTCATCCGTCAGCAGGTTTTCCGGCTCACGTTCCAGCCAGTTTTTATCACAGCTAAAACCGGAAGTGACCAGGAGAAAGGTGAGAATTCCTTTATAGATAGATTTCATTTGTAAATATTTCATCTGGTTAAAATGTCAAATTAAAACCTACATTAATGACTTTCTGAGACGGATAACGCAGGCCGGATTCCATGGCCAGCTCCGGATCAAGTTCGATGTGCGACAGGTTATCGAATGTAAACAGGTTCGTACCGCTTACATACAATCTCGCTGCTTTCATACGTGCTTTTTCCGTCCACTTTTTTGGAATTGCATAGCCTACTTCGATTCTTCTGACGCGCAGGTAGGTTACATTAGTCCGCCAGTAATCGCTGTTCCTGTAATTGGAATGGCTGGAATTTTCGCGTATTGCAGGATATTTACCAGGGATCCATTCGCTGTTGTTGTCGTATACATCGGCACGGTGCCAGCGGTCTTTCAACATCCATTCGGGAGAATTGTGCCCTCCCTGGAAAGGAAACCGCATTTCAAGATTCTGATTAAAGGAATACATGGTTCCACCGGCAAGATCAACTTGTAGTGAGATATTCTTGTATCCAAAACTGCTCGTCAGACCAAAACCAAGAATCGGATTGTCATACAATCCATATCCGATGGGACGCTGATCAAGATCATTGATAAGACCATCGCCGTTTACATCCTTGTAGATCAGGTCGCCCGGCAGCAAAGTTGTATTTCCCTGTCCGTCGTTGTTGATCGTATAGTTTTCAATTTCCTGCATCGACTGAAACTGACCGATCACCTGGTAGCCAAAATTGACACCTGACCAGCGGTTGGCTGTTGCGTTACGATATTCGTCCCAGGAATTTCCAAAGCGTGGTTTGTAACGGTCCAGGATTTTACGTCTTGAAAGTGTAGCATTTACACCAACGCTGTAAGTAAAATCTCCTTTTTTACCGGTGTAAGTGATAATTCCTTCCACACCCCGGTTGGCTTCGGATTCCAGGTTTTCAGCAGGCAGGTTATAACCGACTTCACTTGGAAGCAATACATCGTAACGTGATGCAGGTAAACCGCTGAGCTTGCGTTCAAATATGTCGAACTGGGCAGTTATTTTATTTTCAAACAAAGAAAGATCTATCCCCAGATTTTTCGAAGTACTGGTAACCCAGCTCAGGTTCGTGACCGGCAAGCCTCTTGGACGCGCGCCGACAACTACATTGCCGTCCAGCATATATTCACCGCTTCCATAGGTGGCACCTCCCAGATAACCCCAGGGAGACACACCCTCTTCACGACCTGCCTGGCCCCAGGATGCTCTCAGTTTCAGATCACTTAAGAATGATAATTTATCCCGCATGAATGCTTCTTCCGAAATTCTCCATCCGGCCGATACGCCCGGGAAAAGTCCCCAACGCTTTTGAGGAGCATACAGATATGATCCGTCGTAACGTCCCAGCAATTCAAGCAGATACCGGCCTTTGTAATCGTAGTTTATCTTTCCGATCACGGAAGCACGTGCATTGGTAGCCCAAGTTGTGGTCACATCATTTACATCCACAAAATTGATCAGGTTGTTGTCGTTGATCGGCGGAACAGACTGAACGGTGGTATAAGTATCATCGCTGTCTGAACGTTCATACGCCATTACGGCAGACAAATAGTGGTCTTTGAAAGCGTTGTCATAACTTACCTGCATCTGTACAAATCTTTCCTGTATCTCTCTCCGGTTGCGGTTTCGAAGCGGACTGTTGAAGCCACCATAAACTTCGTAAGTATCGCTATCCGGAACATACCGGTAAGCATCATAGCTATACCGCTGGCGATCGAATTTGTTCTGTTTATACGAATGCGAATAGGTTGCTTTTGCCTTTAAGCGGAAAGGGAATACATACTCGGCAAAAAAGTTTCCGGTCGCACTGTTCCAGACGTCTTTCTGCCAGCCTGCGATTTCCTTTGTGTAGGTAGATGGCAACCGTGTGAGGTAACGCACATTCCCGTTGATGTAATTCGGATTACTGTTTGCATACGGATTGTCCATCGGCCAGGAACTGTTTGCTCCCAGAAACGCATTCCAGATCGGATCTTCTCTTCCCGGAATAGCCACATTATCGCGGTTTTCTATCCGGTAACTTAGCTGTGTACCAATGGTTAAACCTTTGGCAATCGTTGTCTGGATATTGGATTGAAGATTGGTACGGTTAAAGTTGTGGCCTTTGAGTACAAAATCCTGGTTCACGTGACCAGCCGAAAAATAATAGGATGTTTTTTCTGATCCGCCCGAAACACTTGCATTGGCACTGTACTGTGCCGCATTCGGATTGTTCACGACATAATCATACTGATTAAAACTCTGGTAACCAGGTTCTGTTCCCAACCGCCATTTTTCCAGTTCCGCTGCTGACATGGTCACCGGCAAACCACGATTCTGCTGGGATTCAGCTCTGGTAAGATGAAAAAGATAGGCATTGGCAGGTGTTTCAAATGGGAACCGGGTAAGATTCTGAACGCCGTAATAGCCGTTTATATTTACCTGCGGCGTTTGATTACGGCCTCTTTTAGTCGTAACCAATACCACACCATTGGCCGCCCTGAAACCGTATACGGAAGCTGATGCATCTTTCAGGATCGATATATTTTCAATATCATTTACATTCAGGTTGTTGAACTGTCCGCTGCTTTGCGGGATGCCATCAATAATAAATAACGGGTCGCCCATATTCCTGATCTGGAGAACAGCTGGTGAACCCGGACGTGCATCTCCCTCATAACTGTTCGTTGACCTGCTGGTTAGCCCCTGCATCTTTCCTACGAGCGCATCTGCCGTGGTTGTCGCAGAAGTTTGCAGCAGCTTTTCGGAAGATATGGCACTTACTGCTCCGGTTACAGAAGCTCTCCGCTGCGTACCATATCCAACAACCACTACTTCATCGAGTGCTTCAGAATTGAATTTAAGATCAATATTAAGAACATCCTGCTGGGCTAAAACAATTTCCTGCGTAACATAACCAACGTACGAGAACGTGAGGACTTCACTGGATACAACCTTAATTGTGTACTTACCATCATTGTCTGTAACTGCGTTGGTGCCGCTCGTTTTCGCCTGGACATTTACACCCGGCATTCCTGACTTATCAGCCAAGTCTCTCACCGTTCCGCTGATTTCCCGTCCCTGTTGTGCTGACGAAATTTGCGGAAGTAATATTAACCCCAGCAGCATAACCCATGCCACAGCCGGGCCTCTGAAATAGACCTGTCTTTTCATTCATTTGAAGTTTATGTAGGCTTATACTTGTGTTTTTTAAGAGGATTTATCTTAAAATGAAGGCAGTATCATTCCCCATCCCTGGCTTACCGGAAAAGCAGGACAAGAACGCTCCGCCAGTTGAAAACTGTTTGGAATAAAATGGAAAATAAAGACAATGCGCTACCACTGACACTATTTTAAATAGAGCAGGTTAACGATACCAAAAAGTCAGTTAATTAAAATGAACAGTAATTTCAGTACAGCTTTCCGTACAGAAAGCTGCTCATGTAAATGTGTGCGTATCGCAAATAAATATTTAAACGCTATATACTATACGAATATGTCCAGATAGCGGACCTCCTCAGAAACCGGCATGATGCCATGTTTTTGCAAACAATTGAAATAAAGACTATCCCCTGCTTTCAGAAGATATTCGGTATCTCCGACCGTCATTTTCATTTCTCCGTCAATCACGTAAATAAACTCTTCACCTTCATGAAAAAGCTCGTGCTGTTTTACTTCTCCTTTTCTAGCCATGAATAACATCGGCTGCATTTTCTTCTGATGGTATTCCGGACCGAAAGGATAAATAAAATATCCCTTTTCCGTTTTTGTCAGATTCTCTTCTGCCTTTTGCTTCGTGGTTAAAATTGCATTCAGCCATTCCTCCGTTTCCAACAGACTTGAAATGTTGGTTCCCAGCGTCTGCGCAATCTTAATTAATGCGGCAACCGATGGTACTGTTTTATTATTTTCAATTTTAGAGATCATGCTTTTAGACAGCTCGCTGCCATCAGCTACCTCCTGCAATGTTCTCTTTTGACTGGTTCTTAATATTCGTATCCGGTCTCCGATATTAAGCGTATTACTCTCCCCTGTTGGCATATTTATCAACCTTGTTTACTAATTATAATTTGTTTCACTTCATTCAACAAGGTTGAATGCAAATATAAAGGCAAAAATCCATTAAGCAAGTTTTTCTATAAATATTTTGTGTTTTTATTTTATTATTTCAGAAACCTTGCAAAACATGCCTAATTAACCAAAATTCCGGTAAAAATAATGTGGCAGGCTAACATTGATATGGGAAGTACTACATCCTGATAGTGCAAGTTATAAAAAGAGCCGGGCAGATACATATAGCAATGTACCTGCCCGGCTCATGGTGAAAGATTTTGAAATCTATCGATTTCCGGCTGTTCCGGAAGAATAATACAGCTCAGCCACCGACTTCTGATATCCGGCAACAAGTTCTGCCAGTTTTATTTTCATATCGATCAGCTTGGTTTCACGACTGTTGATAAGAAAAAGCGTACTTTCTCCCAGCTCAAATTTGGAAAGCTCTCCGTTGAGCAGGACCTCCTGATTCACAATACTCTGAGACTGAATGGCTACCTGAGATTCATAGGCAGTCAGGTTATTATAAGCATTGAGGATACGCGTATTGATCTCCCGACCTGTTTGTTGCACATCATATTGTAATGCCATTTGCTTTACTTTAACTTCCTGTAATTTTCCGCGTTCTGCACGTAAAAACAAGGGGAAAGCAAAGTCTATACCCAGTTTGTAATTATTCCATTGCAGATCATAATACTCCGGTACATAGGAGCTGAAATCCGTTCTGCTGGTGATCAGCGATGCACTGACGCTAAGCTTGGGTTTGAGCATTTCTCTACGATAGTTTCTTTCAAACTGTAGCTGCTGGCCTTTACTCCTCAACATTAAAAGTTCGGGATGTGCACTAGCCGCATTTCCAAGCAATGTTGCCAGTTGTTTTTTGTAAAAATCTGAAACAGGAAGCTCTGTATTCTGTGGAAAAGTATCTTCCGGCAATTCCAAAGGTTCTTCCCGGTTATTCCAGATGTGATTCGACATGATCAGACGGGAATTATTAAGCTCAACTTTGATTTTTTCAAGCTGTAAACTTCTTTCCTGAAAAGTGATGGCTGCTTCAACGGAATCAATGGCCGGCTTATCACCTATTAAAGTCTGGTTTTTTACAAACTGAAATCGTTTGTACGCAAGGTCAGTCCCATCCCGAAGCAGTTCAAACTGCCGGTATGCATAAAACCAGTTCCAGTAATCTTTCACTGCCGTATACCATACCTGGTTTATATATTTGACCTGTTCTGCTTCTGCATAATTGACCATCGCCTTTGCCTGCCTCAATGTATTTCTTCTTGCATCAATCAAAAAACCCTGTCCGATCGGAATATTCAAACCAAGTCCGGCCAAGCCTGGTATGCCTGTACGCGTTTCAGGATTCGTGTAGGTACCTACGAAGCGGTCGTATCCTATTTTAAGATCTGCGCCGGCAAGCCACAAAGGTACTTTTAGCTCATTTGACCAGTTGTTGTAATATTCAGTACCTCCAAACGTCTTTCTTCCAAAGTGACTTTTTAAAGCCGGATCGAAACTTCCCCAGGCCTGCTGAACTTTGGTACGTGCCTCTTCACTCAGCAACCCGGCCTGTTTAACAATCGGGTGATTTAAAAGAACAATTTCCTCCAGATCCTTTAAGGTAAATATACGGGCAGCATTTGCGGTCGTATCTGACTGTGCCAAACCTTTCGCAAAGCTCATCACAATCAGTAAAAACAGCACAACCGCAAACCTTACTTTCTCTAAATACTTCATGCTAAATTTTATTGCTACTCCCTATATGCTTACTTCGCTCCGGTCTGACTTGTTGGCTCAGCTTCCAGACTTGGCGGAAAACCATTAAGCTGGCGCCAGATTTCATACCAGAGCGGTACCGAACGGAGAATGACACGTCCGTAGACCCCTGATCCCTGGCGAAGCTGCTTTGGCCATGGCTGATCCATTTCCGGAACCGGATTTGTAGGCTTAACCAATAGCCGGTATTTACCGCCCTGGCTGCTGACCATATCAATAACGGATACCTTTCCGGCAAACGTACCGACTGCCACCGAAGGCCATCCTGAAAACTGGACAGACGGCCATCCTTCAAACTGGAGCCTTACATCGCTATTGTTCAGAATAAGCGGAACATCCATTGCATCTACATAAATTTCGGCCGCTACCTGCGGAGCATCCGGCTGCAATGTCGCTATTGACTCCCCTTCTTTTATATTTTCCCCGATACCGGCTTTCAGAGTTTTTACAACAAACCCGTTCTGCGGTGCACGCACCACGTACAACCCACGCCGAATATTGGTATTGGAAATCTCGTTCCGCAGTTTTGAAATCTCTCCCTGTGCGTTCACCTTACTGGAAAGCGCCGAACTCATATCGGACTGGGCCTTGGCGAGTGACTGTTCGTATTCTGCTCTGATATTATCCAGTTCAATGCGGGCATTCAGCAAGGACTGCACCGAATTACTCAATTTGTTTTGCTGACTGATAACCTTTGCATTGTCCTCCTGTAATTTCAGCCTCCGCGATTCAATATCTGTCAAAGAGAAAAGGCCATTCTGATACCCTGCTTCATAACGTGCCAGCCGCGATTTGCTTATTTCATAAAACCGCTGAACTGCCACGAGATCGGCACTGTCAATCTGAACATTATTTTCAGCCTGACGGACTTTGTTTTGTGCTGAATTAAGTTTGATCTCCAGACCTCTTGTCATGGCGCGGATCTGGGCAGAGGTAGCCTGGATTTTCTGTGCAGCCGCATCTTCGCTGCCTTCTTTGGCTGCAAGCTGTTCTCCCAGCCGAACCGGTAACTCAGGATCAAAGTATGATTGGCTGGTTTCGGATATAATCAGTATGGTGTCTCCCTTTTTCACCAGTTGCCCTTCTCTCACTGCCCAATGTTCAATACGTCCGCCAATTTGATTTTGAACCGTTTGTGGTCTGTCCTCCGGTCTCAGCGCAGTTACATATCCACGTCCGGGAATTGTTTGTCGCCAGGGTAAAAACAATATAATAATGAATATAAGCAAAAGTGCCAGCATTATTTTACCCAACAGGCGGGGCCCTCGTGTTGCCAAAATTTCATATCTGGAAAGAATTCCCATTTCTTCCCATTTGCCTTTTTCTTTCCCTTTACTAGCCATTTGCCACCTCACTTTCTTCTAATTCCATATCTGTGACAACAGCCAGTTTTTCGGCTCCGGTGACCATATCAAAAATTGTACTAAGACTTGTCATAAATTTTTCAACCGCATAACTGATTTGTACAATAATCACTTCAGCGGCTACAAACTGCCCCAGTGTCATCTGGCGTTGAACAACATAGTAAGATCCCAGAAGTAAAAGTCCGCCCATCAGGATCGTTCTCAATGCAACTGAACTGGCAAAAAACTTTTTCAGTATCTTAAAATGTTCATTTCTGGCCTTCAGATATTTGGCCGTAATCTTATCCGTTTCTGCAATCACCCTTTTCATCTGATCGGGCTGATTTCGATACTGATCAAGATTAGCTGCCACTTGTTCCAGGTATTCAACCACTTCATATTTATACGCTGACTCATCCAGACTGGTTTCCACTCCTCTTTTGTAAAAAAGACTCAGCATTAACAGAATGATAAGTACAGTTACAACGCCAAAAACAATAAATATCGGATGATAAAATGACAGCAAAATGGCGGCAAAAAAGATCTGAACACTGGATGCAACAACATCAACCAGCAACTTTGTCAGTCCCTTTTGTATAGTTATTATATCAAAAAAGCGGTTGACCAGTTCCGGTGGATTCTCACCGTTGAACTCCTCTTTTTTAATTCTTGGAAAACGATACGCAAACTCGATGGTGGCTTTTGCAAAAATCTTTTGCTCAATAACTTCTACCAGCGTCAGCTGGCCGATCAGGAGCAATCCCCCCATCAGAATACCGAGCAAAACGATTCCGATCAGTATGTATGTAGAACTATATATTGCTCCGTTAGAAAGGAAATTAAAAACCGCTGTTGTACCCAGTGGAAGGGTAAGTCCGATAAGACCAATCAGAATTGCATAAATAAATATATAATTGATTGTTGCTCTCTCAATATGAAGCATTGCGATTAGCCGCTCCCATGGTGTAGGCGCTTCGACAAGTCGTTTTTTCTTCATGAATTATTAATTGTTAAAGACATTTTCATTCGTAGATTTTAGAAGGATGTTGACATTCGGGCAGATTGCTTGTACTAATCAGGGAGTTATCATCTCATCAATACCAGATTCTAATTGCTGAGACCAGGAAAATAATGTGCCACTCGCTTTAAATTAGTATGTAAAATTGCCAAAACGGGCACAAATCAAAGATTATTTATATATATTTTGACTAAAATCCATTAATAATATGAAAAATATGATTTTTTGGCAGTGAGATTGAGTAGAATATGTTTCAAGTGAAAATATGTCAGTCTATATTCAATCGTAGCTAAATGTGGTTTATTTCTAAAATAAAATCCTTTTGACCATTCCCCTTTATTTTACTTTATATTTAACCGTGTATATTTGGTCATGCACACCCATTTACCTTTTCTGATCGCAATGATCGTTGCCATTGTGTTACTGAACACACTGGCCAACAAACTTAAAATAGCTTATCCGATTCTGCTGGTTGTTGCCGGACTGATAATTGGTTTCTTCCCGGGCCTTCCCATAGTCCGGATTGACCCTGATCTTATCTTTTTTATTTTTTTGCCCCCGCTTCTGTTCGAGGCATCCTGGTCTATTTCCTTTAAGGAAATGAAAAAATGGTGGCGAATTATCGGAAGCTTTGCCTTTCTGGTTGTATTTTTTACTGCCATGTCGGTTGCAGTAGTGGCCCACCATTTTATTCCTGGATTTACACTCGCTCTCGGATTTCTGCTCGGTGGAATTGTTTCGCCGCCGGATGCGGTCAGTACAGGAGCAATCACCAAATTTGTCAAGATACCTAAAACCACAGCGGCTATTCTGGAAGGAGAAAGCCTGCTGAATGATGCATCCTCACTGATCATTTTCAGATTTGCGCTGGTAGCAGTCGGTACCGGTCAGTTTATCTGGCAGGAAGCTGCGCTGAGTTTTGTCTGGATGGTAATTGGTGGTGCAGGTATTGGTTTGCTGCTGGCCTGGATATTTGTTCAGGTACACAAGCGTCTGCCGCTGGATGCACAATCCAATATTACACTGACGATCATTGAGCCCTATTTTATGTACTGGCTGGCTGAGCAACTGCATTGTTCAGGTGTGCTTGCGGTGGTAAGCGGTGGTCTATTTATGTCTGCAAGGCGGCTGATCTTTTTTAACAGTACCAGCCGTATTCAAAGCTTTAGTGTCTGGGGAAGTTTTGTGTTTATCCTCAATGGAGTCGTCTTCCTCATTATAGGTCTCGAACTGCCTGAAATTGTGGAAGGCATGCGTGACAAAGGCATTCCGTTAAGAAGTGCGATCGGTTACGGACTACTGATTACGTTTGTTCTGATCGCTGCCAGAATTATCAGTTCTTATGCAGCCTTAATTGCAACCTATCTTTTTCGTCCTGGTGTAATGCCGGCTGCCAGGTCTAACAGGAGGCGCTGGCTGATGCCTTTGCTTCTGGGATGGACAGGTATGCGGGGCGTTGTATCGCTTGCTGCGGCTCTGGCCATACCTATTACTATGGATGACGGAACTGCCTTTCCGCAAAGGAACCTGATCCTGTTTATTACCTTTATTGTCATACTGCTCACGCTCGTTGTACAGGGACTTACGCTGCCAACGCTGATCACGCGTTCCGGTTTATTTGAGAGTCCGGCGGGAGAATCGGAAGAACAAACCAGACTGAAGATAAAACAGGGATTGAAACAGCATATCTATTCATTTCTAAAAAATAAACACGAGGCAGGGCTCACCAATCACGACGGTATGGAGAACTTTCTAAAACAGTGGGAGCAGCGCGCAAAAGTTACTGATGACAGCTGGATGAACGAAAAGACCAAATTAATTTTTGTTGAGTTGTTGGAAACTCAACGGCAGTATCTTACAGAACTGAATAAAGATCCAAAAATTGACGAGGGAATTATCCGTCAGCAGTTGTATCAGATTGATCTGGAAGAAGAGCGGCTAAAAAGTATATAGCCGGAAACACAATTGCAAAACAGAAAAGTAATATGCTAATATCCCTTATAAATCTGTAAATTTTTACACAGTGTTTTATAAAAAATACAATTCCTTTGTAATATAAATTTAACCAGGCCAACGCAAACCTAATTCAGGGTTTCCGCCAGGTATATTTAAGTTACTGACATTCGGATGAGACACTGTCAGGACTGCATAGTGATCGATTTTAACTTAGAAAACACGTTCAGCGTACCATTAATGAAAACATTAGTTTGTGAAGCACCTGGAGATTTTCGTTATCAGGAGTCAGAGATTCCCGCATCAGCAGAAAATCACACCATTATAAAAATAAAAAACATCGGGATCTGCGGTACGGACCTGCATGCTTTTGAAGGAAAACAACCTTTTTTTAATTATCCAAGAATTTTAGGACATGAGCTATCCGGCGAAATAGCAGCAACACACGGTGCCCCGGATTTTGCAGTCGGAGAAGCGGTGACATTCCTGCCTTACTTTAATTGTGGTGACTGCGTAGCCTGCCGCAGGGGCAAAACAAATTGCTGTACCAAAATGAAGGTATTCGGTGTACATATAGATGGCGGTATGTCTGAATATATTTCGGTGCCTTCGGATAAACTTGTTCATGCACAGGGCCTGACGTATGAAGAACTGGCATTGGTTGAACCACTTGCAATTGGCGCACATGCCATCCGTCGTGCAGAAGTTACTGAAAACGATACTGTTCGGGTGATTGGAGCCGGACCTATTGGTTTAGGGATTATGGAATTTGCGAGAATTACCGGAGCAAAAGTCATTGCACTGGATATAAACGCTTCCAGACTGGAATTTTGTAAAGAAAAAATTCAGATACCCTATTGTATTGATGGCTCAAAACAGAATGTCGTCGAAGAGCTTGTTCGTATTACCAATGGCGATATGCCAACGGTTGTCATTGACGCCACAGGAAATCTGAAAGCCATAAATACTGCATTCCAATATATTTCCCATGGAGGCAAATATGTGCTGGTGGGGTTACAGGGCAATGAAATTAGTTTCAGTCATCCCGAATTTCATAAACGCGAAGCTACGCTGATGAGCAGCAGAAATGCTACAAGAGCCGATTTTGAATATGTGATAAGCTGTATTAAAAAACAACTTGTAAATCCAAAGAACTACATCACGCACCGGGTTGATTTCGATCAGGTCAGTACGGACTTCCGCAGCTGGCTCGATCCGGCTACGGGTGTCATTAAAGCAATGGTTTCGATAAGCTGAGCTTCTGTGTATACCTTAAAATTTTACAATCATTATTTGCATGAAGATATTTAAAAGATTAATTGCCATAGCACTGTTTACAGCGCTGTGTCCGTTCTCGTTTGCACAAAAACAAACAGACATGAAACTGTGGTATAAACAGCCTGCCACGCAATGGGTGGAAGCGCTGCCGATTGGCAACGGGCACATTGGCGCTATGGTTTTTGGAGGTGTTGAAGAAGAGCTTTTACAACTTAATGAGAGTTCGCTCTGGTCGGGTGGTCCGGTAAAAACGAATGTAAATCCGGCATCTGCATCATATCTTCCACAAGTAAGACAAGCACTTTTGAAAGAGCACGATTACCAGAAGGCAAATGAACTGCTGAAAAAAATGCAGGGCCTGTACACCGAGTCCTATATGCCGATGGGCGATCTGAAGATAACACAGGATTTAAAAGAAAAAAAGCCATCTGCCTATTACCGTGATCTGGACATCTCCAACGCTGTTACAACAACAAATTTCACCGTTGACGGCATTACTTATAAAAGAGAAATTTTCACTTCAGCACCTGATAATATTCTGGTAATAAGGATTTCATCCTCAAAAGCCGGACAATTAAACTTTACGGTATCAGCAGGCAGTCAGCTGCATTTTAAAAGAGAAGCTACGCCTTCGAAAGAACTGGTAATTAACGGCAAAGCGCCTTCACACGTCAATCCGAATTACTACAATCCGCCTGGCCAGAAAGCTGTCGTTTACAAAGATCCGAACGACTGCAACGGGACCCGTTTTCAGTTCAGAATAAAGGCAGTAAGTAAAGACGGAACGATTGAAACAGATACCTCAGGGATTCATGTAAAGAATGCAACCGAAGTGTTCGTTTATTTATCGGCAGCAACGAGCTTTAATGGTTTTGATAAATGCCCGGATAAAGAGGGGAAAAACGAAAAACTGCTCGCAAAAGCATATCTGGATAAGGCATTGGCCAAAAGCTATCCTGTGTTAGTGAAGCGACATCAGGATGATTATCATTCTTATTTTGACCGCCTTGTTTTTGAACTGACGGACAGCACTAAAAATAATCCAAATACAAAATTGCCTGCTGATGAGCGCCTCATGGCTTATTCAAAAGGTGGTTATGATCCAAAGCTCGAAACACTTTACTACCAGTATGGACGGTATCTGATGATCTCGTCATCACGGGCGGCACTGCCCGGGGTTCCGGCTGGTCCGCCTGCGAATCTGCAGGGAATCTGGAATAAAGACATGAGACCGCCATGGAGCTCAAATTACACGATCAACATCAATACGCAAATGAATTACTGGCCGGTTGAAGTTGCCAATCTGTCGGAAATGCACAAACCTTTACTTTCATTTATTCAGGATCTTTCCCAAACCGGGAAGGTAACAGCAAAAGAATTTTATGGCGCAAAGGGCTGGGTAGCTCACCACAATGCAGATATATGGGGGCAGTCGAATCCTGTTGGAAATGTAGGCGACGGCGATCCGGTGTGGGCAAACTGGTATATGGGTGCAAACTGGTTAAGTCAGCATTTGTGGGAACATTACCGGTTTTCAGGTGACAAAGCATTTTTAAAAGAAAAGGGATATCCTGTCATGAAGGAAGCGGCTCTGTTTACACTTGACTGGCTGGTAGAAGACAAAGACGGTTATCTGGTAACGGCTCCATCCACTTCTCCTGAGAATAAATTTAAAGATCCCAAAGGAGGCGAAGCTGCCGTTTCCATTGCAACAACCATGGATATTTCCATTGTGTACGATTTGTTTTCAAACCTGATTGAAGCAGCAGATGTACTGGGCCATGATCCGGAGTTCAGAAAGCTGCTTATTGAAAAACGAGCTAAACTTTATCCGCTGAAAATTGATAGCAGAGGCAGAATTCAGGAATGGTATCAGGATTTTGAAGAAACAGACACATTACATCGGCATGTGTCACATCTGTTCGGACTTCATCCCGGACACCGGATTTCGCAGGATACTCCGGAGTTTTTCCAGGCTGCAAAGAAAACGCTCGAAGTACGCGGTGATGCCGGTACGGGATGGAGTAAAGGCTGGAAGATTAATTTCTGGGCAAGATTGCTGGACGGCGACCATGCCTATAAACTCATTCGTCAGCTCATGAAATATACCAACGAAGGGAAAAGCGAATTTAAGGGTGGAGGCACCTATCCCAACTTTTTTGATGCACACCCTCCGTTTCAGATCGACGGAAATTTTGCAGGAACTGCCGGAATGTCAGAAATGCTGATTCAGAGCCACCTGAAAGAAATTTATCTTTTGCCGGCCCTACCCGCTGCCTGGAAAGACGGCCGGATTAAAGGACTGCGCGCACGTTCCGGATTTGAAGTTGATATGGAATGGAAAAATGGCAAACTGGCTGCTTCGTCCATAAAATCACTAAACGGAGCATGGTGTATCATCAAAACAAACACGCCGGTAAAAGTCACAGGTGCAAAGGCATCCACAGAAAAATCGGATTCCGGTTATATTTATAAGTTTAAAACAGAAAAAGGAAAAACATATACGGTCCTGGCAGATAATTAACAGATCTGAAGAAAGTACGCTTATGATCAGTTACCTGAATTTTATGCGTCAACGCTTCCGGTTTTTCATTCTCAGATAAACCGCGTTCGTCCAGCCAAATCCTTCCTGATTGGCGTATTCACCACCGCCGGCAGTCAGGTTTGTATCTGAAACGTTATATTTTTCGAGCATTCTTCCGGAATACTTGAATTCTTTTTCAATCATGCCAAGCCATTCGGCGGACAAATCGTCTGCCGTTTGGTCAAAATTATAATTCCTTAAACCTTTGTAGGCAATCCATTGCAGGGGCGCCCAGCCGTTGGGCGCATCCCACTGCTGTCCGGAATTGATATTGGTTGTTCTCAAACCACCTGATTTCAGGAAATTCAGTCGAATGTAAGTCTTCATACAATGCGACTGCTGTTTCGAAACGAGGTTAAAAAACAAAGGAAAAGTTCCTGCCAGTGTTACCGCTTTTGTAAAAGTCTCCTTCTTAAAATCATAATCCATGTAATACTTTTTCTTTTCATCCCAAAAATACAACTGGATTGCTTTGGCACGATTACCTGCTTTTTCTTCATAAACCCGGCAGCTTTCTATATCGCCACTGAGCAGATATGCTTCTGATAACTTCTTTTCCAGAAAATACATCAGGCAATTGAGATCAACCGGCAAAATGTCCGTTGTGTGAACCGTTGCAAAATCGTTTTCATCCGAAAACCAGCGGCTGCTAAAATCCCATCCCGACTCGGCGGCAGCCCTGATGTGGCGATACGTTTCCTTCACAGAAGCATTATATTTTGACGCTGCTTTGTGTCCCAGTTCCACGTCTTCTATATAAGATTCCGGCCTTGGTGTGGCTTTATCATCCCAATACCTGTTAAGTACATGCCCCTCAGGAAGAATTACCAGCCGCCTGTGCGCACTGAAAGGCTCATTTTTATTACCGTTGTCCATCCAGTAATCATATTCCCGCTGCATTTGCGGCAGATACTGTACCAGGACTTCTTTGCCATTTATCTCACTGAATAAACTTACCATTAAGGAAAAGAAGGGCGGCTGTGATCTGCTCAGGTAGTACGTTCTGTTGGCAGTGGGAATAAAACCAAATGTGTCGATCAGGTATGCAAAGTTATTGACCATGTGACCAATCAGTTCCGTTTCCCCTGATTCCTTAAGACCAAGCATCGTAAAATATGAATCCCAGTAATAGATTTCTCTAAAACGCCCTCCCGGTACAACATACGGATGGGGAATTGGAATTAATGAGCCTCCGCGTTCCTGATCCTCAGGTTGTCTGGTAAGCACGGACCATAGCCTCTCTATATGTTCTGTCACAGATCCTGACTTATCCGGTTCAAAGGTTGACTTGATATGTGCCGGCATACGAAAACAGCTTTTGACAAAAGCATCCATGTCAAAGTTGGGATCTTCCTTTTCGTGGTGATATTTCTCTATAATGAGCATCGGATCTTTCAGGGGAATTGCGTCTGCAAAGGTTTTGGAATCTTCAAAAAGACCGCTATTCTGAACGTCATGAAACAAATTGCCGTAAATTTCCTCTGGTGAAGCATGGGACTGCCCGTAGGTAAATGAAGGTTTGATAAATCCGTGCAAGTTTTTAATATTTAGGCCGGGACCGGCATTTCAAAATAATTATGTCCGCTGACATGGTCTTTCTAAATGTATGGCGACATGTCTGTCAGCTTGTACGTTGGTGATATAAGGATATTGTTAAACAGTTTTACAACCAACAGATCCTAAAACACCTAAAAAACCATCCCAGTAGTTATTGATGCCGGTTCTAACTTCATAATAATGGCACAAAACAGGCTTCTTTTCAAGTTATTGAGTAAAATTGCGCCGGTTAAAATGTTTTTGAAATACTGCTGCAATGAGAAATTGTATACCCATAATGCTAAAATAGTTACATAACTAAACTAATTTAACATGCATCGGGATAGCATGAGCGAAATGAAGTTATTGCAAATTATAATACGGAAAATCAGCAAAGCATAACAACTAAAAAACCCACTATTACATTACTTCATCTGACAACCGTAAGATGAAATAAAGTAATAGTGGGAGTCGTTTTTCTTAAAAGAGGCTAATTACCAGCCAAAATTCTGCACCAGCTGACGGTTTACATCGATTTCATTAATCGGAACAGGCATCAGATAGTGACGGTATTCGAAAACGCGGGTTTGCAAAGGAACCTTTTTGTAAAATACAGCTAGACCTGCTTCCTGGCTGTTTACGTTCAGCCCGGTTGCAACAAGTTCACTCGAAGCAGGTCGCGTGTTCATTCCATGAACAGCTCCTGCATCTGTTTTTTCAGCGATCAGCCAGCGTCTCACATCCCAGAATCTATGCGCTTCAAACGCGAATTCAACTCTTTTTTCATTTCTTACACGGGCTCTGAAACCTTCAAGCGTGTTGTCGGAAGCAATAACGGGCAATCCCGGCATACTTACACGAGCCCGCACTTTATTGATTGCAGCAAGCGCCTCAGCGTTGGGTCCGCCATTGTATTCGTTCAGTGCCTCGGCATAGGCCAGGTAAAATTCTGCCAGTCTGAAAATCGGGTAATTCCGGCGGGCATCAGGTGAAGTATACCAGTTGCCGATGTCTACACTGGGATCCAGCCATTTCCGGATCGTATAACCACTGATAGAAGTTGTACCTCCACCCTGCATCGGCCAGCCATTGGATCCGTTTGCCTGTCCTGCACCCCACCAAGCCAGGCGGATCGGCACTCTTGTAGTTGCAGATGCCCAGAGGCTGTTTTGAAAGGAAATCGTAGCATAAAAACGGGGATCGCGGTCTTTATACCTGTTCGACACATTGGTTAAGGTTACCGTAGTGCCTGTTCCATCACCACCTACCACAGGTGCTGTCCAGGATCCCGTTTCAGTATAACCTGAGGTAGGGTCTGAAATCGGTTTTCCGTTTTTCATTTCATAGCTTTCCACCAGTTCTTCCAGAGGACTGTAGTTGGACCAGCCACGGAATGCTCCTCCATACGGCAAATGATTCTGCTCGATCATTTTCGTGTTCGGATGACTGTAAGGCAAAATGGTTTCCTGCCAGTCGCGGGTATAAAATAATTTTTCGTAATTATTGATCGGATCTGTTGAAGTAAACAATTTGTAATCCAGATCCAGCACCTTTTTCGCTGCATCCGCTGCCAGTTTCCATTTTTCCTTATCATAAGCCTGAGGGAAAAGTGCTTTTCCATCCGGATTCTTGATACCTGCATATTTGCTGTTTCCATTGAACAACGGGCTGGCTGCAAACAACAGGGTGCGTGCTGCAAGCGCAAGAGCTGCACCTTTGTTTGCTCTTCCCAGCTCAGCATCGGGATGGTGAGCCGGAAGCTGCGCAGCAATTTCATTACATTCGGACACGATGAAACTAACAACTTCATCCACAGAATTTCTTGCTACTGCATATTCATCAGGATTGGTGTAGTCCAGTGACTTCGTGATCAGCGGAACGGCACCATACATTTTAAACAAGTCGAAGTAGAACATAGCTCTCAAAAACCTCGCTTCGGCAACGTATTGCGGAATCAAAACAGCGTACTTTGAGCTCTGCTCCGCCGGAATAGGTACCGATTTGATCTTCTCCAGAAATATGTTTGCCTTCCGGATATCCTGATATCTTCCCGACCAGTTGCCGAAAGGGTTGTTTCCTGCAGTCCAGGCACCCATGTTGTACTGATCAGAAGACGATCCTGCATACCAGTGAAATACTGCTTCATCCGTTGCACACGCCAGCTCGCTGATCACCTGTCCGTCTGTTAAGCCGGACGGCAGTTTGCCGTAAATGTGAGCCAGAGCTGCATTGGCACTGTTAACATTAGTCCAGATCTTATCTTCGGTAACAAGCTCAGAAGGAACTACGTCCAGGAACTGCTCACAGGATGTAGAAATACCTAATAAACTGCTTAAAATAAATATTTTAGAAATATACTTTTTCATGTTGATTTCAGTAATTACAGGTTACAGACCGATTGTTAGACCAGAGTTGAATACCCGTTGCTGCGGATAGTTTCTTGAATTGTTAGGGATCTCAGGATCAAACACTTTGATTTTGTCCCATGTGATCAGATTGATCGCGTTTACGAAAAGACGAACATTTTTCAATCCAACTTTTGCAGCCATCGTTTTAGGTAAGGTGAATCCCATTTCTACATTTTTTAGCCTGACGTAGTCTCTGGATACCAGCCAATGCGTAGAATTGCGGTTGTTGTTCACGTTGTTAGCCGAAGACAGTCGGGGATATTTCGCATCCGGATTTTCGGGAGTCCAATAATTGTCTTTTACATCAGCCATTACACCAACATCTCCGCTGAAAGGCCATACCACATCACCCGTCAGCCACACACTTCCGCCAAATGCTCCCTGGAACAACACACTAAAATCAAAGAATCTGTTGTTGTATCCGAAAGAAAATCCAGCCATAGTTGTCGGCAAGGTAACTTTTCCATTGTAAGCCATGTCCAGATCATTAATCACATCATCTCCATTCATGTCCTGGTATTTGATATCACCTGGTATAATGTTACCAAACTGTGCCTGACTGGGGCTGTTATCGATATCTTCCTGGTTTTGGAAATAACCAAGTGCTATATGTGAAAGCTGCTCGTTGATGCTTCTTCCGGTTCTTCTGGCATATGGGCGATCTGCATAACTTGGCTCATCCATCTGGATGATCTTATTGCGTGCAAAAGAGACATTACCTTTTACAAAATAGCTGCCGCTTGTACCCAGCCTCTTTTTCAGCTGCGCTTCCAGCTCAAATCCCTTATTTTCTACTTCTCCAAGATTTAAATAAGGAAGGCTGGTAATTCCCGTAGTACCAGGAATCGTACCTGGCTGAGCAAGAATGTTTTTTCTGCGCTCATAGAAAATATCTCCTGTCAGTGTAAACTCATCGTTAAAAAAGCCTGCATCCACGCCAAAGTTATACTTCAATGCTTTTTCCCAGGTTACATTCGTTGCGCCGAGCATATCTTCCGCAGCACCAGGATAACCAACACCATTATAATCACGACCAAAGGTATATCCGTTTACGGTTTGCGACCAGGTACTTTGGTAAAGGAATCTGCGCTGTCCGATTTTATCATTACCCACTGCACCTAAAGAACCGCGGAATTTCATCAGGCTGACAAAAGGAACGTTGGTTTTAAAAAATGATTCGTTTGATAAGATCCATGATGCCGAGGCTGACGGGAAGAAATCATAACGGCGACCAGCCGGGAAGTTTTCCGATCCGTTGTATCCAAAATTGACCTCTCCGAAGTAAGTATCATTGTAGGCGTAGGTAGCCCGTCCGACAAATCCATTGTATTTGAATGGAAGACCTGCAATGGCATTGGCATTTCCTGTAACGATGGCATCAAAGAAACTTTGCTGATTGTACAACAGCATACCTGTGACATTGTGTTTCTTTCCAAAGGTGCGGTCATAGTTTAAATAAAATTCCACCCAGGTGCGCCTGTTGCTATTGGAACTCACTTCGTATCCAAGCGTGTTGGTGCCTTCATTGATGCGGCGGTAAGTTCCCTGCGACAGATCAGTTGCGTTCTCATCAGCAAGAGAATACTGATACGTCCACATGTTTTTAGTTCTCCTTACATTTCTGAAACTGAAAGCATCAAAAGACAAGCGACCTTTCATGCTTAGTCCTTCTGTAATGAAAGGCAGTTTAAGGGTAAAGCCTGTAGTGGCCTGTAAAGTATTTTCGAAGTTACGCTGATATCCTAGTTGGGTCATCCGGCCATATGGATTGAAAGCTTTTGAATCCAGACCTGAAATACTGCCGTCGGGATTGGTAACCGGATACAGCCAGGGCTGCATAGCCTGAAGGTTTCCGAAAATTTCGCCTGCACCAATTGAGGGAAAGTTGTTATCACGAACAATGCTTCCCAGGTTGAGTTCCATGTCCAGAAAACGGTTGATATTCAAATCAATATTAGACCGGAAATTATAACGGTTGGATCGTGCCTGAATATCATATTCTGAAATTTCATCCGCGTGGTTATACAAACCATTCTGACGTAAATAGGACAGGGATACAAAGTGCTTAACCGTGCTGTTCCCTCCTGAAATGTTGATATTCGCCTGAGACATTGACGATGACGGCTTAATCATCTCCTTAAGCCAGTTTACATTCGGATAAAGGTATTCGTAGGATGGCTTGCTGCGGTCTCTGAACTTATTCAGATAATCATCGGTATAAAGCGAGGCATTTTTATTATCATTCATCAGTGCGGTGCGGTACAAAGTAAGCGCGTCATAGGAATCCAGATATTCCGGCAAACGTGTCGGTGCCTGAATCCCATGCTGCATGGTTACTGAAATGCTTGACTTTCCATCCACTCCGCGGCGGGTTGTTACCAGCACAACACCATTCGCTCCCCTTACCCCATATACGGCGGTGGAAGAAGCATCTTTCAGAATGGTAACGGATGCTACTTCATTGGCATCAATACTACCAAATGACCGCTCTACACCGTCCACCAAAATCAATGGATTCTGGCTCCCCGAGAAAGTAGCCATACCCCGGATCCACAACTGGGCTCCGTCATAACCGGGCTCGCCGCTATTCTGAAGCGTGGTAAGTCCGGGCAGCCTTCCTGCCAGTGCGTTACTTAAGTTAGCAACCGGGCTTTGGGTCAGCTCTTTCGTACCTACCGAAGAGATTGCCCCGGTAACGGTCAGCTTTTTCTGAGTTCCGTAACCTACAACCACGAATTCATTCAGATCATTATTTTGTTCAGCTAAGGTAATAGTCAGCTGACGGCCGGATACGGCCTTAACATGCTGTGTCACATAACCAATGAAGCTAATCACCAAACTATCCTGCTGAGACGCAGCAATGGAAAACTTGCCATCTACATCAGAAGTCGTACCTCTGGTTGTTCCCTTCACCTGGACAGTGGCTCCAACGACGGGAGACTTATCAACGGCCAGCACCCGACCGCTGACATTAGCATTTTGCCCGAAAGAATAGGACAAACTGGCAAGGCAGCAAATAAAAAGTAGTAAATGTTTCATGCATTGATTTATAGATAAGTGAAAAAAAAAAATATTCATTCGTTATTAAGTAATTCTGATTTAAAAAAGGTGCTATTTT